>Ga0116146_1003928_pt1 | contig 11856 bp, 7 predicted proteins | sample AD_JPNHG2_MetaG_FD_89748 | JGI IMG/M metagenome (GOLD analysis project Ga0116146, IMG submission 89748) | Active sludge microbial communities of municipal wastewater-treating anaerobic digesters from Japan - AD_JPNHG2_MetaG | ecosystem: Engineered > Bioreactor > Anaerobic > Digestate | place...
CGTCTCAGGCTGGGTGGAACAACTTAGCACCAAGTGCGTTGTCAGCTTCGAACCGGTTCGAGCAAAAGCGGCCAGTTCGGCATATTCCTCCATCCGGCGATGGCTGTGTCCCATGGTGTCGATGAGGGTGATTTCCCCGTCCGAGCCGTCTTGGATCTCACGTTTCAGCTCGTCCACCGAGTAAACGATCTGGACGGGTACACCGATGATCTCTCCATAGGTCCTGAGCTGCTCTGCGGCGGCGATTCGATAGGTGTCAAAGGTAACCAGTCGTACGCGCCGGCGATCCCGCAAAGCAAACCGAGCGGCGAGTTTTGCAATCGTGGTAGTCTTGCCCACTCCGGTCGGACCCACAAAAAGGTGGGCGCCACTGGATTTGGGATCGACGGTTACCACCCGGATCATCCGCTCTACGGACCGGTTCATCCGCACACGCAAGCGATCCGCAATGTCGTCGTCCACCGGTAGGTTCTGAGTAACCTCCCGGATGAGGCTGAACGCAAGTGCCTCGTCAATCCCTTCCTGAAGAAGTCTTTGGAATTCCCGAAACGCCACGCTCCTCCAGGCCGCGCCGTCGGGCCCACCTTCCCAAATGAGTTCCTGCATAGCCCGGGCCACCGTGGCGTCCCGCAAAAACAGAGATGCAATGGCGTCACCGGTCCGCTGACGGTTTACCATGCGAATCAGGCTTTGAAGTTCCTGGCTGATGAGCTCCAATCGGTGTTCCCATACGGCCTCCGAACGTTCTCCTCTCGATTTTGTTAGCCCGGAAGAGTGCTTCGTCCCGCCAGACCCAATAGTGCGGGCCTGGGCCGGAGGATCGGCGGCCGGTTCATAGGTCTCCAGCTTCTGCCGAGACCTCGCCTTCGGTTCTGCGGGGTCCCGACCGGTTTCCGGAATTGCCGTTCCCGACTGCTTCTCGGCCTTCTCCTCGCGCGGAAGTGGGCCGGCGACCGCCTCCTCGGCCGCCTCCCCAGGGCCTTTCTCACCCGCGGAAGGATCCGTCGCGGCGGTAATTTCGTAGGCCGTGGACGGAAACAGACCCCAGAAGCGCTTCTTCACCGTTCGATTCGTCTTCAAAATGACGGCACCCGGGCCCAGGTCCTCACGGATCATCCTTAGGGCCTGCGGGACCGATTCGGACGTGTACGTCTTAATCCTCATCATCGGATCTCTCCCAAGCTCAACAACCTCACATGCGGCGGAATCTCGTTGTGTGAAAGAACGACCAGGGTCGGCAAGACGTGCTCTACAAATCTCCGCACATGCAGGCGAATGTTGCTAGGAACCAGTAAGATTGGGTATCCGTCAAAGGTCTTCTCGGAAATCGCCCGGTGCAGCTTTTCCAAGATGGCCCGTCCGGTCTGCGGATCCATGGACAGATAATTGTCCAACTCCGTGACGGTCACGGCATTGGCAAACTGCAGCTCGAGCTCTCGCGACAATGTCAAAACCTTCATCTCCCCTTTTTCGTTGATGAAAGGCTGGCAAATGGATCGTCCCAGGGTCTGGCGAACATACTCGGTAAGCAGGGTAATGTTCTTCGTTCGAGGGGCGAAGTCGGCCAGGGTCTCGAGAATGGTCACCATGTCGCGAATGGAAACGCGTTCCCGGAGAAGGTTTTGCAGAACCTTTTGAATCTCGCCAAGACTCATCACCGAAGGAATCAATTCCTCGACCACCTTCGGATGCGTCTCGTTTACGGCGTCAATCAGGGACTTCACTTCCTGGCGACTGAGTAGCTCGTGAAGATTGGCTTTGATCACCTCGGTCAGGTGTGTCGCCAAGACAGTCGTGTTCTCCACAACTGTATAACCCGCCAACTGAGCTTTCTCCCGCAGCTCCGGCCGGATCCAGAGAGCATCCAGCTGAAAAGCCGGCTCGCGAGTCGGTATACCCTCCAGCTTCTCCTCCGGCTTGCCGGCGTGGATCGCCATCAGGTACCCCGGCATCAACTCACCCCGGGCGATTTCCACTCCTTTGAGCAGAATCCGGTATTCCCGGGGCTTCAGCTGCAAGTTGTCGGTGATGTGGATCGGTGGAATGACAAACCCCAGATCCGAAGCGATCTGGCGACGGATTGACCTGATATGGGTAAGGAAATCACCGCCTGGTTTGTTCTCCACCAAATGGATGAGCTGGTAGCCCAACTCCAGTCCCAGCGGATCCACTTTAAGCAATCGGCTCCAGTTCTCTTCCGGCGGAGGAACATGTTCCGATGCGGGTTCCTCGACTACTTCCGGTTTCCGCCGAGTGCCGCGCGCCACCGTCAATGCGACGGCGCCGACTCCCAGACTTAAAAGAAAGAATGAAAGAAACGGAAAACCCGGAAGAAGGGCGATCACCAACAGAACACCTGCGGAAAGAACCAGCGGCTTGGGATCGGAAAACAGCTGAGTCGCCACCTCATCGGCGAGCTGCGTCTGAGAAGAAGCCCGCGTCGCAATCACGGCGGCCGTCACGGAAATGAACAAGGCCGGAATCGCCGAAACCAGCCCGTCTCCGACCGTCAGAATGGTGTAGGTCTGTAAGGCTTCCATCAACGGCATGTCGTGGGCGATGGCACCGATCAGGAAACCACCGATGATGTTGATGACCACGATCACGATGCTGGCGATGGCATCCCGCTTGGTGAAACGTACCGCACCATCCATCGAGCCGAAGAAATCGGCCTCTTGAGCAATGCGCTTTCTCCGCTCCCGCGCCTCGTCCTCATCGATGAGTCCGGCATTCAGGTCGGCGTCGATGCTCATCTGCTTTCCGGGCAAGGCGTCCAAGGTGAAGCGCGCCGTCACCTCGCTGATACGGACCGCACCGTGGCTGACGACAATGAACTGGATAACGATCAGAACGAGGAAAATCACGAATCCGACGATGTAACTACCACCTACGACAAACTGACCGAACGACTCAATAACTCTTCCAGCCGCTTCGGTTCCCTCATTGCCGTGCAACAGGATGAGTCGGGTGCTGGCCACGTTCAGAGCCAACCGGTACAAGGTCGTCAGCAACAGAATAGTCGGAAAGACCGAGAAAGCCACCGGTTCCGAGATGTACAACGAGAGGAGAAGCAACATGACGGAAACCGTCATGTTGAGAGCAATCAAAAAATCGAGGGCTAGCGGGGGGATAGGAAGCAACATCACGGCCAGAATGGCAATAGCCACCAACCCCAGTAGCAGCTCACTCCGCTTGGCCGGGATGATCTGGCTGATTGGTAGCGGTGTTCCGGTTGCTCCCATGCTCGCGTCTAATCCTTCTGTCGGGCGAGAAACAGGAAAGCAAAGGTTGTGCCATTACGGAAAGAGGCCGCCTGTCAATCACTTAGAGTCAAACCTGCAAACAATGGCCGACCGATACCGCCAGCACTCTGACAGAGAATGCCAGAAATCAGACAACCGGCCGCACATTTTGTTGCTCCATACCGCGTACCCCACCAAGCGTCAGAACTGCTATCTTGGCGGACAAGCCTGGTGCGGTCACACGAGACGGGAAATGACAGAATGAACGTTGGTACACAGTTCCCCCGAACCTCCCGGGTAATCCCGCAGCCGGAAGATCTCAACCGAGTTTCGCCGGAGGCTCGGTCGCGGGCGAGGGGAAGCACGCGGACAAGCCGCCGGCCCGGCTGCACCCGAAGCTGAAGTCCACCCCGGAAACACCCTCAAGTTTCTGCAGAATCTGACGATAAGACGTTGAGCGCTTGGCTTTTCAACGGATGCAGTTTGCCTCTCGAGAGGTCAGGCAGAGACGTCATGCACGATCCGACTATATTGATCGTCGATGACAGCGCCGTCATGAGAGCGTCGCTCAGTCGCGCCCTACGTCCGATTTCCTCCTCCATCTTGGTGGCGGAGAACGGGTTGGAAGGTCTCGAAATGGCGCGACGCAACGACGTCGACGTGATCCTAAGTGATGTCGACATGCCGAAGTTGGACGGGATCGGCATGTGTCGCAAACTTAAGGAGGATCCGTCCACACTGTCGACTCCCGTTATCCTGATCAGCTCCTTCGACAGCGACGCCGACATTGAGCGGGGCTTTTCTGCAGGCGCCACGGCTTACCTGGCCAAAACCGACGGGGCGTCTCAAATCGTCGGAGCGGTTCGCGACATTTTGCAAAAGGACCGTTATCGAAGGAATCAAACCATTCTGGTGCTTGACGATTCTGAAAAGACTCGGACGTTGGTAGCCGACAACCTACGTAGGAGCGGCTTCAGAGTACTCGAAGCGCCAACCGTACAAACTGCTCTCGAGCACCTCGAGCACGAACCTGCCGATCTCATTCTGGCTGAAATCGAAGATTCGAAACCGGAAGTCGGGAACCTTCTGAAAGTTTTAAAGGATCGGCCCGACTGGTGCGAGATCCCCGTCATCGCGATGGCGGCTATGGCCGAGCGAGGTCGAGTCAAGCGACTCCTGCAGGACGGAGCTACGGCCTTTCTCGCCAAGCCTTTCAACCTTGACGAGCTCGTGGCGTTGGTCGAGCGCATTCTGGCCGATCGTCTCCGCCTATTGATGAAAGAGAAGGAAAGACTTGACCTCGAACATCGCTTGATACTGGGAACGATTTCGAGCCTGGTCTCCGCCTTGGAGGCCAGGGATGCGTACACGCGAGGTCATTCGGAGGCGGTGGCGTCTTTGGTGGCTCGGATGCTGGAGGTGACCGGCGCGTCTCGGGCGACCATAGAGCGGGCGTGGCTCGGGGGACGGCTGCACGACATCGGCAAGATCGGGGTGCCGGATCGAATCCTCCTCAAGCCGGAATCGTTGACGCCGGAAGAGTTCGAAATCGTTCGGAAGCACCCCGTCATCGGAGCCCGCATCCTGGCCAACATTCCGAGCCTGGCGGACATCCAGAGCATCGTTCGCCACCATCACGAACGGTTTGACGGTCGAGGGTACCCGAACGGACTCGCCGGTGACGAAATTCCATTGCTGGCCCGTTATACCGCCGTGGCCGATACGTATCACGCTCTCATCAGCGCGCGCCCCTATCGGCCCGCTCAGTCGCACGAGCAGGCGCTCGACATAATCTGCGACGTATCGGGAACGCAGCTCTGTCCGCAATCGGTGGACGTGTTCCTGGAAATGCTGAACAAGACAGCTCCGGAGGCGCTGTTTTCGTACGGCAGAGAGACAAGTATGTCGGACGAGGAGCCGGTGACCCCTCGTGCGGACGAGCCTGCCGCACCGCAAACGATCCGAAAGAAGAAGCTCGACTTACCTCCTCCTCCGGTAGGCCGGAAGATCGTGTTCCGCGGAGAGTCGGCGACCTAGGCGCTGACTCCGAAGGAAGAAATCCCGCTTTCGACAATGAGCCGAGGAATCTTCCCCTCGATACCATGCGAACTTCGATCCTCTCTCCCATATAGAAAGACTCGGACGAAACCGACGGCTCCTAAGAGTGCTGACGAAACACACTTAAGCATTTCAGCGAAAACCGCAGGGGCTTCCGCCGGTACCCCGCCCGGCCGGAGCCGTTGTCGCCGGAATCAGCATCGAGCCTTGAGATCGACCGCCTAGAGTGAGGGGGAACCCCACCCCAACCGTCGTCAAGGCAGGCGTTCCCTCCGTAAATAGTTCGCGACTCACTCTGCGGCGCGCAAACGCCGCGCCACCTCTTCCCAGTTGACCACGTTCCACCAAGCTTGGACATAGTCTGCCCGCCTATATTGGTACTTTAGGTAGTACGCATGCTCCCACACGTCGAGAGCAAGAATGGGAACGTTCCCCTCCAACAGAGGACTGTCTTGGTTGGCTGTAGAGTACACCTCGAGACCACCGTTCTTGTTTAGAACCAGCCAGGCCCAGCCGGATCCGAACCGTCCCAGTGCCGCGGCGGTGAATTTCTCCTTAAAGTTCTCAAAGGAACCGAAAGCATTCGCAATCCTCTGCGCCGCCTCTCCCGTCGGAGTCCCTCCGCCCTTTGGCGACATCATCTGCCAGAAGAGGGAATGGTTCGCATGCCCTCCCCCGTGGTTCCGCACCGCCGTCCGTATCGCTTCGGGCACCGCACTACAGTGATCGCGGAACAGCTCCTCTAAGCTCTTTCCCGCCAATTGGGGCGCCGATTCGAGCGCCTTGTTGAGGTTGCTTACATACGCCCCATGGTGATTCTGATGATGAATTTGCATCGTCCGCCCGTCGATATGAGGCTCTAGAGCGTCATAGGGATAGGGGAGATCCGGCAAGACAAAAGGTGAAGTACTCATGCTATGTCCTCCTTTACGTTGGGCAACTTCGAGCTGCGTCAGGCTCGGGACCGGCTGACACTGAAAGCCGACTCCGGTACGCGCCTCTAACCAAACTCAGCTCTCGGAAAAAAACCGGATGTCGCCGAAAATCGCTGTCGACCTCCACCGATCGTCCGGAAATTCTGCCTTCATTCGCAAAAGACGCACCGAACCCGGCTCAGGTTTCAACAAGCGAGCGAATTTTCACACTTAAGGAAAGAGAGGGAAATGCTTCAGGACAAGAAAAGGCTTGCCAAGGGATGATCTTCGATCACCAGGGTCTCGGCTCGTTCCGGTCCGGTCGAGACAACCACCAGGCTTACTCCGACCAACTCGCTGAGACGCCGCAGATAACCTCTGGCCTTCTCCGGTAGATCTTGATAGCGAGTCAGCCCGGAGGTCGGTTCTTCCCAGCCCGGCATCGTCTCGTAAACCGGCTCAACCCGTGCCAATTCGGATTCCGTGGAGGGAAAGCACTCCATCAGCCGACCGTCCAACCGGTAGCCGGTGCAGATTTGCACTTCCTCAAAAGCGTCGAGCACGTCGAGCTTCGTCATGACAAGGGCGTCCACCCCGTTGATCCGACAGGCGTAACGGACCAAGACAGCGTCGAACCAACCACAACGGCGCGGCCTGCCGGTCGAGGCCCCGAATTCCTGCCCGCGTTCCCGCATCATTTCCGCCCGGACGCCGGACAGCTCTGACGGAAACGGTCCGCCGCCGACCCGTGTCGTATACGCCTTGCTGATACCAATGACGTTATCGATGCGATGCGGGGCCAACCCCGTGCCGGTGCAAACGCCACCCGCCGTGGCATTCGACGACGTCACATAAGGGTACGTCCCGTGATCGACGTCCAGGAGAGCTCCTTGCGCTCCCTCGAACAAAATGGACCGACCTTGTTCGGTCCACAGGTTCAGCAACTCGGAGGTGTCGGCAATCATGGGTATCAGGCGTTCACGGACCGCAGCCAGATTCTCCACGAGTTTTTCCCCGTCAACCGGCTCCGCTCCGTAAACTCGAGTCAACAGCAGATTTTTGTAAGCCACGTTCTCCCGAATCTTGGCCGCACACCTCGAGAAGTCCAGAAGTTCCGCCATTCGGATTCCTCTTCTCGCTGCCTTATCTTCATAGCAGGGACCGATGCCCCGGCTGGTAGTGCCGATTCTCCTCTCACCCAGGCGAGCCTCCTCCGCCTGCTCCAAGGCTGGATGATAGGGCAGGATCAGGTGACACCGGCCTGAAACAAAAAGCCTTTCTTCGGGCGAGAATGCGGCCAGCTGGTCAAGCTCGCCCAGGAGAGCAAACGGGTCCACGACCACTCCGTTACCGATGACACACTGCCTTCCGGGATGCAGGATTCCCGAAGGGACCAAATGTAGAATAAACTTCCGGTCCCCGATGATCACCGTGTGCCCGGCGTTGTGTCCTCCCTGGGATCGCGCTACGACGTCGAACTGTTCAGTGAGCAAGTCGACGATCTTACCCTTCCCCTCGTCCCCCCATTGGGCTCCGACCACAATTACGTTGGGCATTGTAGGTTCCCCCACATCAGGTTTCCCCGTCTCGAGACCAGCGCGCAATCAATCCTCTCCCCTTGGCTTCGCCACGTTCCCGAGGCGGCCCCCCAAGCTCCCGCAAAGACAGGCGAAACCCGCCGTCCCACAACCGTCTCAGCCACGGTGGGATCGGGGTCACACGGCTGGGAACGAGTTCGCCTTCCAGCAAACTGAAGCCGCGGTCATGTGTCGGTCACAGGTGGGCGTCGATAACGCGCTGTATTTGATCCTTGGAAGTAGCCCCGACGATCTGCTCCCGCACCTCGCCCCCTTTGAAGAGGAGTAGTGTAGGAATCCCGCGAATATTGAACCGAGCGGCGGTTTCGGGATTCTCGTCGACGTTCAGCTTCACAATCTTGGCTCGACCGTCGTACTCCTGGGCCAGCTGTTCCACCGTGGGTGCAATCATGCGGCACGGCGCACACCAAGCCGCCCAAAAGTCCACCAACACCGGAACCGGCGCTTGCAAGACTTCTTGGTCAAAATTTTGATCGGTGACTTCTTTGGTGAATGAGCTCATAAGACATACCGCCCGTTTAGTTTCACCTTCAACAGACGCTCCATCCCGCGACAGAGTTTCAGAACGCCGCTATGCTACCATAAGCCTGGTTTGCACGAATCTCCTCGGGCCAAGAAGCACTTGGGCCAGCACTTTCTCGTCGATGTCTCGTACTGCCGAAGAATCGCTCGTTTTGCCGCCGGTTTCCGGCCTGGTCCGGTCGTCGAAATCGGTGCGGGAACCGGATTCTTGACCCGTCAACTCCTACGAGAGTTCGACAAGGTTGTGGCAGTGGAAGTCGACCGAGATCTGGTACACCGTCTGCTCTCCGACTTTGATTCGGAAATCCAAGAACATCGACTCGAGGTGCTGCAAGCAGACATTCTGGATTGTGACTGGTCCCACCTCGTCCGTGTCGCCCTCAAACTTCCTTCCGAAGCTCCTGCGACAGGCGCTGACCGCTCTCCGGAAGGGATCGAGGAGAGAAAAGTAACGATCGTTGGAAACCTTCCCTACTATATCGCCACCCGCATCATTCAGAGCCTCTTGCCCCATGCAGGCATGCTTGCCGGCTGTGTTTTCATGACCCAACGGGAAGTCGCCGACCGCCTGGCGGCAAAGCCCGGAAGTCCGGACTACGGGTACCTATCTGTGGTGGTCCAGCAGTGCTTTCAAGTTACTCCCGGGTTCCATGTTCCTCCCGGGGCCTTCCGTCCCCGGCCCAAAGTGGATTCCTCGATCGTTCGCCTTGATCCCCATCGCGTTCTCCCTTCTCCGCGCGAACTCGAGGCATTAACCCACGTCCTCCAGTCGGCGTTTCGTCATCCGCGAAAGACGATCCGCAACAATCTCCTGCAGGCCGGCTATCCGACGGACTCGGTAGAGGTGGCGTTGCAAACCGCGGAAATCAACGCCGGGGACCGTCCGGGCTCGATTCCAGGAGATTCCTTCCGTATTCTGGCGGGCATGCTATCCTCCTCGGCATGAGCGACTTCTTGGAAGTCATACCGCTCGGCGGGCTGGGTGAATTCGGCATGAACTGCACCGCCGTGCGTTACGGAGAAGAGTTCTTTCTGATCGATTGCGGACTTGCCTTTCCCAGAGGGGACCAAGGGTTCGAATTGGGGATCCAGGTCATCGTTCCCGACTTCACGTTCGTGCGAGCCAACCGCGGCCGTCTGCGCGGTGTGGTTCTGACCCACGGCCATGAAGATCACACCGGAGCCATCTCCTACCTGCTGCAGGACTTGCAGGACCTCGTCGTTCCCGTCTACGGTAGCTCCCTTACGCTGGCACTGGTGGCCGAACGCCTACAGGAGAAGCGGCTCCTCTCGCGAGTGCAACTGCATGAAGTCGCTGCGCGCCGGATGATCGATTTCGGCCCTCTGCAGGTCGAACCCCTTCACGTAACCCACTCGTACCCCGACAGCTTCTGCCTGGTGATTCATTCCCCTTCGGGACGTATCGTTTGGTCGGGAGACTTCAAGTTCGACCAGACCCCCATCGACGGCAAGGTCTCGGACTTACACCGCCTGGCGGCTTATGGCGAGGACGGGGTACTCGCTCTGTTTTCCGACAGCACCAATAGCTTGAATCCGGGACTGGCGCCTTCCGAGTTCCTTGTCTACGAGCCGCTGCGGGACATCTTCAGACGATCAACGCGCCGAGTGATCGCCTCCACGTTCGCATCTTCCATTCACCGGATCCAGATCTTTTTTCAACTGGCCCGGGAATTCGATCGCCTTGTCTGCCCCGTCGGACGCAGCATGATGACCAATATTCGAATCGCACGGGAACTTGGTTACCTCCAAGTCCCGGACGGCGCGATCCTCAGCTCGAGCGAGGCGGCCGACCTCCCACCCGAGAAGACTCTGATCTTGGCTTCGGGATCGCAGGGGGAACCGATGTCGGCCCTCTCCCGCCTGGCCGTAGATCAGCTGAAAGATCTCAAGGTGGAGGACGGTGACACGGTGATTCTTTCAACCCGGATCATTCCCGGAAACGAAATGTCGATCGCCCGACTGGTGAACCATCTGTACCGAAGGGGAGCCCGAGTGTACGACTCCAGTCACTCGCTGGTTCACGTGTCGGGTCACGGCTATCGTGACGATCTCAAGCTCCTCATCAACTTGGTAAAGCCGAAATTCTTCGTGCCGATTCATGGTGAGTACCGCCAGCTGAAAACCCACTACTGGATCGCCCAAGACCAGGGGATTCCCGAAGACCGGTGTGTACTCGCCGAAAGCGGAGACGTCTTGCGTATCGGGCCGAACGAAGCTTCGGTGGTGGGTCGGGTCCAGGTGGGCCGTCGGTTCATCGATGAAGGGGCGATGGAGCAGGTCCACGAGGAAGTGCTCCGGGACCGGCGATTCCTGGCCGAGGACGGCTTCGTCGTGGTGATTCTGCAAATCGATCGTTACACCGGCCGGCTCATTCACCCTCCCGAGATCCTTTCGCGCGGCTTCATGCAGATGGAGGAAGAAGATCTTGGCAACGGTCTTCTGTGCGCCACTAGGGAGAAGATTGTAGAAATCGTACAGAACACCCCGATAGAGGAGAAGCAAGACGAGGAACTTTTCAACGAAATCCTCCGCAAGGAGCTTCGGAAATTCCTCCGCAAGCGCACGGGCAAAAGACCTTTAGTGCTGACCCTCGTGATCGAGGTCTAGTCCCTCCCCGCTCCCCGGGCCGGAAGCATCAACGAGGAGAGATCTTACTCCGGCAGCCGCGGACAACTTTCCTCGAAGCTTCCCCCGGCCTCGTGTAGCCTCGTGGTCTCGTCCGTCCCGTTTCCCGGCTCTGCCGCCGCCCGGGGACCGGTAGTTCAGCCGATGCCTACTCCCTATAAGAAAACTCCTGCGACTGCCTCAGGAAAAGTTCAATTCCCGAACTTCCCAAGGCACAGCGCCACCGCAGGACGGGCGCTCGAGGAGAAAGTCTCACTTGAGATCCCCAGGGGTCTCCGCCCTCGAGGCTACGCTAACCCCAAAACCCGATCCATACGCTGGGAGAGTTCTTCCAGCCAAGTACGGTCGCCGCCGTCCACTTCGGCCGACACCCATCCTTCGTAGCCGATCTGCTCCAAAGCGTCGACGACCGACGGCCAGTTGATGCTGCCGTCACCCAATTTCACCCTAAAGCCCGCAAAAGGTCCCTCCTTGTCCCGTTTCTCGCGGCTGTATTCCTTGATATCGAGTTTGAAAATCCGCGGACCCAGGACCCGGATCCAATGCTCGGGCCAACCGAAGTTCACGACATTACCGATGTCGAAATGAGCCCCCACCCACGGGCTTTCGAACTCGTCGATGTAGCGGGCCGTCTCAAGTGGACTGTAAAGGAACTGGTTCCAAACGTTTTCGAGAGCGATCCTAACCCCGAGTTCCTCCGCCAGGGGAATCGCCTTCCGGATCTCCACCTGCGAGCGGTAGTACGCAACATCGTAGGGAACGTCCTCCCTCACAACGGCGGGCACCAACAATACGGAGGATGCCCCCAACGTTTTGGCGTCCCGCAACGCCGTGCGGAGCCCTTCCAACCCCTCTTCCCTCACTTTGGGGTCCGGA
>Ga0116146_1003941_pt1 | contig 11833 bp, 14 predicted proteins | sample AD_JPNHG2_MetaG_FD_89748 | JGI IMG/M metagenome (GOLD analysis project Ga0116146, IMG submission 89748) | Active sludge microbial communities of municipal wastewater-treating anaerobic digesters from Japan - AD_JPNHG2_MetaG | ecosystem: Engineered > Bioreactor > Anaerobic > Digestate | place...
GATGTGGCCGCGTGTAGTGGGCATAGAAGGGAAAGCGGAGTTATGCGGATTATTTCACCTTTCAATTCAAAAAGATGTCACTAAAATCAGATTGTTCTCTGAATAAAAACGACTTGGAATTTGTCGTCAAATTAACGCGAGTTGCCCATGTTCATGTTTTATCATCCCAGGTATCAATCCAATTCGATAAAAATAACCGAGACTTGGGCACAGACAAAGATCATCGGCTACAATTCCCCCAAAATTGGAGCCTTCAATACGTCGGAATCCTGCCAAGCAAATATGAGGATAACCATGTTGTGACAATGACATGGCAGGTTTTCAATGATCCCGCATAACGTCCAGGTACATACGATCGGGCGACGATAGGAGTCTGTCGTTATGTACAGTGTTATACATCGTAAATTATTAACAAACTAAAATTAAAATAATGAGAGAAGTAAAATTTAGAATATTTGATAATCACACAAAAACAATGTCAGATCCATTTGAAATTACAGAATTAACCGATTGGAATTTAATATGGTCTGATAGATATAAAGGGCAAAATGAAGTTGCGTTTTGTGATTTAATATGGATGCAGTACACAGGATTAAAAGACAAGAATGGTACTGAAATATACGAAGGAGATATAGTAAAAATTGATGACAATCCAGATCAATTTAAAGGCACTGAATTTTATGATATTGAATCTGTATCTCACCATGAAATATTTTGGGATACTGATAGAGCAATGTTTACTGATATAAGATTAGAAGATGGAGATAGTCTTGCAGGCTTCTTAGATGGGGATATTTCATTCGTAACTGACGGTGTAGTAACTGGCAATGTTTATGATGTATAACGTTTTGCGGCTTTGTGTCTGTTTGCCCCTTGCACAAAGTTTCAAGTTACCACAAATGTTTATGGGGCAAATAGCACAAAACCGCTGTTATAAGCAGCTTTTATTAAAATATGGAAACGATATATTTTCAACCAAAAGGAATTAGACCGCAATATTGTGAAGCTGGCATGATACACGAAAGCGACCCTGAACACATTTGGTATTTGGACGAGCCTTGTAAAATATTAATAAGTGAAGTTAAAATCATACCAAAAGAAAATGTTACTTATGACAAAAAGAGTAGGTTGTATCTCGTTCAGTAAAGTTGCTTATAACTGGTACTTTCCCGCTGTGCGCCTGCGTAAGAAGCATGGGCGGGAAAGCGGGGTTATGCGGATTTTATTATTTTAAATGTTACATTATGCACTCAAAAAAAAGTATTGAAATGTGGTCGGAAAGACTTCCGAATCTTTCAAGAGCAATGTTTTTAGACAATATTGACGAGGCTAAGAAATTGCTTTTAGAATACCCCGACTGCGAAAGTTTCTGCATCGAAAACTGGCGATTAACCGACCAAGAAGGCGGCGACAATTCGCTCGACCTTTCTGCATATTGGCATGAATGCTATAATTTCCTAAAAGAGCATTGCCCCGATTTTGTTCCTGCATAACTCCAAGCCGCCCGACACCCAGGCGATTAGCCTGGTATGGTCGGGAGGCAACAGTTATCCGCCTCTTGCAATTCTAGACACCTTCTTGTATATTTGTACGCGTTAGAAAATTTTCATTTGGTTTTTTGGGGTTTATTGGCCCGGTTGATCGGAAGGTTGGCCGGGCTTTTTCGTGCAAAACAAAACCCCCGACCATATCAGGCCAGGGGTGACATTACAACAATTATAACCTCGTGACTAGAATTAGTCTTCAATGCCGACGGCTCGGTTTAGGTCGGCGGCCGGACGGAACCTGATTTTCTTTTTGCCGGTTGGCACAAATTGCCCTTCCTCTTTCCTGTATTTCTGCCCAAGCGTGAACACCCCAAGCCCGGCGATTTCAATACGGCCGTGCTCGCCCAGGATTTCAGGCAGGATGGCAGCGACCTTTTCGAGGTACAAATGTACGGCGGCGTGCGGCAACCCGTCGCGCTCTTCGATAGCGCGGGCCAGGTCGCCCCGGTCAAATTCGGAACCTTGTTTCGGTATCATTTTACGGCCTTTAGTTGAATGTCAGTGTATATCCGAACCTTTCGAGTGCCGGACGGTGAAATGTAGTACACCCGCGCTTTTCGGGCGTATAGAATACCCTCCCAGGTTGCGGTACTGGTTGTTGTGCCGTCGATGGTAAGCGTTTGCAGCGTGTTCCACCGCGTAGGGCTTGCCGTTTTTTCGTTGGCAATTTGCAGGTAAGCGGTCCCGGCATTGGCGCCGCTCACCGAATCCGCCTGAATCTGGATGGAATAGTAATACGGAGCCTTGAAGGTATAGTCCAGGTTCACGATAAACGTGTCCTGGTTAACGAGGCTGTCCACGTCCGAAAGGTTTTCTTCGGGCCTTTGGGCGCTGGCCTCCGTTGCGCCGCACAGCAGGAAGGCGGCGACGAGCGAGAATAGAAATACAAAATTTTTCATTTTTTGAATCCGATTGTGTAAGTTGAATGAAATCCTATTGAAAACGCGGCGAAAGACACTGCCGCGTCTAATCCGTAATGCCACCACGGCCTGCGGCGTCCGATGCCGACGGTAACGCCGGCACCAAACAACGTCCACCGATGGATCGGGCCAAACGTGTGTTTTGCGTCGGTACCGAACGACCCGAAGGTTTGCCCCCAGGCTGTCGTTCCCTTGTTTGTCCATGACACCCGACCGTCCCACCATTGCCGATTCAAGTTCTGCGGTATCCGGTCTGGATGGTGCACAACCGTTTCGTGTACCCCGTAACACGCGCCAGATACTGCGGACAATGCAGCCGGGGCTATTGCGTGCCGCCAGTTGTACGAGCAGGACGACATGGTGAGCAGTATAAGCAGTGCGCTTTTCATATCAGGCCGTTTACTACCAATTTTTCCACCAAGCAGCCCGTCCCGTTCGGGTCGATCTCCAGTACGATGTACTCGCCTTTGTCTCCGTCCAAAACGTAGTCTGTCGCTTTCAATGCGATTTGCCCGGCACCAATGCCCGCGTAGGCTGTGCCGGTTATGGTCAGCACAAGGCCGGCGGCGGGGCGCAAGGTGAACGGGAACAGCGTGGGCGGGTTCGTTATCGTGTCGATGCTTTCTGTCGCGTTGTCGGATGTAAGGTTGAAAATCCCACGGTATTGCGCCCATGCGGCGGTAATGTCCAGCGTGGTTAGGCCGGTAATGTCGATTGTTCCGGGGATGTCGGAAAAGCCCGGTATGGCGCGTTTGTTTTCGATGTTTTCTGCTATTGTTTCTGCAACATCAATAACTACCCCAATTTCGCAATATGCTATCCTAAATCCGCTTGATATTGTTTTATTTTCAATCCGGATGTTCTGCCCGATATTACAATTACGAATAAATGCCCCATCTCCAAGCATGCAATCTGCGATTCTTGCGGCCTGGTAAATGTTATTATCGAATATCCCGGATGCCTCGCCTATTGTGTTTCCGGCTACTTCCGCTCCAACACCCTTATTCCCGGAAATGTAGCCGCCAACAGCCAGCGTGTTATTAATAATCGAAATACTGCCCTCGTTAACGATTATGTATCCGTTTTCTAAAATAGTGTTTGCGCCTATCCTGCCGCCGCTTAGGCTGTTTGCTCGAATCAAAACGCCAAGCCCAAGGGCGTTAGCATCTATTCCTATGCCTGGAGATAAAATGTTTTCTTCGATCGATGCTGTTTCGGCAAGCGTATTTTGGTATATAAACGCTTTTTCGTTAAGCACATTAGCCCGATATATACCTCCGCCTATGTTTTCAGAAATTCCAGCGTCCCCATATAGCCTATTTGCATAAATACTACTATATGTATTTTTATCGTTAACAAGCCCATCTATTGCCTTCACCGAATACCATGTAGAGTTCCCCCATTGAAAATTAAGTATAGGGTTGAACGCGTACCCCCAATAGCCAGATTGTGACGTAATAAAAGAATATGCTATATCATTGCCTTTGTTATCAATCCGCCTTTGTAACCAATTATTTTCAAAATCAAACTCCGAAACGTCCCACGCCTCGATATATGTTTCCGGGTAAGTCGCTTTGTCCAAAAGCGTGTACGCGTCAGTGTTCGTTTCCGGGTCTGTGCCGTTCAAAAGTGTATCGTCGGTAAGTTGCCAGTGTAGCAAATTCCAAACAACCACATCGCCAAGCGCAATATCGGGGTTTCCCGCCGCGCCGTTCATGTCCGCCGTTACGCCGTTGCCATTGTCCAGCACCTCGGACCCGTCGATCGCAACGCCGGCGGATGTCATGTAGGCTGTAACTTCGCTACCATTGTCGCTGTCCACGACTGCGGTCGCACCGGTATTCCCCCCGGTGATCGTATCGCCAACGGCAAAAGAACCGCCTGCCAAATTCGTGTACGGTATCACAATAGCCTCAAATCCTGGCCGCCAAATACCCTTTTGCGTGCCGAATGCTACGCCGGTTCCGGCTTCCACATTCGAGTAATCGCCTTCCCCCTGAAAATCCGCGTTGAGGTAGCCGCCCGTTCCGTTTACGGTGATCTCGTTTTCTTTGACCGCCTGGCAGATAAAGCCAAGGTCGGTTCCGGCCGCGTCGGTGATGTTGTAGAATTGCCCAGGTGTCAGTGTTGCATCTTGCAGCGCGGTGGCCATGTCCGCGTAGGTGATTTCCGTAATGGATGCGCCACCACCGCCGCCGCCTGATTGATCTACCCATTCCGTGTTGTAGTCGTCACCGTTGATCTTCGCCAACACCTGGCCGGCTGTCCCTCCGACAGGGACGCCAACGCCTGGAGGCCCCGGAACGCCGGTGAGGTTTAATACAATGTTTTCAGAAACGAAATCTATTTGCGTCGTTTCCTGGACAAATTCTATTTGTACTTCCTCTTGCACAAACTCGATTGCTACCTGTTCCTGTGTGAACTCGATAGCGGTTTCTTCGGACTGAATGTTAATTTGCGTGTCTGACATAGTTTGTTTTTTAGGGGGGCGTAACGTCTGTTTCTGGTTCGATTATGCCGGCAAGAAGTGTTTTAACCGTGCCGTCGGCTTTGGTCCATTGGATGTCGTATTTGTATTTTTTCACGGGCAGCGCTTCCATGTCCGCCGCTTCGATCCGAAACACAACCGAATTGCTGTCAACCTCAATTCCGTCGCCGATTTCAAGCGTAACGGCCTCCACCCCTGTCTTTGCGTCCTGCACCCGCATCTTGAACGTATCACCGGACAGGTCAGCCGCAACGCCGTTCACCGTGATTGTGAACCCGTCGGTGAACGTGTCGCCCTTGTACGGGGCATAATTGCGCCGGGCCGGGCCGTTTTTTACGGTTACGTTGCTCATTGTCCCTTTACCTTTTTTTCGCGTTTCGGCTTGGATACTGGCGGCGCCTCCTTGGGTGCCGCCTGTAACTTGCCTTGCAGTTTTTCGATTTCTTTGCGCCGGGCCTGGGCATCCTTTTTCGAGGCTTGCAGTTCGGAAATACGCGAATCGTAAGACGCTATTTCCTGTTCAACCTGGGCGAGTTTGTCGGCAAGCAGGGCGACCTGATTGGCAATAGGCGTCAATCTGACAACTATTTGCCCCTCGAAGGTCGTATCGGCAGCAACGTAATACTCCACGCCGCCAACATCCTGAATCGAAAGTTTCTTGATGTTCACATTTTGAGCCGTTGCAAAAAATGCAACAACTGAAAACAGTATGAGTAGTGCGTATTTCATATTCTTAGTTGATGATCCACCAATTGACCGTGCTGGTATCGGTGACGGATGACGAGTTAATAACGAAAGATGTACCGTTGACGATTGATGCCGCCGGGGCCGATAGAAAGCCTTGTGTGCCGCCCGGCGTGTTGCAGGTTAGGAATATTGTGCTGCCTGTTGCTACCGCCGTGGTGGATACGGTTACGGTGCCAGCCACCAGGGTGGCGGTGCCCATGCTGGCATTTGACCCGGTTGCTATTTTGAGTTTGTTGCCGGCCGTGGTCAATTCGACGTTGCCGGCCACCGATAGTTTTTCGGCCGGAGCGTTCGTGCCGATGCCCACCCGGCTGTCGTCGCGCACAACGAGCGCCGCCGTTGAAGTTGTGCCGCCGCTGTTTGTAACGATAAGCGAATATGTCGAAGACGTGGCCCCGTCTCCCAACACCTGCACTTTTGCAGCGCTCAACGTAGTGTCTGTGCCGATATACAAATCGCCGGCAAGCCTATTTGAGACGGCCGCTCCGATGGGCTGATACAAGAATGTTTCCGGGAAAGCGAGCGCGTTCTGTGGCCGGTACTCGATGCCGTAGAAGCCAGCGTACACGCTATCAATTGACGAAAATATTCCTATTCCCCTAACACGCTGCGCGGCTGGATAGGTCTGATCTATTGCGCCTCCGATTCGGAGCACTGAAAAATCTCCGCCGGTGCTGGTTGGAGAATATGAGGGGTTAATGTTCAGGCCGCTGCTGTTTCCGAACACGGATGTGACCGGATTGAGCGGCGTAAGATCGACCTGGGCGATTTGCCCGCCGCCGCCGCCTGGAACGAGGCTGATCTGTGCGCTGTTCTCGGCGTATAGTTTAAGGTTGTATCCGCCGGAACTCCTAACTGTTGCAGAGCCGTTGTGATACAACCAGACACCCTCCGTGCCGCTGTTTCGGGCTACATATAGCCCGGATGTAGATGAACCCTGTTTCACGTGCAGCATGTAGGAGGCGTTTGGTGCGCCGTTGACCCCAAGGGAGGTGCCGTCGTTGCGAAATAAGCTGCTTGCTAACCAAGAAGAGGTGCCGTACCTAAGCGTTTGTCCAGAGGTTCCAGATGGCAACAAGCTGCCCGTAATCGTCGCATCGCAGTTGGCGGTGGTGACGAACCCAGGTGCCCACTGGCTTGCATTCCATTTCAGCACGTGGTTTGTGGATGCCCCGGACTGGTTGATGTCTGTGACCGAAAGGCTGCCCGCTGGTACACGGGTAGAATCCACGGCGGTGGTGGCGAGGTCTGTTTTAGATACAGCGCCGGTGCCGAGTTGGAGGTTGTTATACGCCCCGCTTACATCGCCGGAAAAGGAGGTGGCGGTAGTCAGGTCATTACTCGCGTCTGTGTCCCAGCCCGAAAAACTTACGGTGTAGGCCGGGTGGGCGTCGGTGCTTACGGATGCGCTCAGGGTAGTGCCTGAAAGGCTAAATGTATCCAGGGTAGCGCGGGGAACGTCGAAATTAACGGTGTTTCCCCCGCTTATCGATACGCCGAATCGTTCCAGGCTGGTGAGCAATGTAGAGTCTATGGTAAGGGTTTGGGCGTCGGTGTTGTTATCCGTCCCAGGTGCCCACTGTGTTCCGTTCCACTTTAGTGCCTCCCCGCTACTCGCGCCGTGTTGTCCCAGGTCGGTAACAGACACACACCCGGAGCAAATTTTTGTACTATCTACCGCATTCGCCGCGATTTCAGCGGCACCAACGGCCCCGGCTTCTATTGTCGCGTCTACTACGGTGCGCGTGCTGGTATTACTTGCCCCGAAAACGATACTGCTGTTGCTCTGAAATTCGAGACTGTCCTTTTGCGCCCGTGGTGTGTTGCCTTCCAGAATTACGTGCCCGCCGCTTGATTCCGTCCCAGGTGCCCATTGTGTTCCGTTCCACTTCAACACTTGCCCGCTTGTTGCTGAGTGCTGCCCCAAGTCGGTGACAGATAACGCCCCACTTCCAACCTTTGTACTATCCACGGCGTTCGCAGCTATTTTCACTGTGGTAATCGACCCGGTATCAACCGTCCACACCGTTCCGCTGCTTGTTACGTCAATATCGCCCTTGTCGCCGTCTGTTACTCCAACCATTGATGCGGCTATCAACATTCCGTCTCCGTTCCCGTCTATGTAATACAGGTCGCCTTCCGGGTCGGTCACGAACTTGCGCCAATCGGCATAAGGGTTTCCGGTAGCCGTCGGAGTGTACGCGATGGGCGCCGCGTCGATGCGCGGGGTTATGTAATTGGCCACAGCGTCCATCGTCGCCCGCCTGGCCGACCCGCCCTTTTGCGTGTAGAACTCGAAATTGCTATTTGTGGGTGTCGTTTCCACCGGAAAGTTGTCGGGGCGAACTTGGCCCCGAACAACCGCCGGCAGAAAAATGGACAACAATATGAAAAACAAGGCTCTCATTTATTCGATTTCGATTTTACTATTCCGGCCAGGTATTCGCGGATCGCCTCAAGGACATTAGTGCCGGTCACGGTGCCGACATTTTCGAGCACAGACCACAGTTCGGCCGATGCGATGTAGGCGGATATTGAAAAAACCATCGGGAACGTGGGAAAGAAAACCGATTCCATCGCGTGTGCCGAAATTATCGCCGTGCAGTACATTGTGAATTTCAATATCGTCCGCCTGAATCCCTTGCTGTGTATTATTTCGCCGCGCTTGTAGGCGGCTTGAACACCTGTTACCAGGTCGGCACACACCAAGAGCAGGGTAACGCCAATGAACGCCCGGAGCGGCAAAACCCATTGGATTGTCGCTGCCAAAGACACCGTGAAAAAGACTTTCAGGAACGTGACTACCTGCTCCATTTCTTTGTTTCGATTCGGAATTATGAATACGGAGGGCATAGTATTGTGATTAGGTGGTATAGAAAAGCCCGTATCGGGCCAGAACGTCGGCTTCCGGGGCGGTATCGTCGCAACCTGTACAGATGTCCGTTTTGCAGAAATCAGGGAAACTATCGGCGTTTGCACACAGGTATTCCTTCGTCACATCTTGAAGCGAGCGCAAGCGGCGCAATGCAGTATCTTGCAGGTACTTTGCCCCTGACACCCCGGCGTTTTGCGCGTGTTCGCCTTGTGGGATGTACACGCCGTTTGATCCGGTTTGCAGGACAATGAACGGGAGCGCCTCGTAATACACCGCCCAGGCGCAAAGGCTGGCCAGGTAGCGCGTCCACAACGTTTCGTATGCCTCGTCTCCGGCTTCCGGGAACGCCTGCACGGCTGCGCCTATCGAGGTGTTATAGTTCGATATGGCCCCGGCTTTTTTCGTAATCAGCGCATCGTAAAACTCCGTACAGATCACCGGGGCAACGTGCAGCCGTTCAGCGTCCGCGATGTGTGGCGCTATCAATGTCACGTCGAAACGGGCGTTTAGTGGCGAGGCTTTCAATACCCCGCCGTTAACAACCTCATTCGGCTGGATTAGTGTCGGCGTCGTTATTGCTGCCATTGTCCGGATTTTGTTTTGGTTCCTGTGTCGTTTCTTCTCCTTTCGGCTTCGGGCCGTAGCCGACTATTTCCCGTTTTTCGTCGTCGGTAAGTACGCTATTCACGTCAATGTCGCCGATGAATGAAACCGGCGTGCTGTTCTGGATAGTAAGGTAAAGCGCCTGCAATCCACGGTCGGACACCGCCAATTCCTTGAGGTACACGTTCAGGAAGCGCCGGCAGATCATGTTTTGCAGCGGGGCGATTACCGTGTTTTGCGCGATCTCAAACTCTCGCCTGATCTGCTCATTGCTGCCCAACTTGCCCGAGGTAGCGAACCCGGCCAGGCTCATTGTCCAGCGGTGCGCCGAAACAATCGCTTGCGCGGATACGCGGGACAATTCCAGAAATGCGCCTTCACTCTTATCCTCCATCGGGATATAATTCGCCTTCAACGCCTCGTCGCGCAACACCTGGACCAACAGCCCGCCGTTCTTTCCGGTGCCGACATACTTCTTTTTCACATCGGCAACAATCGCCTTCGCCTCATCGGGTGACGATGCGCCGAAAAACTGCAACACCCCGGACGGAACAAACGAGTTGTCGAATTTGCTGCTGTTGAATTTCGCTACCCGGTATTCCAATTCGGCGTACATAAGCGCGGCAATCCACTCCGGCAAACCGAAATACTCGAACCCTGGCGCGTGGTCCTTCAGGTGTATTGCCGTGCGCTGCACACCGTTTTCATCGAACTCCGACCAATTCGGGTAGAGCGGTATTTTCGTCACGTTCGCGTCCGACCATGTGCGCAACTTCCATTCGTCGTTGAAGCCAACGTGCGGAATTACGCCTTCTTTGTTCCGCTCTGCCGGCCGCCCTTTCACAAACGGCAAGTGGTGACAAAACACCTCGCCGCCTCCACGTGTGCGGGAAAACGAAACGTAGGCATTGCCGTATGTCAAAAATTCCTGCACAATTTTTTCGGCAACCTCCGACAGTGTTTCACCGTCCGCGTTTACCGACATTAGCCGGTCGTCGAGCGCGGCGATAACGGCCGGGTCAGATACCGCAACGGCGCCCTTTGCCAGGGCCGGAAAAAGCGTATTTGGCCGGCCCTGCATCAGATTGAATCCGTCGCCCAGGGTAAGTGTTGATTTCTGCCGGATGATCGCCCGCGTGGTCGGACTGGTATTGTACACCGCCGAAATAGTATGCAGCATACTGTCAGAATCATCGAAAAACCGCACGTAATCGCCGGCCAACTTGATAATTCCGTTCGTTCGAATCGGCTCCGTGTAGATGTCTTCAGACAATACCGGATTTGCCCGGTTCTCAACGAGGCCGGATGAAAGCAAACCGCCCGGACGGTTTCGTTTGTGTCCGTTCGGGCGGGTGTGCTGATTCGTATCTGTTGCGCGGTTTGCAGACATTTACCCTTTCGGTTTTTCCGGCAGCGGTTCGCCGGGCTTGTTGTCGGTTTTGGCCTGCCCCGCTTCGCCGTCGATCATTCGCGAGCTGTTGCGCGGGTCGGTGTCCATCAGCGCTTTCAATTCGGCCTGGCTCAATTCGCCCAACTTTTTGTTTAGGCGACGGCCGGCCACAACGCCGTAAATCTTTTTATCTTCCCAACCTGGTTTTACTTTGTACATTTTGTTGCGAATTAGCGGTTAGTTACGAGGGTAGTTCCCAAAAGTCGCCGTCGGGCAGTTCCCAAAAGTTTCCGTCGGGCAACTGCCAGTAGTTCATTTCAGGACTTAATCCAAAGGGACGCCGGCCCAGCCGTCCACGAAGCTAGTGGCCGGGGAACTGGTGCGGGCGGCAAGAACCAGGTCGTTCTTTATCGGGTCGGTGAACGCCGCGCCGCTGTCGAACTTGCTCGATTCCATGCGGACCACGTATTTGACCTTCACGGTCGGCTTGTCCGGGTTGATCCCGAAAATGATGGTTTCGCCGTTTTCAAGTTCGGCAATACACACCATTCCGCACGCGGAAGAGTTGTAGAGCGATACCAACGCCGTGCGGTCTTCTTGGCTCCATCCGTTCCACGTGCCCTGAATTTTCTGCTCAAAAAGCGCGGTGAGGTTCGGAAAACTGCCGTCTTCGGTGAATTTCAGCGTCTCGGCCTGAAACGAAAACTCCCAAAAGTATTTGCCGGTTTCCATCGTGATCGCCGTCACCGACTTGTCGGTGTCTACGGTAATCGACGCCACGTCGGCCCGGTCAGCGAGGGCCATCCGGACGACTCCCCCCTGTTGAAGTGCGCAAACTGCGGCGCGTCCTGCGGTAAGTGCCATAACTTCCTATGTTGAAAGGTTAAGGTTGAGTTTTAGCGGCCGGGCTTAGTACCCGACCGAAATAAGCGACGGGTGAATGACCTGGAACCCGTGTTTCCAGCGGCCTTTGATTTTCACCTGTTCGTCTTCTTCGTCGTACCAAATCCGGAATTGACTTTCCGGGTCGTTGACGTCGGTAGCCATTGCCAGGTTTTGCGGCGAAGTGAGCAGGGCCAGGTGGGATTGATCTTCGGCGAAATCGGCGGCCATAATTTCGGACCACAGCCATTGCGGCTTTACTTCGATACCCCGGAAGGTCAGCATTTGCGAACCGTCCTGGAGCAGCCGCCATCCGCCGTCCGCGCCGCCGCCGTCTTCCAGATCGACCATGTACTGGTCGTAGATCGTGCCGGACACATA
>Ga0116146_1003944_pt1 | contig 11819 bp, 10 predicted proteins | sample AD_JPNHG2_MetaG_FD_89748 | JGI IMG/M metagenome (GOLD analysis project Ga0116146, IMG submission 89748) | Active sludge microbial communities of municipal wastewater-treating anaerobic digesters from Japan - AD_JPNHG2_MetaG | ecosystem: Engineered > Bioreactor > Anaerobic > Digestate | place...
CCAGGCAAAGCCCAAAGTACGGAATCAAGTTTACACGAGCGTAATTGGCAGCCCAAATCTTCCCTTCAATGCCCCGGCTGCCGAATCCTCCCGGCACAATGATTCCGTGGGCGTCTTCCAGAGCATTTACATGTTTTGCTTTTTCAAGATCAGCCGAATGAACCCACCTCAAATCCAGTTCCAGACCCAGAGAGAGCGCGGCGTGTTTTAAGGCTTCACGCACACTCATGTAGGCGTCATGAAGCTCTACGTACTTACCCACCAGGGCGACGGAAACCCTGGGTTTTTCACGCGCTGTTTCGCTGACCAGTTTTTCCCAGTCACTCATATCCGGCTGTTGTTTGGAATCCAGGTTCAGGCGGTGCAGCAGGTATTCGCCGACTTTTTCTTTTTCCAGCAGCAGAGGGATTTCGTAAAGGATGGGCGAAGTGACCATTGGGATCACGGCGCGTTTTTCAACATCACAAAACTGCGCGATCTTTTCCCGCAAATTTTCAGCAACCGGGTGATCACTGCGGGCAACGATCATATCTGGGGCGATACCAATGGAGCGCAATTCAGCCACGGAGTGCTGGGTGGGCTTGGTTTTAATTTCATCAGTGGCACCAATATAAGGCAGCCAGGTAACGTGAACATTGACGGTGTTTTCTCTTCCCAGGTCTGAACGCAGCTGGCGAAGAGCTTCTAAAAAGGGTAGGCTTTCAATGTCGCCCACGGTGCCGCCAACTTCTACAATGACAATTTCGGCGCTGGTTGATTTGGACACCAGGTTGATCCGGCGTTTGATCTCGTTGGTGATGTGAGGGATGACCTGGATCGTGCCACCCAGGTAATCACCGCGGCGTTCTTTCGCGATGACTTCAGCATAAACCTGACCAGTGGTGATGTTGCACACCCGGTTTAGGCGGATATCAATAAAGCGTTCGTAATGACCCAGGTCGAGGTCAGTTTCAGCCCCGTCATCCAGTACATAAACTTCGCCATGCTGATATGGGCTCATCGTTCCAGGATCGACATTAATATACGGGTCGAGTTTTTGAACGGCGACTTTATACCCGCGTTCTTTCAGGATCAATCCGATGGCTGCGGCGGTCACGCCTTTTCCCACTGAACTCACCACTCCGCCGGTGACAAAGATATATTTTGTGGTCATGGTCTGCTCCTGAATGAGAAATATAAAAGAAGCGAGGAGGGCGGTTTATCCTTGTCCTCCTCGGAACTCACTTGATGTAACCCAATATCTCGCGTGAAATATCAGCATTTGTCTTTTCTCAATAAAAGTGTATCACAACTCGATTTCCCGACAAAAGAAAAACCATCCAGAAGGATGGTTTTTTTGAATCAGTTGGTTTGAACTTTGTTTTCCAGCGTGCGGGCGAGGATTTCATCCTGCTCGGTGGAGCCGGGTTTCGTCCTATGGACTTCCTGTTTCTTTTTCTTTTGTTTGGCTTTTTCCATTGCGGCACGCATCGCCAGCTCCATATAGGTGGGTTCAGGCTCTACAGTCTCGTTCTTCACTTCGAGAACCCCGGAGCTTTCAACTTCTGATTTTCGACGAGGTTTCCTGGCGGATTTCTTCTCGCGCCGCGCTCCCTCTGCGCCGGAAGCAGCGGGAGCTGGTTTTTCTTCAACGACCTTTTCAGGCTCTGGTTGAATGGCCTTCATACTTAGTTTGATCTGTTTCTTGCGCCGATTGACCTCGATAATTTGGGCTTCGACCTCATCGCCTTCCTGTACCACATCAGATGGCAGCTTCACATAACCATGCGCCATCTCGCTGATGTGGACGAGCCCGGGTCTTTCAGCGCCAATTTCCACGAAGGCTCCGAACTTCTCCAGGCGAACGACCTTTCCTTTGACAGTTTCGCCCACCTTGATTTCACGCCACTCAAGATCTAAGGGCTTGAACATGGTCATTTCAATACGTTCTTCGCTATCTTTTCGGGTGAGCTTTTTGACCCACACGTCGATTTCTTCTCCCTCTTTGAGGAGCTCGTCGACCTTCTTGTTCTGTGTGTTATCTGGAGCAATGATCTGCGAAACGTGGAGCAAAGCAGGTTTGCCGATGCCGATATCCAATACAGCGCCGGCCAGGCTCACCTTGATTACCCGTGCTTTGAACGGCATTTTTGGTTCAAGTTGCTGATTGTCTTGAGTTTCTGCGTTCATTTCCATCAATATTCTCTTTCATCTCGGTAGTTAGCGAGGAAAAATTATACCCCCTGCAGGGAGGAATGTCAATTTTTTCTCACTGTTTTGAGAAACCAATTTACTTGTTCGCGTTCAACAGCAGGTCAATCGCCTTTTCCAGTTGAGGATCAAGTTCTGCTTCTATATCGTTCTCTGTGCGCTCCACAATGTAATCAGGTGTGAGCCCAATTCCGTGGATGAGCCTGCCCTTAGGGGTCAACCAACGAGCGATGGTCACTTTTACGGCACCCTGTTCATCAGCGAGGGGCACCCAGTTTTGCACAGATCCTTTGCCGTAGGTGGTTGTGCCGACAATTTTTCCGCGCTGATAGTCTTGTATCGCGCCCGCGGTGATTTCAGAGGCGGAAGCGGAATACTGGTTAACCAGTACCACCAGTGGTATCTCGGTAGCCAACCCGCCTGGATGCGCTTCGAATGTGACCTCTTTACCATCTCCGAACCTTTCTATCATGATCACCCCTGACCCAATGAACTGCGAGATGATATCGATGGCGGCGTCGACATAACCACCGCTGTTATCGCGCAGGTCTAAGATCAGCCCGACCGGGTGTTGTGCCAACAATCCTGCCAGCGCCGTTTCCATTTCTTGTGCGCTTTCGCTTCCGAATGTGTTCAGGGCGAGATAACCGATGCCCTGGTCAAGCATGCGGCTTTCAACACTGGAAACCGTGATCTGTGCACGCACGATGGTGAAATCAAGGATTTCTTCTGGAGCATGGCGCTGAACGGTTAAGACTACGGTGGTGCCTTCAGGTCCTTTCACGGTTTGGAGTACCGCGCTTGGGTCCTTACCAATCACACTTTGACCATCAACCCCGATGATCTCATCGCCCGGCTTCAACCCCGCGGCTTCGGCAGGAGAACCAGACATGGAGCGGATGATGGTAAGGTACTCACCGGCTGTGTCCACCCAGGCGCCAATCCCTCCATACGAGCCGTCCAAAGTTGTGGTCGCTTGGTCGTAATCTTCCGGGGTCATGTACCCGGTATGAATGTCACCGAGCGAATTGAGCATGCCTTGAATGGCGCCGCGCATCAGTTGAAGGTCGTCTACCGGTTGATCAACATACTGCTCGTGAATGATGTCCCACGCTTCCCAGAAAGGTTGGAACAATTTTCTGAGATCCGCGGGTGTAGATGAAGGCGGTGTTGAATCAGGTAAGGGGGGCGTTTCTGCAGGCTTTGTTGTATCAGGCGCGAGCGTCTCGAGCGGAGAACCAGAGGGAATCAACCAGCCAAGGATAACACCGCCGGAAAAGGCACCGGCTAACAACACAAGTGAAATCATAATGACCAGGATGATCCTACCGGTGTGATTGGTGTTCATTTTTTTACTCCTGCTTCATGGTTACCATTCTTTGAATGTTCGACGGGATAAGTTTTGGCCTTAAGATGCTGAACGCGCTTTGAAAGTTCGTGTATTTTCTTGTTTTCTTCGGCGAAAGGGTCGCGCAGCGTGTCGCCTGCTTTTTTCACTGTGTTTGCCCAATTTGAGCGCTGCCCTTTCTCTTTCAACCTGGAAAATAACGAGATGAACAAACTGATGATTAACATGACCGTAAAAACAATCAGGATCCAACCCAGGAGTGGTATTGGTTTTGCCAAGGTTCAGCGCTCCATTGTCCTGTGCGAAGAGGGGATCACATCAGGCAGGTCAAGGAGAGATAGTATCGCTGCGTCAGCAAATTCGCACCTGTTTTCCGTTCCTACCTGTATCGTGTAAAAGCCCATTTCATGGGCGGTCTTTAAATTTCGCGGCGAGTCATCAATGAATACACAGTGTTCAGGGTCTTCAATTTGAATGATTTCCATGGCTTTCTGGTATGCCTGGGGCAGCGGTTTACAATACGGTGATATCTGAAGAACATCGACAATCTCAGGGAAGAAATCCACAAGTCCCAGGACCTCTAAAACCCGCTCAGCATGCCTTTGGTTGGCGTTGGTAAAGATAACCTTACGGCTGTCATAGGCGGAAATCGTTTCAATAAGCGCTTCATCTTTGCGCAAGAATTGCGTAAGAGGGATATCGTGCACGTAATCCAGGAATTCACATTCGTCGATGTGATAAAGGGTCTTTAACCCGCGTAACGTGGTGCCATATTCGTGAAACAGCCCATTGCGGATTTGTTTAACCTCGTTTGCGGCCACTCCGAGTGTTTTTATGATGTACGAATCCATACGATCGCCGATGGCATCCCACACGCCACTAGTAGAAGGGTAAAGGGTATCATCCAGATCGAAGAGCATTACAGCAAAACTCATAGCGGTTAGTATACCCTCAAATTGATTCCCCGGTCTGGATTAACCCCCGATAGGGGTCAGTTATAATTAGACCGATGAGCATACAGGTGCTTTCTGAAGAACTGGCTTCACAAATTGCGGCTGGAGAAGTGGTGGAAAGACCGGCTTCAGTGGTGAAAGAATTGCTGGAGAACGCCATTGATGCCGGCGCGTCGCGCATTTCAATTCGGGTAGAAGACGCCGGTAAAAAAAAGATAGAAGTAAGTGATGATGGAACTGGCATCCCTATCGATGAATTACCACTGGCCGTCTCAAGGCACGCCACCAGTAAAATCAATACCGCGGAGGATCTTTTTCATATTCGCACGTTGGGCTTCCGTGGAGAGGCGTTGGCATCTATCGGCTCTGTCTCCCGCCTGATGGTCTTGTCGCGTAACGCAGATTCCCAGGTTGGCGCGCGCATCATGGTTGAAGGAGGGAGAATCGTCAGCAAGGAAATGACTGGCAGCGTAACCGGTACAATCGTGCGCGTCAGCGACCTGTTTTACAACACTCCCGCCAGATTGAAATTTCTCAAGCGGGATGTGACGGAAAGACAGCAGATCGATACCCTGGTGAGCAGGTATGCGATGGCGTATGCCGGCAAAGCGATTCATTTAGAGCATGATGGCAAAGCGGTATTACGGACTTCGGGGAATGGTGAGCGGCGGGAAGTATTAGCGCAGCTGTATGGAATTGAACTGGCGAGGCAGCTTCTAGAAGTGGTCTTTGAAGAAGAAGGGATGAAGATCGAGGGTTATATCAGCCCCGTCTCGATCAGCCGTTCTAACCGTAAGGATATGACCTTTTTTATTAATGGGCGCTGGGTTCAGGATGTTACCCTGGTGAGCGCGCTGTTAAAGGCATATCAAACCTACTTGATGGTTGGACGATACCCGCTTTCCATTTTATTTATTGAGATTCCTCCAGAAGCGGTGGATGTAAATGTGCACCCGGCCAAGGCTGAGGTGCGCTTTAGAGAGCCAGACCGTGTATTTACCGCTGTGCAACGCGCGGCCAGGAGAGCGTTGATGGCTTACGTTCCTATCCCGCCACTGGCGGCTGCTTCCTGGAGCAGCCAGGGGTGGAACCCTTCGCCTGAACTGGATGGCACGTGGATGAATGCCAGACCCGTGCAGCCGCAGAGTACTGGTCAACCCCAACCGATGGCTGAAACACCTTTATCATCATCGGTAGAACCAGCGCCTTTTGCAGCAGGGATACCATTGCTGCGTTTGGTCGGCCAGATTGGCGCCACTTACCTGGTGGCAGAAGGCCCAGATGGGCTTTACCTGATTGACCAGCACGCAGCGCATGAACGTGTGCTATATGAAAAAATGCAGCGACAAAAAGAGAACATTCCTACGCAACCTTTGCTTGAACCATTGCTGATTCAGTTACCTCCCCAATCCGCTCAAATCATCTGTGATAACCTTCAGGTGTTAAGGAAGATTGGTTTTCATCTTGAAGAGTTCGGGCGCAATTCCTTTCGGCTGAGCGCGATTCCCGCTTTGTTCACCCAAAAAGATCCCCGGGCAGCCATCAATAGCGTGGTGGAAGATTTTGAGGAAGATGAAGAACCTCTCAAGGAGGTGCACGAAGACAGGCTCATCGCGCGAATTTGTAAACGCATGGCAGTTAAAGGCGGCTCCATCTTGTCCACCGAGGAGCAGCAGGCGTTGTTGCGCGACCTCGAGAGTTGTTCTTCTCCGCGCACCTGCCCGCATGGTCGACCGACCATGATTCACCTTTCAGTTGAGCTGCTTGAAAGACAGTTCGGACGCCGGGGAGCCCGTTCCGCTTTTTAACCACAACGCTGGTTGAGCAATGCTACCATCGCCGGGATGCATTCCGCCACATCTGAACGCATCACCAACTCCGCGAATGGATCAATGGAAGTGGCAGAATGATTAACCAGGATGATCTTGCATCCATTGCGGCACGCCTTGAAGGGCAGTAGCGCGGCGGGAGTAACCTCCAACGAAGAACCCGCCACCAACAATAAATCGGCCAGCGCAATTTCATTTTCAGCCTTCAGCCAGGCATCCGCCACGAGCTCTTCTTCATAAAGGGTGATATCAGGGCGAAGGACAGTGCCACAGGTAGCGCAAAGCGGGATTTCACCCGAGAGGATTGACGTGACGACTGCGGCGAAATCAACACCGTGTTCCTTGTTTGCGGGGCAGTAAAAACGATGAATTGAACCATGCAGTTCAACTACGTTGACCGAGCCGGCTTTTTGATGGAGTTCATCAATATTTTGGGTGATGACAGCCTGTAATTTGCCGGCTTTTTCCAGCGTAGCAAGGGCGAGGTGGGCATCATTCGCATGGGCACTATAAGAGACCCGCAGCAAGGGGCGCAGCCAGTTATAAAAATTTCGCGGCGATTGGCGGAATGCCGTGGCAGAGGCGACTTTCATTGGGTCATCACGCTGCCACAAACCCGTCCCCGCGCTGCGAAAATCCGGAATCCCTGAAGGAGTGGAAATACCCGCGCCGGTGAACGCCACAAAATATTTTGAACTGGCGATCAAATCAGCAGCCCTGCGCAGTTCGTGCTCAACTGGTGTGGTCACAATTGAAACCGCTGGCAAATCGCGCGGGAGAGCTCATTGACCTGCTGAGAAAACAACCCTTCAGGTTGGATATGATACAGCGGGATATATTTTTGATTCGCTTGAAAAACCTGCTCTGGAACAGGTGGAATCATGAACTTGATCGTGGTACCTGGCAGTAACTTGGTTATCTGTTCAGCAGTAAGGCCCGCCTCAGAACGGATGTGATTATAGAAGACCGTGTCGATGTACCGGTTTTTCTTGGGTACCTCAAACTGCAATGTTCCAAGCAATTTTCTGGTACGTAACACCGTTGCGGGGAATGCGTCTGTCAGCACGATCAGCTGGTCACAAAGCTTATGGACCTTGCTGAAACCTGCCAGGTAGGGATTGCCGATATCCAATACCAACACAGGAATTGAGGAATTCAATGATTTGATGATGGCGAGGGTTTTTTCTGGCAGGTCAGGCAGGCTGATTTTTTGACTCTTTTCTGAAGCCATCAGCAGGCGGACATTAAATGAGGTATGCACGGCTAATTTTTCAACCGCTGCTGCTGTGATCTCGTCAACTGGCAGTGCGAGAAGCTTCTCCAACCCATAGGAATTGGCAATATCCAGTTCGACCCCCCAACTGCCCTGACCTGGCTTCAGCTCCACGGCTACCACCTCTTTGCTGGTCATGCCACTCAGGCTGACAGCCAGGTTCAATACCAGTGTTGATACGCCAAGCCCGCCTTTGCATCCAAGTACCCCGATGATACAACCTGAACCGCTTTCTTCGGGCGTATTTTTTATTTTTTTCATACGATCGAGCAAGGCTTTGACATGGGCGTTGAGTTCAGCGGGGTGCACTGGTTTGGTCAGGTAATCATCTGCGCCGGCGCCGTAACCAGCGATTTTGTCACCCATCTGGTTTTTCGCGGTAAACATCAGGATGGGGATATGGGTGCACAGGGGGTTTTTCCGCAGTTCGCGGGCAATCTGATAGCCATCCATGCCCGGCATCACAACATCCAGTATGATCAAAGAAGGTTTTACTTTGACCGCAGTCTCCAGCGCAAGCTCGCCGGTGTTTGCAGCAGCAATTTCGTAGCCCTGACGCTGCAACATCATCCCGACGAGACGCAGTGTCTCCATATCATCATCAACGATGAGAATTTTTTCCGGCATGCCGACCACCCCTCCTGAACTTATAAGCCAGTCTAGCATATTCCCTGACAAGATTCAAGTGATTATTTTCGCTTCAAGTTGAGAAAAAATACCCTGAAAGGCAGGCGTATATCAGCAATGCTATAATGACGGTGTGAATATCCAGGAATTTCAGGCAATCTTGCAGACCAGATGCGCCATTGACTTAAAGAAGCCGGTTTTGTTGGGATTCTCTGGCGGACCAGATTCCATTTGCCTGCTATCGTTGCTGGTGAAGAGCGGGGTGGAGGTTACGGCCGCCCACCTTGACCACGCGTTGCGCCCGGACTCAGCCGCTGCAGCAGTACAGGCGGAGGAGATTTGCCGTCAACTGGGCGCGGATTTTATCAGCCGACGAGTTGATGTAGCGGATTACGCCCAAAAAAAGCACCTCTCTGTAGAAGAAGCTGCTCGTAAGCAAAGGTATGCATTTTTATTCGCAGAAGCGGCGAAAACCGGCGCGCAGGCTGTGCTGACCGGGCACCAGGCTGATGACCAGGTTGAAACCGTGCTGATGCACCTTTTGCGAGGAAGCGCCTTGAGCGGACTGGCTGGCATGCGCATGGTGCTGCTGCCCAATCCCTGGAGCAAAGACATCCCATTGGTGCGTCCTTTGCTCGCGTTTTCACGAGAGGAAGTTGAAGCCTATCTTTCAGAAATACCGATCAGACCCATATTTGATCAATCGAACCAGGATTCGAGCTTTTTCCGCAACCGCATCCGTAATGATTTGCTCCCTCAGCTACTCACCTATAATCCCCAGTTTAAGAAACGCATCCTCAGGATGGCCGATGCGATTGCCTTGGAAGACGACCTGGTCATGGCTCAAACCCGGCAAGCCTGGGCGGAAACCGTTATCGAAACGGGCGAGGATTTCGTGGTTTTTGACCGAGCGAAAACGGCGTCTCTGCACCCCGCGCTACGCCGCAGGTTGATGAGGGAAGGGCTTACCAGGTTGCGCAGTGAACTGCGGGACATGGATTACCAGGTGATTGAAAAAGGCAGCCATTTCTTTACAGATCCATGCCAGAGCAACACTGTACACCTGATCGCGGGTTTGGAGATGTTTGCGCATCTTAAAAGGCGTGTGGTGCTGGCAAAAAAAGAATCTCCTTTACACGGGTTATGGCCGCAATTGACTCAGAAAAAAGCGTTACCCCTGAAGATACCGGGCATGGTCTCGCTCAATGAGCATTGGACCCTGCGCAGCTCTCGTGAAACAATTTACATAAATACTGGTGACCCTTTTGTTTGCCAGTTGAACGCTGAATTATTGGCTGATAAACTGACCATCGATCGTTTTAAAGCGGGTGACAGGTTCTCGCCTTATGGCGCCGCTGCCCAGGAGATGAAACTGGGCGACTTTTGGACCAACCAGGGTTTGGCGGCGCGCGCACGAAGTAACTGGCCACTCATTCGCAGCGGTGAGGAGATTGTGTGGGTACCTGGATTTCGTATCGCTGACCGATGGCGTGTAAAAAAAGAGACCACGAGCATTCTAAGGCTCGAGTTAATAAAAACAGAGTGACAGCCTGTTGCTGCCACTCTGCGCGCAACAACCCGGTCATTCTCCTGCCAGCAGGCGCAATTTATTGCTGGTCTCACGCCATTGAATCTTCGAAATGCCCAGTTTCTGGCGCAAGGCTTCTTTATCCATCCCTGATTTCCAATCATTCAAGGCGCAGGTCCAGCGGCACATGGCGAATGAAATGTGTTTAGATAGGCCAGCGTCGATGGTGATATCTTCAAGCAAGTACTCAAGGCGGCGCGGAGACCAGGGGAAAACCTGTTCGACGGGATGGTATACATCCAGATATTCCTGGTAAGCCTCGACCCAATCCTCATTCAGTTGGATATTGCGTTCCTTGTAACGGCTGCCGCTGGCTGAATAACGCACAAACAGACGCGGACTCTTCGGGCTGTCAAGGTCGATATGGTTGAGGGTGAGTGCGAGGCACTCGCCCTTTTTAATTCCGGTGGACAACAACAGGCTGAGCAAAACGTATGGGCGGGGATCGGGTTTACTGGCAACACGCAGCGCTCTGGCGGCTTCGAGGGCCAACACTTCTTCTTCAGGTGTAAGCACGTCTGGCAAGGGGCTGATTACCGTCTTCTGCAGCACTTTTTCAGCCGGGTCAGACGGGATACGTCCGGAACGTGATAGCCAACGAAAGAAGGATTTAGTAGAGGTGATCCTTCGCGACAGGCTTTTTGCGCTGCATGGCACGTGGCGTTCATGCTGAAGCCAGCCAAGGAAACGGTTGATGTCATCTGTGGTAATACTCCCAATGGTGGTGCCAGAAGGGAAATAGTTGGCAAATAAACGCATGTCTCCCAGGAAGGCTTTTACCGTATGAAGAGAACGCCCCTGGTCGAGCAAGAATATCTCCCATGAGCGGATGGCAGGGTGAAAAGTTGTTTCTGAAGTGATGTGGAGTTCAGGTTGAATGTCCATAAAGGAGCCTTCTTTCAATTATTAATTTCGCATAGTCCTATTAATATCAGTGTACAAGGATTATTGGCGAATGTCAATATGCAATTAATGTTCCAAAGAGGGGTATAAGGCGTCTTGGATCGTTCGGGCAATCGAATCATAGTCAGGCAACAGTACCATGGCACCTGTTGCAGGCACAATATAGTTTGTCGTTTGATCTTCTGTAATTGTGAAGCGATGGATGGAGGAGGGGTTATCAGCAGCGGTGGCTGCCATAGGTAAAAGCCGCGCAATTAAATCAAGCGGGATATCCGTCTCCACACTGGAAAGAAAAAGTTGGTAGAGCTCACCAGCACGATTCAGGGCGTTCAGGCTGATCATTTTTTGGGTGATGGCTACGGCAACTTCCTGTGCGCGCCGGGTTCTATCAATCGCTTGTGGAATAACGTGAGCGCGCGTACCATAAGGCGGTCTCTCCATTCATCGTGTTCCAACCTGCCGGGATATAACACATTTTTGCGTAAGCCTGTGGCAGGTCGCAACGGTCATACAGGTCGGAAGTTGCGTATACCTGAATGCCGCCCAGGGTATCGATGATGTTTTTAAAACCTGAAAAGTCGGTCATCATATAATAATCTACACTGGCATCAAAACTGGTCTTGAGCGTTTCCGCGGTGAGCGGGAACCCCCCATAAGCCTGGGCTGAGTTGAGCCGCTCGTAACCAATCCCCGGAATATTGACGTACAGGTCGCGCGGAAAAGATAATAATGTCACTCGGTTACTATCGGGTATCAGCGAAAGGATCATGATTACGTCTGTGCGGTAACCCTGCCCGGGCCGCCAATCAGAACCCAGCAGGAGGATGTTTACCTGGCTCGCGGGTCGTGCCAACCCCAATGCAATCATTCCACCTGTATCTGGTGGGGGAGTCACTGAGGGAGTGCTGGCAAAAACGGATGGTGAATTTATTCCCTTGAAAGCGGGTTGGAAGGGGGTAGGGGTAGCGGTGAATCGGCCGCCTTCTCCTGTCAACAAGTCAGAGATCGGAATAGGGGTGTTTCCCTTGAGGTCCGTGGTGAAAACTGAACAGGCGGACAGGAGAAAAAAGAACACGAATAATGACGCCAGCGGAAGCCTGCGCATTGC
>Ga0116146_1003958_pt1 | contig 11790 bp, 10 predicted proteins | sample AD_JPNHG2_MetaG_FD_89748 | JGI IMG/M metagenome (GOLD analysis project Ga0116146, IMG submission 89748) | Active sludge microbial communities of municipal wastewater-treating anaerobic digesters from Japan - AD_JPNHG2_MetaG | ecosystem: Engineered > Bioreactor > Anaerobic > Digestate | place...
CCGGCGGCGCGGCGGCGATTCCCGAGAGCCTGTTTGATTCCGTTCGACCCATGCCCGCCAGCATTGCCGCGGAAATGGGGGAGACGCCTTACCGCAGTCCTCACTATCAGGCGCTCTTCGCGATCGGAATCGTTTTGTTCTTTTTGACGCTGACTTTCAATTTGGTTTCGGATTATGTGTCTCACAAATTCCGCCAGATCGGGTCGGGGACTTTGTAAACGGATACGCTATGGCCTTATCCATCCATGCCTCCATGAAGTGGCGCTATCTGAAGCAGCACATCTTTTTTGCAATGGTGCGCGTCTCCGCGCTGATCATTGCCCTGGCCCTGGGCGGTCTTGTTTTTTATATTATTTACAACGGCATCGGCGCGATCAGCTGGGAGTTCATCACGAAGCCCCCCACCCATTCGATGACGCAGGGCGGCATCATGCCGGCCATTTTGGGGACCATTTATCTGACGCTGGGCGCCATCGCCGTCGGGCTGCCGCTGGGCATCGCGTCGGCGATCTATCTGACGGAATACGCCCGGCAGGGAAGGGTTGTCCGGTTGATCAAAGTCGGCATCAACTGTCTGGCCGGCGTCCCCTCGGTTGTTTTTGGCTTATTCGGACTGGGTTTTTTTGTTGTTTTTCTGAAATTCGGATCGAGTATTTTGTCCGGATCTCTGACGCTGGGATTCCTGATTCTGCCGACCATCATCGGCGCGTCGGAAGAAGCCCTGAAGGCCGTGCCGCAGACGTTTCGCGAAGCGTCTCTGTCTCTGGGGGTTTCGAAATGGCAGACCATTTACCGGATTGTTTTGCCCAACGCCCTGCCGGGCATCCTGACCGGTTCCATTCTGGGCATCGGCCGGGCCGCCGGGGAAACCGCGCCCATTATGTTTACCGCCGCCGCGTACTTTACGGCGAAGCTGCCCGGCTCCGTATTTGACGAGGTGATGGCTCTGCCTTATCATATTTATGTGCTGGCCACGGCCGGGACCAATATTGAAGCCACGCGCCCCATACAGTTTGGAACCGTGCTGGTGCTGGTGGCGGTGGTGCTGGGCATTGACCTGATCGCGATTGTGATCCGCGGGTTTATGAGACGAAATAAAAGGTGGTAGGAATGGAAGCGAACAGCATTATCCGGCTCAATCATGTGAACTTTTACTACGGCGTCAGCCGCGCGCTGACGGACATCTCCATGACCTTCGGCAAGAACAGGGTCACCGCGCTCATCGGGCCGTCCGGATGCGGAAAGTCCACGCTGCTGAGGCTTTTAAACCGCATGAACGACCTGATTGACGGCACAAGGGTGGAAGGCGAAATTCTTTTTGAAGATAAAAATATTTACGCGCCGGATGTCGATCCGGTGGAAATCCGCCGCAAGATCGGCATGGTTTTTCAAAAGCCCAATCCCTTTCCGAAGACCATTTACAACAATATCGCCTACGGACCGAAGCTGAACGGGGTTTCCGGCGCCGAGATGGATATGCTGGTGGAGCAGAGCCTGAAGCAGGCGGTTTTGTGGGACGAAGCCAAAGACATCCTGAATCAATCCGCCATGAATCTCTCCGGCGGCCAGCAGCAGAGATTATGCATTGCGCGGGCTCTGGCGATGAAGCCCGACATTCTGTTGATGGACGAACCTACCTCGGCGCTGGATCCGATTTCCACCGCCAAGATCGAGGAATTGATCGAAGAGCTGAAGAAGGATTATACGATTATCATTGTGACGCATAATATGCAGCAGGCGGCCCGCATCTCCGATGAAACCGCTTTCTTTTATCTGGGGAATTTGATTGAATACAGTAAAACAGAGAAACTGTTTACAAAGCCGGATGTGAAACAGACGGAGGACTATATTACGGGAAGATTCGGCTAAAGAAACAGCTTCATCTGGAGGATGAAATGGAAGAAAAACGACACACCAGCTTGCACTACGATAAGGAGCTGCAGGCGATCAAGGACGGCCTGATTTTTCTGGGCGCGCTGACGGAAAAGGCGATTCAGCAGGCGATGACGGCTCTTGCCCAAAGAAATTCCGACCTTGCGCGACAAGTCATCCAGGAGGATGATGAAATTGATCGCCTGGACACGGAGCTTGAGGAGCGTTGCATCAAAATCCTGGCGCTCCGGCAGCCCGCGGCGATTGATTTGCGGTTTATTACAACGGCGATCAAGATCACCGGCCATTTGGAAAGAATCGGCGACATGGCCGTGAATATCGCTGAGAAGGTTCTGCAATTAAACGACGAACCGCAACTCAAACCCTATATTGATTTGCCCCGCATGACCGATAGGGTCGGCGCGATGATCCGGGATTCTCTGGACAGTTTCATCCGCGGCGACCTTGCCCTGGCTGAAAATGTCCGGCAGACGGAACAGGTGATTGATGATCTCAACGAGCAGATCTTCCGGGAGCTGTTGACCTTCATGATGGAGGATTCCAAATCGATTCGCCGATCTTTGCTGATCATGCAGGTATCCAAAAACATGGAGCGCATCGCCGATCACGCCAAGGGCATTGCGGATATGGTCACTTACATGGTGACCGGCGAGTGCGTCCGTCACCAAACCAGTTCCCTCCACGAATAAGGAGCCGGTGTGAAGCGCAGTCTTTTTCTGAAAATATTTTTTTCCTATCTGGTGATCCTTTTTTGCTCGTTTTTCATTTTGAATATTTTCATCAAAGACGAGATCCGGGAAGTCATGACCGGCAAAATTGAGGCGGAGCTGCTGACCGAAGCGGAATTGATTGATTTGGGCTCCGCCCGGGCCATGTCCGAGCAGATGAGTCAAATTGCAAAAATATCCGGAGCCCGCGTGACGCTCGTCGATGCAAAAGGCCAGGTCTTTGCCGACTCGGAAAAGGACATCGCCAAACTGGAAAATCACTTCCACCGCCCGGAAATTCAGGAAGCAAGGCTAAAAGGAAAAGGCCGGTCCACCCGGTTCAGCCAGTCACTGGGGGTGGAGATGCTTTATGTCGCCATACCCATCAAAGACCGCAAGCAGGCAGCCGGCTATGTGAGATTGGCTCGTCCTCTGCACGATGTGCAGAAAATGATCGATACCGTCTACTCATCCATTTTCCTGACGATGATGATCGTGTCCGTCGTTTCTCTGATCGTTGCGCTTTTCATTTCCTACAAGCTGGCACGGCCGATTCGGATGTTGGAACACTTTACCGAGAGGCTCCGTCAGGGAGAACCTCGGGGCAGCATTCTTTTGAAGACGTCCGATGAAACGAAAACGCTGGCGGACAACATCAACTACCTGGTGGAGGAACTGCAAAGTAAAATCCGTCTGGCCAACGAGGAAAAAAGCAAGCTCATGACGGCTTTGACCAGCATCAATGAGGGCGTGCTGATTTTGAATACCGAAGGCAAAATTGAATTGGTCAGTCCGTCTCTGGCCCATATCGTCGCCGATCAGTTCGGCGATGTCGGCGGCAAGACATTGATGGAAGCCTTTCGCAATGTGGAATTGCAGAGACTGTATCAGCGGTTTAAGCATTCTCCGGAGACGGCGGCGGGCGAAATCACACTGGGAAGTCCGGATCCGGTGATCATGAACGTCAGCTTTTCCGAAGTTCACGGATATCCGGGCGAAGAAAAAGACATGATCGTTTTTCACGACGTGACGCGCCTTAAGAAACTGGAAAGGATTCGCACGGATTTTGTCGCCAACGTCACCCATGAAATCCGCACGCCGCTCACGGCCGTGATCGGCTATCTGGAGACGCTCCAATCCGGAGCCCTGGAGAATACCGAGGACGCCAGACGATTTATCGACATCATCCTGAAACAGGCCCGGAGGCTCAACCGGCTGGTGGAAGATTTAATGACCATTTCGAAGATCGAACTGGGCGAAATTCATTTCCGTTTTGAAGATGTGTCGCTTCCGGATGTGATCGCCGGCGTTCTGCCGCTTGTGGAAGCCAAAGCGCAGGCGAAAAAAATCCGTATCGAAAACGGGCTTCCGGAAAAGACGCCGCCGGTTTCGGCGGATCGTGACCGCCTCAGTCAGGTTTTTGTCAATGTGCTGGACAACGCCGTAAAATTTACGCCTGAGAGCGGCCGGGTAACGATCGACGCCGAAGAGAAAGATGGCTATGTTGTTGCAACGATTGAGGATACCGGAGCAGGCATTCCCCGGGAAGAAATACAGCGCCTGGGCGAACGCTTTTACCGCGTGGACAAGACGCGCTCGCGTGAGCTGGGCGGCACCGGTCTGGGGCTTTCGATTGTCAAACATCTGATGCTGGCGCACGGCGGCAAAATGGAAATCGAAAGCCAGTTGGGACGCGGCACAAAAGTCTCTCTATTTTTTCCGATGCGAAAAAGATAAACCGGCCGAACCAAAGGAGAGAGAGGCTGCTCTCGCCGGATCCTATTTGCCGAAGATATCCCTGATCAGGTTTTTGCGGTCTGCGTTTTTGTCCTTTTGGTCCGCGGCGGACGGCTTTCGGTCTTTCGGCAGAATATTGCGCAGCTCCTCGCCGGCCCTTTTCTGCAGGCCTTCCGAAACTGTTTTGCCGACGGCTTTCGTGTCGATGCCGTAGGTCGGCTTGGAGAGGGTGCCTTCAACTTTCAGCGGCACGCCGGTCCATCCCTTTTCGCCGGAAAGAAACCGGGCGACGGACGACCGGCTGACCATGCCGGGCGCGAGACGGTCGGAAACCTTGACCAGAACGCCGAGGTCCAGCTTTTGGTCCATTCCGATCGTTCCCTTTTCATCGATCATCATGTCTTTGCTGCCGATCAGTGTTTTGAGATTTACGATCCCGTCGGCAATGGTGAAGGTGCTGTCGGCTTTGTCGATGGGGATTTCCTTCATCTGGGTGAGCCCGAGGATAACCAGAAGGCCGGTGATGATTTCGGCATTCTTCAAGGTTCCCTTCTGAATCACGAATTTGCCGTTTCCTTTCAGGTTGCGCTTGATGTTTTCGGAAAGCGTGCCCGCGCCGGCAAACTCCGCCTTGCCGGACAGCACTCCGGAAATTACGCCCTTTGCTTTGGGCGCGGCGATCTGGACCAGCTCTTCCACCCGGACGCCGGAGAGGTCCGCGTGGAGATTGTACCGGGTTCCTTTTTGCGCCAGGTTGACGGCTCCACTGAGCGCAAAGGCGCCGCTCAGCGTATTGCCTTTCAGGTATGGAATGGTGAAGATATTGTTTTTGAGCTCATACCGGGAGCGGAAGCCGGTGATGGAAATTCCCTTGTAGATGGTTTTATCGATGTCCAGCGATGCGTTGACTTTCAGCTACAAGTCCATCGGCTCCAGCTCTTTTTTGACGGCGGCACTTTTTTCATCTTTGACGCTGCCTGCCGTTTCCCGCGATTTGGCGGAAGCGGGGGCGGGAACCAGAAGGTCATCGAGAGAGATGAATTTGCTTTGGACGTTGACGGTGATGTCGGGGGTCTCCCGGTAGTTTTTCACCGCTCCGGAAATGTCGGCTGCATTGCGGCCGGCGATGAGCTTTACACTCTCCAGCCGGATTACATCCTGCGTCAGTTTCACGATCCCATCCAAAACAAGGTTCAGACGCTGATTGGTTAAGGAGGTCCGGTTCATCCTGATCTGGCCGTCGATTTCCGCGGAATTTTCCGCACCGGCTTTTTTGGCAAGATGAAGGAGGATCGATATATTTCCGCCCAAGGTTATTCCCCCGGGGAGGAAGGCGGAGGCGAGGTCCGGAGGGATTTGCGAGAGATTGTATTCCGGCACCTTGACGGCCAGATCATACGTGGTGGGCGTTGCGTAGTTGAACGTGCCTGAAATATTGACGGGGATTTTCAAAATATCCAGATCGACGGAATGAATCGCAAGCTGCTTCGCTTCCATGTCCACGTCCAGACGATAGCGGGCCTTTGTCCGGAGGTCTTTCAGTGTCGTCTTTTTGTCCTTGAGCACCGCCTGAACCAGTGTGACCTCGAACGATCCGGAGGAGGAAAGGGCGGTTGCCGAATGCCCGGCGAGGATCAGCTCCGCCTGGAGAACGACATCCGCTTTCTGCAGTTTTCCCGCTGGATCCGTGTAGCCGAGCTTTGCGTTTTCGATCCTGATGGTTTTCACACTCAGGGCGACCGGAAGCCCCGAAGCGCCTTTCTCTTCTTCTTTGATCTCCTCGGGCTTATCCGTCCGGGCCATGTCGGAAAAATTATAGGTGCCGTCGGGGTTGACCTTCACGTTGATATCGGCGTCCGTGATGCTCAGTTGATCGATCATCAGCTTGCCGGTCAGCAGGGGCAGAAGCCGATACGCCAGAACAAATTCCTTTGCTCTGAAAAAGACGGACTCGGCGTCCCGCTCGCGGATTTCAAAATCCCGGACAACGATTCCCCGAAAGAGGCTGACGTCAACCGCGCCGATCACGGTCTTGCGGTGAAGCGACTTTTCCACCGTCTTCACAACGAGTGCGCGCACCCTCTCTTCCGTCAGAAAGGACTTGATCAGCACGGAGACGGCAACGATGGCGGCGAGAAGGACGGCAAGGATGATGACGGCGATTTTCAGAGGCTTTTTCATGGCGGATCCTCCGGAGCCCTTCACGGGCTACTGGGCTTCTTTTCTTTTCTTGAGCGCCAGGGCGGTCTTCAGTCCTTTCTGGCGGATCACCTTGATTTTCTGCCGCAGCTCCGTCAGTTTGAAAAACCGCTTTCCGTATTTGTTCAGCAGGCTTTGGTTGATCTCAAATCCCAGACCCGGCTTTTCAAACGGCGCGAGCATCGCGTTCCGGTCGGGAAGGATCGGATCGATGATGCCTTCTCTTTGTTCCGGCACCCAGGAAGGCTCCTCCAGGGGATATTCCAGGGGAAGGGTATTGCCTTTGTCGGCGAGCACGAGGTTCCAGTTGATGTAAAAACCGATCCCGTTGGTCCAGGTGTGGGGGGAATACTCCCGCTGATGGGCGTGGCTGGCGTCAATCACTTTCTTCACCTGGGCAATTCCCCCGGCGAAGGTTGCGTCAGGCTGGTAAATGTGGAAGCAGTCCTTTTCGAACATGATCTTGATTTCATCCCATCCGTAGTTGAGTTCGGCGCCGGAGATTTTGACTCTGGAAATTTTCTTCAGGGCGGCATTGCCGTCGTAATCCCGCGAATCCAGCGGTTCCTCCAGCCACGAGATGTCGTTCGCGGCGCAGACTTCGGCAAACTCCGTCGCGCGCTTCAGATCCCACGCGGGGATTTTATCGACAATCGTCACCAGCCAACCCTGATTGGCGTCCACCCCTAAGACCAGACGGTCTCCGATGCCTTTCCGGATGACCTCGATGTGACGGATGTCATCCCTGAGCTCCTTGTTTTTGACCCGCAGTTTTGCCGTTTTGAACCCGCGTTCTTTCATGGCCAGGAGCTCTTCCACTCTCTTTTCCGGTTCGTGCATTTCTCCGGTGGAACAGTACACCTCGATGGGCCTTTTTTCTCCTCCCAGAAGTTCATAGACGGGCTTTCCCTTGCTTTTGCCGATGATGTCCCAGCAGGCCGGCTCGATCCAGAAATTTCTCCATCCCAGGATGCCGGCCTGCTTCAACAGGGCCTGCACCGATTCGATGTCGGTCGGGTCCGCGCCCAGCAGGTATCCGCCGATCAGGTCGCCCAGGCCTTCACGCTCAAGTCCCAGAGCGGAGCCTGCGGAATACCCTTCAATGCCGTCGTCCGTGACCAGTTTGATCAGGGTAAACCCGTTGTGCGTCTGCGGATAGCCGGGGATCCATGTCGGCCAAAAGGTTTCTTTCAAGGGAACCTGTACATGATAAAGCTCAATCGAAGATATTTTCATCGCTGCCTCCTTTAAAGGGGTAATGATCCCTGCTTGCAGATCACCGGTTGGCCACGGTCAGATTTTCCCTTCCGACTTCAGGGCGGCTTTCAGCTCCTTCTTGAGGAGTTTCCCCAGAAGGTTTCTGGGCAGGGATGAGCGGATATTAACGTATTTCGGCACCTTATAAGACGCCATGTTCTCCCGGCACCAGTTTTGAAAGGCTTCCTCTGAGATCGTCCGGTCCGGATGGAGAACGAGGCAGGCCATCACCTCTTCCCCGTAGATCGGATCGGGGACTCCGACCACCGCGACTTCCGCGACGTCGGGATGACGGCAGATGATGCCCTCCAGCTCTTTGGGATAGATGTTTTCACCGCCCCGGATGATCATTTCCTTTTTCCGGTCCACAATGAACAGGTATCCGTCCTCGTCTTTATAGGCCATATCTCCCGTGTGGAGCCATCCGCCGCGCAGGGTCTGGGCGGTGTCCTCCGGTTTGTTGAAGTAGCCTTTCATGACATGGTCGCCCCGAATGCAAATTTCTCCCACGTCTCCCTGCGGGACTTCCCGGTCTTCATCGTCCAGAATCCGAATTTCGGTTCCTGCAAACGGAATTCCGATGGAGCCGATTTTTCGGACACCGTTGATGGGATTGGCCGTTGCTCCGGCCGTGCTTTCCGTCAGCCCGTAGCCTTCAATGATGATCATGTTGAACGTTTCCTCAAATTTGCGGATGGTCTCCACCGGCATGGGGGCCGCGCCGCAAACGCCGTAGCGCAGCGACGACACGTCCAATCCCTCAAAGCCCGGTGTGTTGAGCAGAATCTGGTACACGGTCGGTACACCGCTGAAGATCGACACGCGGTATTTCGCGACGCATTCCCAGAACTCCGAGGCGGAGAAATTGCGGCGCAAAACGATCTGGGAGCCTTTGCTCAGGGGGGATGTTCCGGTAATCACGAGGCCGTTGACGTGGAAGAGCGGCAGAAAGCACAAAATGACATCATTCTCGTCGATGTTGGCGAGCAGACTGGCCTGCCAGGAGTTGGTCAGAATATTCCTGTGGGTGAGCAGAACCCCCTTCGGGTTTCCCGTGGTTCCTGACGTGTAGACGATCGTGGAGATGTCGTCGGGGCTGATCTCCGTCCCGACAGGATCCGCCGGCTCCGTCAGCATTTTTTCGAACGGCAGAAAACGATTGTCGGCCGCTTCCCGTTCGATGACGTGCTGAAGATCCGGCGTGTCGCCGATGATCTGATCGACGAGTCCCCGATAGTTGTGATCGCAAAACAGGGCCACGGCCCCGGAATCTTTCAACAGATAACGAATTTCCGCGGTCTGCCACCAGCAGTTGACCGGGCCTGCGACGCCGCCGGCTTTGACGATTCCGAAATAAACATAGTAAAATTCAGGACTGTTGTCCATGAGCAGACAGACCCTGTCTCCCTTTTCAACCCCCAGTTTGAGAAGACCGTTGGCCACGCGGCTGCTCTGTTCATCCAGCTCGCGATAGGTGATGTCCCGTTCGTAAAATCGGATGGCGATCCTGTCCGGATAGCGGCGTCCCTGTGTTTCCACCATTTCTCTGATGCTGGCAAACTCTGGCTTCATGTTCGGCTCCTTGACGGGTTAATGGCCCTTTTCCGGGCCGGTTTGAATAACGGCTGCGCAGGCGCTGCGTCAGCCGACGGTGAAGGCAATCGCACCGTTTCCTGGGCCGTTGACCGGAAAATTCCTGTTGTTCAGATTCTTCACATGCGCCTCCCGGCGAAACGTCCCGGCCGCCTGACGGAAAATGATGAGAGATGTTTTGACGTCCGGAGTATAGGACAAGGCCGTTTGGCGTGTCAAGGCTCTATGAAATGTTTATTGAAAAAATTTGTACGGCGTGCAAACCCCGGAGACTCTCCATAAAGGCGACGGCAGGCCTCGGGATCGACGGGCGAAGAAGGACCTTTATTTTTTTCAAGACGAAAAGTATAATCCGCCAAAATGGTTGGGAGGAACCCGTATGGAAAGCCGGATAGCCAAAGCCCTTGAACTCCAATATGAGCCGGTGGCGGTTCTGTGGTCGGATGAAAAACCGGAAGGCGCGATGCAGTTTTCCGAGAACAAATGGGGTTGCGTGATGTGGCTGGCCGTTTCCGCGGCCAAGGGCCGGCCTGCCGTGGCGGATCGAAAAACCTTCGGCTGTGTCGGCGGCGGGGTAGGGCTGGGGTTCGGCAATCAGTACCGGAATTTCCCCGGCGGTTTGGAGGGGTTCTGCCATTTTCTGTCGACCGGGAATGCCGGACGTCCCGGCGGAGCGGAACTGGCGGAAAAAGTGAAGCCGTTCATGACCAGGGAGAGTCATGAAAATTTTCTGCAGGGCGAGCGCTACATCAAAAATCCGGAGCTGGTGGAAAAATTTGTCGAGATGCTGCCGATGGCGGACGTTCCCTCTGCCTGCGTTGTCTTTAAACCGCTTTCCGGCGTCGATCCGGCCAAAGAAAAACCGCAGACGATTCTGTTTTTCGTCAATCCCGACCAGCTTTCCGCGCTGACCGTGCTGGCCAATTACGGACGCGGCGATAATGAAAACGTGATCATGCCTTATGCCGCCGGTTGCCAGACGATCGGCATCTATCCCTACCGGGAATCCAAATCCGCCAGGCCCCGCGCCGTGGTGGGCATGACGGATCTTTCCGCCCGCGACTATGTCCGCAAGCAGCTTGGCGATTCCAACTTCATGACCTTTGCCGTGCCGTTCGCTCTGTTTGAAGAAATGGAGCAAAACGTCCCCGGCTCGTTTCTGGAGCGGCACACGTGGCTGAGCCTGCTTTCAGAAAAAAACGCGCACTGAAAAAACAACGGTCGGCCCAAAAGCACGCTTTGTTTTGCAAGAGTGATATGCAGGAAACGTTTTGAATAAAACGTTGATTCAGGATAGAAGATGCTTGATGATAAAATCTTCCATCAGTTGGTCGACTTTCTTTCTGGAATACTTTCCCTCGAAGGTCCAACCGCGTAAAGCCGTGCTGGCCAGCAGGCAAAAAAGCATGCTGGCGGTAAAATAGGGATCTTTCGCCTGGAAAACGCCTTTTTCAATACCCCGGCGGATGTAGGATGCCGTCTTTTTGATCTGGGTAAGTTCCTGTTTTTTGGCTCGCTCCAGATATTTCTTCGGCAACAGGTGGGATTCCCGGTACATCAGCATGATTTCATCACTGAATTCATGGATGAGCTTCTGGGTTACTCTGATATTGGTTTGCATTTGTTTCAGCGGGTCTTCAATGGCGACGATTTCCGGACTGTAGGAAGAGGCTTCCACGGCTTCATGATAGGTTTCAAAAACCAGACAGAGAATATCTTCTTTTTTCTTGATGTAATCATATAAATTGCCCATGGCCAGCCCGGTGGCTTTGGAAATTTCCCTGATCGTCGTTTGTGCGTAGCCTTTTCGAATAAAGAGTTTGGCCGCCTTTTTGGCGATCAACAACTGTTTGTCTTGCACCCGTTCGGAATTTTTAATTCGACTAAACATCGGCAGGGGCTTGATCTTTTCGGTATTTTCAACAGACTTCTTTCTGCTCTTCATGGGGTTTTTCCTCCTGGTGTTGCAATGATTTCTCGGAGACGCAAACCGTTTCGTTCGTTTTTCCCCTATCAGTTTGCCGAAATAAAATAAAGAAAAATTTCTTATTGCACTCGAATGAAAGGCGTGATAAGCGTTCCCCAAATTCACAAAAGCGAGCGCCCGTTCTTTTTTTGTGCGGGCGGGCGCCGGGACGGCATGGATGATCGGAACGAGGAGGCTCTTGATGTTGACCCGATAAAGGACGACGCTGGCATGAAGCCGTTCTCTTTTTTACCGTCGAAACGGCATATCCCGGGACGATCTCCGGCGGGAAATGTTCATGCCGCTATGCGGCGGACCGGATAGCACGAAAACCGTTCTCATCATTTATTCTTTCCCCTTTTTCTGGAGAGGAAGCACAGGCCGAGGGGTTGTTTGAGGCGCCCGGGGGATCATGAAACCGTTGTTGCCGCTTCACAA
>Ga0116146_1003962_pt1 | contig 11781 bp, 7 predicted proteins | sample AD_JPNHG2_MetaG_FD_89748 | JGI IMG/M metagenome (GOLD analysis project Ga0116146, IMG submission 89748) | Active sludge microbial communities of municipal wastewater-treating anaerobic digesters from Japan - AD_JPNHG2_MetaG | ecosystem: Engineered > Bioreactor > Anaerobic > Digestate | place...
AACAAAATTAAAACATTAGTACCGGTAATATGTAAAGAAGTATGTAATCAGCCCTCAAATGAGGTCGTCTATGCTATCAGTTCGGTTGTTATGAGTTTGTTACAACCTAACCTTTTTTATAATGAAGAAGAAACAAAGAAAAGAATAACCGATGCCATTCAATCGGTAAAACCGGTGATGCGTGTAATTAAGAAAGGACAATCAATTGCGCGTGAAGGGGATACAATCACTGAAGATGTTTTGAAAAAAATTGATATTATCAATAAAAATTCCAGGTTTTCAGGTTTCAGCTTTGTACTGGGATTACTTCTTACCCAATTGGGTTTTCTGATCATTTTTGGCTATTTTTTAATTACCTATTATACCAATCTGGTTGTTGACAATAAGATGCCATTGATTGTGTTTACCCTTGTCATGGCATTTATCATTATTACTTTTTTTATGGCACGATGGCAGGGTAGAATGTTTGAAGGGCTTTTCTTTCCTCTTCTTTTGCCAATACCACTGATAACAATGATATTGGCTATAATGTACAATATCCATATTGCCATGTTAATTGGGATGTATATTGTATTCTTTGTAGCAATTATCACAAAAGGTGATTTTACATCATTACTGCTGGCTTTCAGTTCGGCACTTTCAGGAGTGTTTGTTGTAGGTGATGTAGAACGGCGATCAGACTTTTTACGGGGAGGATTTACTTTAGGACTTATTAACTCGGTGATTGTTGTTTCAGTTGGTTTAATGAATGAATTATCATTTGCTATGATTCTTAATAATATAGGGCTTGCGTTTGTTTCAGGAATTATCAATGCGATAGTTGTTTTTGGAGTATTCCCAATCTATGAAAACCTTTTTGGTTTAACAACAAAATTTAAATTGCTGGAACTATCCGATCTTAATGCACCTATTTTCAGGGAGATGCTTATAAAAGCTCCGGGAACATACAACCATTCAATCATGGTTGCAACGCTTGCTGAATCCGCATGTAAGGAGATTGGAGCCAATGCGTTGCTTGCCAGGGTTGGAGGATATTACCATGATATAGGTAAAATTCAGGATGCAAACTTTTATATTGAAAATAAGGTTACCGATCCGCGCGCTAAAAAGTTATCTGCCCTTGAGTATTGTAAATTGATCATCTCTCATGTTGAGAAGGGAGTTGAGCTGGCGCGCAAAAATAATCTACCCGAGATGGTAATAGATTTTATCCGTGAACATCATGGACAAACAGTAATGACATATTTTTACCATCAGGCACTGGAGGAGAGTGGTGCCAGTGGAGATATTATCCAGAAAAGTGATTTTCAGTATCCCGGTCCTAAACCGCATACACGGGAAACTGCAGTTGTTATGCTTGCAGATGCAATTGAGGCTGCTGCACGTTCTATTCAGGAACCAACCATCGAAAAATTAGAATCGTTGATAAAACGAATAATCAATAACCGTTTGAACGAAGGTGATCTGGATCATGCTGATATTACCATGAATGAGCTTAATAAGATTCAGCATTCCATACTGCGGGTATTGCAGGGAATATTTCACTCACGCATTGAATATCCAACAGATGATGAAATTAATAGATTAGAGCAACGATCAGAGCATGGCCATTAACATTACTATTGAAAGTGAAGATATTTCAGTTTCTAAATATTTAAAAACATTCTGTAAAAAAAACATCAAGGCTATACTACGGTATCTCCACATTGATAATGTTGCTGTAACGCTTGTGCTTACCGGTGATGCATCAATTGCCCGTTTTAACAGAAACTATCGCAAAAAAAAAGGACCAACTGATGTGCTTTCCTTTGCCTACCGCGAGGCGCCAACGCCACTTGCTGACGGTTTGCCTGAATATCTTGGTGATGTAATCATATCACTTGAAACAGCACAAAAACAGGCACAAGAATATAATGTTACCCTGCATGACGAAATGCTGCGGCTTATTGTTCATGGTATGTTGCATCTGTTGGGCTATGACCATGAGCAATATTACAAAAAAAAACAGATGCAAAAAAAAGAAGAAGAACTGCTGCAGCATTTACGTTGATAAGCAACAAAAATAATTTTAGTCTATATTCACAATAGTTTTTATGGTGTTCAGCAGCTCATCGGCTAATTGGTCGTTGCAATGATTTACCTCCTGTGATGCCTGCTTGATATCATCAGCTTGCTTGCATGAGCTAAAATAAAATTTAATCTTGGGCTCCGTACCTGATGGACGCATGGTAACCTTTGATCTATTTTCTAGACTATATTGCAAAACATCCGATGGTGGGAGATTGGCCGGTTTAGTGGCTCCGCTTGCAATGTCTACAATTCCTGCTTTGCCGTCAAGGATGGATACAACCTTTATACCAGCAAACTGCTGTGGAGGGTTGCTGCGAAAATGTTTCATGATGGTTTTTATTTTTTCTATTCCTTCCACTCCTTTCAAGGTCAGTGAAACCAATTTTTCATTGTAGTACCCAAACCTGCTATAAATTTCATATAGAAAGTCGTTAAGCGTTTTGTTTTGTTTATGCAGCCAGTGTGTCATCTCTGCAAAGAAATAGCATGAGCTTACGGCATCTTTGTCGCGCACAAAATCAAGGGGTAAATAACCATAGCTCTCTTCACCGCCAAAGATAAAGGTATGCGTATGCTCATAGTCCCGTATCTTCTTTGCAATCCACTTAAAACCGGTAAGAACATTTTCCATTGATACATGGAAGTAATCAGCTATAGCCTGCTGCAGTTCGGTGGTAACAATGGTCTTAACCACAAAACTGTTGCGGGGCAATCTATTGTGATGCTGCCGCTGTAATAAAATATAATACAGCAGCATGCTCCCTATCTGATTGCCGTTTATTAATGTATACTCGCCATTGGTATCTTTGAATGCAACACCCATACGGTCGGCATCAGGGTCGGTGGCAAGTACTATATCGGCATTCATGGTTTTAGCCAATGCTATTGCCATGGTAAGCGCTTCAGGTTCTTCGGGATTTGGTGATGCAACCGTTGGGAAGTTGCCATCCGGAATTGCCTGCTTTTCCACAACGTTGACATTGGTAAATCCAAATTTTTGTAAAATCATGGGTACAATGTTGTAGCCTGTTCCATGAAGCGGCGTAAAAACAATATTGATGGGCGATAGTTCCTGTGATTTGAATATAACACCGGAAAGTTTATCTGCATAGCTATTGATTATTTCATTGCCAGCCAGTTGTATCAATTTATTTCCAGCAGCCTTGTGAAAATCCATCTTTTTAATTTGCGTAATTGCATTAATTTTTTGCACCTCATCAATGATCTCTTTATCCTGCGGAGGAACAACCTGACCGCCGTCGTTCCAGTATACTTTATAGCCGTTATATTCGGGAGGGTTGTGGCTTGCGGTTATAACAATACCGGCGGTTGCCTTGAAATAGCGTATGGCATACGAGCAGATGGGTGTTGGCGTAATATCGCTGAATAGATATACCATGATGCCGTTAGCAGCTAAAATACTGGCTGCCTCCTTTGAAAAAACATCCGACATCCTCCGTGAGTCATAGGCTATGACAACACCCTGTTCAGCGCTCCCTTTTTGTAAAATGTAATTGGCAAGTCCCTGCGTTGCCATACCAACGGTATAGATATTCATCCTGTTGGTACCGGCTCCAATTATACCCCGTAACCCTCCTGTACCAAATTCTAAATTGGTATAGAAGCGTTCATACAGTTCTTTTTCATTGTTTTGTTGTACCAGTTGATTAATTTCACTGATGGTTTCATTATCAAACGGTGGCTGTTGCCATTGCTGTATGCGCTTTGCAATTTCGTTGTCCATAACGCTATCTCCCTGAAAATAGATATTGTTGTTTTGGCGCATTGTCATGCGCTCCTATTATGCTATGCAACTATCTACAATTACTAAAAAAATATACAACCCCATATTGTTGCATAAACGGTATTATTACAATTGCAATAGCAAAATTATCAATGCTTTTTTTATAGTATTGTATAATGCAGACCAACTGGCATGTGCTATTGATAAAAACTTTTACATTCATGAAAAAATTTTTTCGTTGCAACAATGGACTGCAATAACCACAATAGAGGCACTATTTCATTATATTTTATGCAGGTTAGTTTTAACCAATGGAAACCATTGTCAATACAGTTTATGAATTCATAGTCAACAATAACCTTATCGTCCCTGGCGACAGGGTACTGGTATCGGTGTCTGCCGGGAAGGATTCCATGGCATTGCTGCATATTCTTTTTGTATTGCGCGTAAGGCTTGATTGCACAATTGCTATCTATCATCTTGACCATACAGTGCGTGGTGATGAATCATTTGATGACCTGCTGTTTGTGATACAGCAGGCAGCACGGTATGGTATTGGTGCATTTGTTGAACGGTATAATTTTAACCAGCATAAAGAAAAAGGCAAAAGCTTTGAGCAGCAGGCACGTGAATACCGCTATGCCCGTTTACAAATGGTAGCACATGAATATGGCTACACAAAGATTGCAACCGCCCACACCTGTGATGATCAGATTGAAACATTGGTTATGCGAATATTTCAGGGAACAGGGCTGCAGGGATTACAGGCAATACCGCTTATCAATAATACTATCATCCGCCCGCTTTTGTCATTGCATGCAGACGATGTCTATGCATATTGTACCTGTAATGAGCTATCGTACCGTCATGATTTAACCAATGATGATACGCACTATCTGCGAAACTTTATACGGCACGAGGTTATCCCTCTGGTTAAAAAAAGGTTCCCCACTTTTGATAAAGCATTGCTCAATTTGCAGCAGCAGGCTCTGGGTGCTGTCAAAAGTATAGAGCAGCTTATGGCAAAGGTTTATCCTGATTGTATCAAACAGGGAGGCAATCATGTTGAGGTGCCTGAGGATGCTCTATCCCTCAATGAATACTTATTCAAATTTTACTGTGCCTCCATTATCAGTAACTATCTCCACAGGTATTGTGATACGGCTATGCTGGATGCGCTTTACAGGGCACATGTATCGGATAAAAAAAATGTAACGCTGTTTGAGGGTAACGGTATATTTGTTTACCGGCGGGTAAAGCAATCGGGTGCAGTGTTGCTGTTTTGCTCTGACCCCATTATGGGCGATAGTAACTATGAATATACAATTCCGCTGGGTGAAGATATTTATATTGATGAATTGGGTTTAACCGTACGCTGTATGGTTATGGAGTCAACGGATGCCATGCCATGCACAGAAAGTAAAACGATAGTGTTGCGCTACACCGGATATGGTGATATCGTTGTCAGAAACAGACGCAGTGGTGATACGATTTTCCGAAAAGCAGGAAGGCGCACCCTGAAGCGTTTATATATTGATTATAAGCTTACGCCTGAACAAAAGCAAAAGCTACCAATCATTGTCGTTGATAACTGTGTGGCTGCGGTATTGTTTGATACAATAATTTCCCAAAAACCAGCAATTTCACAAACTTTTTTGCCGTTGCCGCATGAAAAAATGCTTGTTATTCACTATTGGTATAATCATAATGATTAAATAACACTCACTCGTTACGATGAAGTAACATCATCTGATGCCCTATATATATTTTTTTCTGTAAAGTATATAGTCACATCATACAGAAAAGTTATAGGGGGTGGAATAATTTATTTGAGTATTTCCATAATTGTAGTATCTTGTAAGTGAATACTACAATTGATACTATGACTTCTTAAACAGTAGTGATAATTACTACGGGAGATTATGATGAACAAAGCTGCAAAACAGGTTGCTCTACTTCTGCTTATCGTTGTATTGGCTATAGCAATATTCAGGATGAATGAAGTAAATTCTCAGAAGGTTGAGCAACTACAATATAGTGATTTCATAAAGAAAGTATACGAAAATAAGGTAAAATCGGTTAGCATCGTTAACGGTAAAAAAATAGAAGGCGCCTATACCAAGGGTGATAAGGTGTATCTCTTTGAGACAGTTATCCCCTATGCTGATCCTGATTTGATTAAAACGCTTATCAAGAATAAGGTAGAGGTTAAAGGCGAAGAGGTTGATGATAATTTCTTCTGGAAGGGTTTACTTAATTTCCTCCCATGGTTGCTATTTTTTGGATTTATCTGGTTTTTCATGATACGTCAGATACAGTCTACCGGTAACAAAGCTATGAGTTTTGGCAAGGTAAGAGCAAAATTACAACCAGAAACAAAGAACAAGGTAACCTTTGCAGATGTTGCAGGTGTCGATGAAGCAAAAGTTGAACTGCAGGAGATTATTGAATTTTTAAAAGATCCTAAAAAATTCATCACAATTGGAGCAAAAATTCCCAAAGGCGTTCTTCTGGTTGGCCCTCCGGGAACGGGTAAAACATTGCTGGCACGTGCAGTTGCCGGGGAAGCAGGCGTACCATTTTTTTCCATCAGCGGTTCTGATTTTGTAGAGATGTTTGTTGGTGTTGGCGCTTCGCGAGTTCGTGATCTTTTTGAACAGGGTAAACGCAATGCTCCCTGTATCATTTTTATTGATGAGATAGATGCTGTTGGCAGATTGCGTGGAGCAGGGTTGGGTGGTGGCCATGATGAACGAGAACAAACATTAAATCAATTACTGGTTGAAATGGATGGCTTCGAAACCAATGAAGGTGTGATTATTGTTGCAGCAACCAACCGTCCTGATGTTCTTGACCCGGCATTACTGCGTCCGGGGCGATTTGATCGTCAGGTTGTTGTGGATATACCTGATATCAAAGGCAGGGAAAAGATACTGGCTGTTCATACGCGCAAAATTCCTTTGGCAAAGGATGTAGACCTCAAGGTTATTGCTCGTGGGACACCGGGATTTACCGGCGCTGATTTAGCAAATCTTGTTAATGAAGCAGCACTGCTGGCTGCGCGAAGAAATAAAAAGCGTGTAACAATGCTTGAAATGGAAGATGCTAAGGACAAGGTATTGATGGGACCAGAACGTAAATCAGTGCTTATTTCAGCAGAGGAGAAAAAAGTCATTGCATACCATGAAGCCGGGCATGCTATTCTGGGTATCCTGACAGGAACTGACCCTATTCATAAAGTTACCGTAATACCACGCGGCAGGGCGCTGGGATTAACAATGCATTTGCCAAAAGAGGAACGACATATCCATAATAAAGGATACTGGCTTGATCAGATAACCATATTGTTTGGCGGCCATGTAGCCGAAAAGATAAAATTTGGACAGGTTACCACAGGAGCAAGCAATGATATAGAGCGTGCCACCGATATTGCACGGAGGATGGTTTGTGAGTGGGGGATGAGTGAAACGTTAGGCCCCCTTGCTTTTGGTAAAAAAAGTGAACAAATCTTTCTTGCACGGGAGATAGCTCAGCACAGAGACTACAGCGAGCAAACAGCACAGCTCATTGATAAAGAAGTGCATGAAATAGTTACAAGCTGCCGTGATAGAGCTATTATATTAATTGAAGAACATGCTGACAAATTTGAACTCATAGCAACAAACCTTATTGAACGCGAAACACTGAATGCACAGGAAATTGAACTGTTAATGAAAGGTGAACCGTTGCCGCTAATTCATAACGGTGATAGTGAACCACCTGATGAAGATGAGCCAAAGATTGGAAAGGCAAAAAGAAAAACTGTATCCAAATCATTGTTGGATAAAGAAATAATTCCAACATAGATGTCATTGAGGTTAGCATGATTGATGATGAATTGGACAGGATATTGCAGGACATTGAACCCGAACAGGATTATTTAACAAAAAAAGTAAATGCCAGTAAAAAATATGAAGAATATATACTTGATGAAATAACCGAAGATAACAAAGAAATAACTTATACTCCTGAAAAAAAAGAAATATCATTAATTGCCAGGTATTTTGTAAATGGTCTTGTTAACGGTATCCATCGACATATAGAATTATCTCGGTCAATTCGTTCGCGTATGGATATAGCTGAAATTCCTGAACAAATTGTTCCAATTTTAAAAAAATCATCCTATGCTATTTTTAAACTTATTGAAGATATTGAGATTTTATCAGATAAATGTATTAACGAGATCAATGAAACTAATTTAAAGAGGAGAGCAACAAAGGATTTCCCGCTTTATTTTGCTGACGATTTTCCTGATGATAACAGGCTGGATTTTATTGTGCTTAAAGATACCTATGTATTGCTACGATTATTTAATAGCCAGATAAAGAAGGATTGGGTTGAATTAGAAAAACAAACATCAGTATTTAATTTTTCTGAAGGTGGTAAGCAATTAGCATTTCAGTTGAATGATAGTATTGTTGAAGCTTTACAGTTATGCAAGGCAACCGATATTTTAATTGAGTTAATTGCCAATCATTTAGGATTGCCTCCCCATTATTATAATGCACCAGATGCTGAGATTAAATCCAGAATTCAATTTGCTGAATTTAAATCCTATACATTGCCATCAATAATTGGTAATATTCACAAAGATGAAAATGATACCAGGTCAATTGAATCAGAGCTGCAAACATTGCAGGCAGATTCATCTGATGCTACAATAAATGAAAAGTTTGAAGACGAAAAACTGAATCCCCATAATCATAAAGTAGAATCAAAAAAAATTTTTAATCGCAATGATCAAAATAATGAATTAACCAAACAAGCTAACGTTTTTTTACAGTTAAAGGCAGCAAACCATGGAATACGCGCGATCCCTACATTCTTCCAGTTGATGAGAATGTGTTGCTTGTTGAAGAGGAAGATCTTGAATATATGGTTTATTATTCCAGAACATCAATGAATGAAGAGCAAATTAAAGCAGAATTACGAAGGGCTTTATTGAAATTAACTATTGATAGACAAAAATATGATATTGTTGAAGAATATATAGAATACATCAATAAGAAGAGTATTTCGGTATTACAGGAAATGCTTGAATATTTTCATATCGACGATACCGATCAATGGCTTTTTTATTACCATTTGGGCCCTCAAACTATATGTCGCATTGTTTTAGCAGATATGCAGCTTACTGGTGAGGGTTACTGTTTTAGTTCACGTGATGGTAAAAAGATAAGGAAATTATTACCTTATGAATTTATTAAGAAGATGTCTCTGGAATGGTGCGAAAATAATATTAATAACAGGGATATACCGTTTGATAGTGTCAATGCATTAGATTTAATACGAAGGCAGGTTTCTAAAAAATATTATTCAGAAGTTGATGAATTTGTTACAAAAATTGATTCTTATCTGGGGACGCTGGATTCTGAAATTTTGAAAAAACTTGATAGGCGATTATTTATAAAACAAAAAGCTTTACAGATATATAACCCAAAGCAAATACTGGTATATAATCGATTTATAGATAAAACAATTTTTAAATAATAGGGAGCCCATGTTTGATATAAAAAAATATCACGGTGATGAAAAATTTTTAAAAATCTTAGATAAGAATGCTATTGCAATAGATATTTATACCCTTAAAGCCGCAATCCTTGGTGTTCAGGCTTCAGGGGGGGATTTTTCAATGAAAATGCTTGCAAAAGATTTTTTTAGTGATGAAGCACTGGATAATAAGGCTCTGGCTGATCAACTGGAATCGTTATGGTTTTATCTTCTGCGGTTGCAGCGTTTTGATGATGGTGAACTGGAACAACCCTGCTATGAGGATAAAACACGAGAGATGTATCTATCCTATGTAAAATCATCAATACTTCGTGCAGAAACCTTTTTGAAATATCTTGCAATGGGAAGTATTGATGAAATGAGAAAAAACAAGAAGGTTGATACAATTTACTCATTGTTTATAGGTAATGTTAATTTATTAAAGTCATTACAAACAAGTATGGAAGAAAAATGGACTGATGAGGATTTTACCGGGGATACAACATTTTTGCAAAAATTAACCGGATTTATACGTGTAATGTGGGATACCAAAATTGCGTTGAAGGAACATGCAAAAATTTTTAAATTGCAAAAGATGAATAATAAAAATATCATTCATGTACTGGAAAAGCAGACTGGTGCACAGATTGGGCGCAATGAACAATGCCCCTGCGGCAGTGGGAAGAAATACAAAAATTGTTGTGGCTCATAGATATAACCCGGTAGTTTGCCGTTATTTCATGAGAGCATTGCCAGTATATGTTTTTTTCGTATTCCTTCCAGGATGTTTATTGTATGCAGACGTTTGCTGTTTTCAAATAGTGCAGGTATGTCTTGTAATGATTCTACTTTCTTTTTTGCTTCTTCACGTGCTATGCTTATAAGCTCAAAATCGTTGATAGGGTCGGCAAATTCAAAAGCTATACCTTTTCCATGCTGGCGTGTTCCAATAAATTCGCCGGCGCCACGTATTTTCAGATCTTCTTCGGCAATGATAAAGCCATCATCGGTAGAAGTTAAAATATTTATGCGTTGCATACTTTCGGGTGTAATAGAGTCAGGATATATCAGAATACAAAATGATTTGTATGTACCACGCCCAACACGTCCACGGAGCTGATGAAGCTGAGATAATCCAAAACGCTCTGCATGCTCAATAACAATAATAGAAGCATTGGCAACATCAATCCCAACTTCAATAACGGTTGTACTGACAAGCATATCCAGTGCATGATTATTAAAGAGGCTCATAATCTTTTCTTTATCGTTGTTTGGAAGTTTTCCATGCAGAAGTGCAATGGATTTATTGGGAAATCGTTTCTGTAACTGTTTAAAAGTAGCGGTTGCTGATTTTAGATCTAATTTTTCAGAATCGTCAATAAGAGGCAGTACATAGTATACCTGTCTGCCCTCATCCATATACTTTTCGAGTGAGCGGTATACTGCTTCCAGTTTTGATACTGGAAATGCTAACGTTGTTATGGGAATTCTATTAGCTGGCTTTTCTTTTATTATTGAAATATCAAGATCCCCGTATAATGTTAGCGATAGTGACCGGGGAATGGGAGTTGCTGTCATAACCAGTAAATCAGGGATGGCACCTTTTGTTCTTAGCTGGGCACGCTGATTGACACCAAACCTATGCTGTTCATCAATAATGATAAAACCTAAATTGGCAAATTCTACTGTTTCCTGAATAAGAGCATGTGTTCCAATTATTACATCGATGCTGCTGTTGTTTAAACCATTAAGAATAGATTTACGCTCAGCCTGTGATGTTGAACCAGTAAGTACAGCAACAGAGATGGTATTGGGTAGCAGCCTTTTAAAGGTTGCATAATGTTGCTGTGCCAATATCTCGGTTGGTGCCATAAACGCTACCTGCTGACCTCGGCTTACCACTGCTATACTTGCAATAAGGGAAACAACGGTTTTACCGGAACCAACATCGCCCTGTAACATGCGGTTCATTGGAAAATCTGCATTTAAATCATTAATAATTTCTTCTATTGCCTGTAGCTGGTCACCGGTTAATTGAAATGGAAGATTTTTTATAAATGCATGATATGTTGCAGTATTTATCATTGGTTTATTTTGTTTATTTGTCTGTCGGATATACTGTCGTGAAAGATGCAGATAGTATTGCAAAAAGAAAAGTTCGTTGAACGCAAGCCTCTTCCGTGCATTGTAAGCTTCATCCATAGATGATGGAAAATGAATACATTCAATTGCCTGTGATAACGGCATGCATTGTAAACGGTTAAGCATGTCCTCATCAAAAGGTTCAGTAATATATTGGTTTGCTTCTGATAATACTGTGTAAATAATCTTTCTGAAAAACCGTGAATTAAAACCATTTGTTTTTAAATTTTCGGTTGAGGGATATATGGGGACTATTCTGCCTGTATGCAATGTATCAGAACTATCTCCAATAAAAT
>Ga0116146_1003965_pt1 | contig 11776 bp, 17 predicted proteins | sample AD_JPNHG2_MetaG_FD_89748 | JGI IMG/M metagenome (GOLD analysis project Ga0116146, IMG submission 89748) | Active sludge microbial communities of municipal wastewater-treating anaerobic digesters from Japan - AD_JPNHG2_MetaG | ecosystem: Engineered > Bioreactor > Anaerobic > Digestate | place...
GAATTCTTTTTCACCAATATTATTGATTAGTTATATTGCGCGAGTAAAAAGACCAACATTTTCAAGAATATTACTCCACACCTACCTGATAAATATATCAAATGTAGTGCTCAATCATGTTTCCATGCATCTTAATGATCATGGTAAACTCATCATCGATGAGACTGAAGAAGTACTTTCAAAAAGCAAATTTAATCCAACATCAATAGCTCCCAAGAAACATTGGAGACCAGGTTTTAGTTACGTGTTTTTTAATGGTAAATTGGCACCAGAAATTCACTCGCTGTTACTCGGCAGGAATACAACTACGGGCCATAACTGTTATCGCGACTATAAATTGGTTATATAAAAGGAGGAATCACATGGCCCAGATAGGATTAGAACTAAAATGTCGTGAATGTGGCGGAAGTCTCACATACCGTCAGGAGTTTTACCTTGTTTTCAAATATGACAAGGAAGATGACGAGCATGTATGGATTATCCCCGAGCATGTGCTCTGTGGCCCTTGCGCAGAAGAATATGCTTACGCCCATGGGGCAGTACATCTCTTAGAACAAGCATCTTTCGGATTAAAATAACGCAATAGCTATCAGGCAGGGACGCTGCCCCCCTGCCTGATACATTCAAGAGGTAATATATATGAAAAACGCAACTGAAGATCTGAATGATAAACCCTTTATCCATAACCAGTTATCAGTTTTTGGCAAGAGCTATCGCATCAAGGCGCTCTTCTACTACCTGTATCGAATTGGCCTATCAAACCTTAAGATATGGGAATTTGAATTCGAACATGAATTCCATATCCGCTTTGATTCACTTGGCTCACATCCAACCGCGAATTTAATTCAGAGTTCGATGATTTTTGATGATCTAACATTCTTGCTATATTGGCAAAGCGGCAACTCCCCGTCAGAAATCTGGAATGGTATTTGGTTTAAACATGCTCAAGTAATAGCTCGCGAAGAGCGGGTATTCGAAAATAATTCCGCAAAGGAGGACCAGCATGTCAGGTAAAAAGCAATGCGAAGTCTGCGGCTCATTTAAAAAAAGTGATACGATGCGACTTTTTATAATCGATAAGCATACCAATCCATACAATCCCAATCGCTACACTATTCATTCGATATGCGGATTATGCGATCAAGTATTGAGCATACGTATTACAGATGAAATGGTGCAACAATTTTTCTGCTCCAATGATAAAGTCAACCTATGGACTGAATTCCCATTGAATCATGATATTGAACAGAATTATGAATTTATGAAAAAATGGGAAAAATACAATCAGAATCAACAAGGAGGACAAAGATGATAACTATTGAAAACACCATAATTCTCAATGGCCCCAAACCTATTACCAAGAAAGCCATCAAGCTGCTCAAGGGCGATAGGGGTAGTTTTGTAGATAACATGCGGAACATTTCGTTTCACGTAGCCGACTGTTTATACAGTCTCAAAGAAAGGTCATTAAGCGAAGCTATAAATGATCTTCGAGCTATTCAATTAAGGCCGCGTTTTACAAAGCGTTTAGACTTTAACAAGATGCTCCCGATACCGGACGAAATAAAGCAGGAAGATGCAGTAGGCAACATGTGTTTAATAAATTACTTCAAATACCTCAACGGCAAAGGGCCATACCAACCAATGACGCCATATAATTATCTAAGCAATATTTGGTGCATTAAACATTGGGGATCTACAGGTAATGCGGCAAACTGTAAAATCAAAGGTAATCGCATAACTTTCACCACCATCGATGGGGCACCGATCCCAGTTTTCAAGAAGTTAAGTGAAGCAATACCAGATTTATCAATTATCATGAAATATCAGAGAGATGACTCCAATGAAGACAGTGTGTTTATAAAACAGGGAGCCGCATATACTGATGTTTCATGTAGCAGACCGCACTCCTCTGAAAGGATAAAAATCACGGGTCTGCAATTATCCCCTAAAGGGATATGACTTTAGCCAGTATTAAATATTTTTTTACCATAAGGAGCAATTTTATGAGCACCTACTATCTACCAAGCAAACCAATACCGTTTAAATCGATAAAAGGGATAAAAACGGAATCAATAGTGTCTACAATGAGAAAAGATGATAATGAAAATAGTGATCTTAATATTGATTGCTATAACATTCATTATATCAAAGGCGAATGTCCTGTCACAATGCATTGTCATAAATCAAAATCAGGCAATACGATGTTTATATTAGACGCACGGTTTAATCCCCTGCCTGATAAATCAAAATTGATTTCGTGTATTGAAAAATATTTTGATGTTTCCCTTTTAAGCGAATACACGAAACATTTTGAATATTTACGGAAGAAAAAATACCGAGATGATATTTTAAAGCATACCACAGAAGAAACAAACCAGATTTTTTATGAAATGATAACACCCCTATCCAATGGAGCAATCTTCGTTGATAGAAATGAAAAGGTTTATATGTATAGAAAAGGCATCCGGGTTAGTGATGAAGAAATTCAAGAAATATTTCAAAATCAGGTGAACATCTATACAACCAGTGGTGAAGATGTTATTATTAGCGAAAAAGACTCAAAGACAGCCGTAGTAAGGGCAATTAAAGAAGTTCAGAAAATGTATGACTCTGATACTCTACCAGTTATCCAATCTCCTGAAGAGTTGACAAAGTTCATTGATAACGATAATTCAAAAATCATATGGGATTTTTTTCATAAAGATGATGATGTTTCAAATAATATAAAACACTTTTGTGTATTATATCCAAACAAGGAAACAATCACTGAAAATGAAATGATCTTTTTTGAGATTTTTCCATTAACTCTAACCTCGGAGAAAATGCCAGTAAACACGCCTCTTCATTATTTATTCCGCCTAATACATGAAATACAAAAACCCTGTAAAATTGAACTCGTGTGGTTTCATAATTTTGACTATAACGGGCCAATGGGGGGTGTTTTTATTGGAATGGATGCAAAGGGGAATTGTATGTTCTCATCTAATATTCCAACCTTCGATAAAACAGATGATGCTAAACGCATTAGTTCTTGGAATGAAATCAAAAGAAAACGCAATAATGTTGAGGATAAAATTTCACTGATGCTTGTTGGAGAAAACAATGATGAATCATATTTTGTTACTCCGGAAGTAAGGAAAGATTTATTGGCAAAAGGCGGCATTAAAGAATTTTATCGAGATGATAATCAAGATTATTCACTTGAAATAAATAAAAAGCTAATTTCATAAATTTACTCCTGTAGTTTTTAATTCTAAGGCATGGAGCATCAGTTCCATGCCTCTTTTTATATATATTGACATCCTCCTTCTTCTGTCAATTCCACCCAGCCAGTATCAACTTATCCAGCCCATTCCAGAATGCCCCAGAGGCGCTCCTATGCGTTCTGGAGCCGATTCTATAAGCAATCCTAAACCATAATCCGGCTATGATTTCCAATAATATTCCTGTTTTCCAATGTACGATTTCACATAACTGCTGTATAATGACATATAATCAATAATAAAGGTATCGAAATGTTAAAGCCCTCATTTCCCATAGGCAAGATATATTTAACCAGAGGTGTTAATGACAAGATCACCGAAGATGTTGGCTTTGCCGCCTTCGTCCTCAAATCTATTCAACGCCACTGTGTCAAAGATTGGGGTGATCTAACTTATGATGACAAGCAAGCCAATGACTGTGCACTACTCGAAGGAACAAGAATTCTATCCGCCTACATTATAGGGATATATAAAATCTGGATCATCACCGAGGCTGACAGATCAGCTACGACAATACTGTTCCCAGAAGAGTATTGATAAAAAGTTCTATGATTATCCGGGAGATGAAAATTCGATATAAGACCCACAAGTATAAAATCCATAAAGTCGACTCACCCAGCGCAGTTATAGAAATATCGCATAAACTTCTCAAACACCAAACTCAGGAAATATTCATTGTCTTCTGCTTGGATTCCCAGAACCAGGTTGTTGGGTATCACATATGTACCATTGGGACAGTGAATGAATCAATCGTCCATCCTCGCGAAGTATTTAAAGCCGCGATACTAAGCAATGCGACAGCTATCATATTAGTCCACAATCACCCTTCTGGATCTTTGAATCCATCGAAGGAAGATGAAAGGACTTGTGAACGATTGAAGGAGGCTGGAAAGATTGTTGGGATTCCTGTCCTTGATTTCTTGATCATTGGTGGCAAAGGATATTGTTCATTTAAAGAAATGGGGATATAATAAATATTTTCTACATCATAAATTCTGGTAACTTAATCCATTCGAATTATCCACATAGTGATATTTTATAAAATCTTTTTATCAAATTACATTGTCTTAACAACATCTATATAAAGATTGCTTATAGTATATTTGATCATTACATGAAATATTAACCAGTAAGGGGTGAAATCATGAAAGCTGGAATGGTAAACGAAATTCTACTTTATTACCCAGAAGGCAGAATTGGAAATGATTCTGCTGCGAATTTCGAATTCGAATTATCACAACTTATTTTTGAGAATGAAAACCTTAACATTATACTCAACATGGAAAATGTCACAAGCATCAGCAGTAATGGAATCGCTGTCTTGATTTCTGTTGCTCAAGAGTTGAAAAGCCAGGATCGCTTACTGTCAATTTGCAATCCAAAAGACTTGGTTATGAAAATAATATCAATTTTAAGCATTGATAGTTTTATTGCTGTATATCAAACCGAGGAAGAAGCCATTGATGCCATGTCACAATTAGCGTTCGTATAAATTAAATGGAGATATAATGATTGGTTATTTTTTAATTGTTTCAAGTCTAATAGCCCTTGGGTTTCTGATATATACCCTTTTTCATTTGAAGCAATTAAATATATCTTACACACATCCAAGGGTGATTGTTGAACTTTTATTGTTTATTATTTTCATGATTTCCGGTATATTTTTCATACTAAAAAGATAGCATATCACCCTGTTACTTATTTAAAACCCTCTTTCAAATCCCTGATCTTTTTAATAATACCACCCCTTGTATCTCTATCATCTTCTTTATTTAAATCTTTCAATAATGAGGTGTATTGGTTTCGGATTTTCTCAGTTTCAGGATTGAACCATACTTCATTAAGAAATTTACGGGCTTCTGTATCCCACAATTTTATCAATTCTTTGGGGCATTCCAGGGCATATAATTTTTCAGCCAGATTTGTGCCATGCCAAATTGGTAAATTAGGCTGATCAATACCCAAGACAAATGGAATCAAATATAAATTCATGAACATCGTCTCATAAATTTTCTTTTTGGCCTTTTCCAGATTGCCAGTTTTATACAAAGACAATATCCAGCACAGATATTGATAGGGCTCACCAATATCATCAGAAAAAGTCGTTTCGAACCATTCAAAATGTTTTATAGCTCCTTTATAATCTCGGAGCAATACATACAATGGTCCAAGGAGATACCTTTTACCATATCCATCATCGTAAAAACCATGAGTTTTAAATTCTTTCTTAAGTGCATTTTCATAGCTCTTAATACGGGCTTTTATTTTAACTGGATCTTTCGGAAACAAAGACATTGATCATCTCCTTACATCAACCCTCTTGGGGCAATTGACGATATAAATCACATCCTTTTCTCTCTTTTCTGTCATTCTTTGTTCCTGGACTTTATGATAATCGCATAGCATATAACCTTGCTGATATGAGATGTGGTTCTTGCAAGCTTTACATTTTTTTAGGGTCATAACTTCTTCCATCGATATTCGTATTCCAATAATTAAAAAATGTTTCAATTTTATCAATTGAATTAAGATGTCAAGAAAAATAGAATGAACTCATCACTGAAAGATGAATTTAACCGGTAACGATTGAATGATACTGGAAAGATTGTAGGTATTCTGGTCACTGATTTCTTGATAATAACTTATAAAGGGTATTGCTTATTTAAGGAGATGTTGAGAATTTAATATTACAAATATTAGATTGCCCAAATGATTTTCAATTGACTTTAATATTTGAATTTTTATTCTAATCCAATAATTTTTTTAAATTTGGCTGATATTAGTCTGGCCACCATTCTGCCGATATCGCGAATATACATTTATACCGTTGGGCTATTGAAGTTTTCAATATGGGAAAAGATGTAAAATAATAAATTCTATTAAAATAATTTTCGCGACCATTGCCTATAATTTCAAGATGGTTGTAAGGGTAATAGGGATTCCCTTTTTTTCCATGTTATAGACTTAAGCAATCTTTTATCATAACTTGAGATAACGTTTATACGAAAATGATGGCGCGGCCAACAGTGATTGGCAACCCATTTCGCATGCCAGCCATGCCGAGATTGTTGTGTGATTCAGCTTCCAAAAAATAATTAGATAAGGTGTTGTTATGAATAAACTAATCATTGGTTTAGTAGTTGGAATATTTGCTGGAGTAATCGATGTCATTCCAATGATACCTCAGAAACTCACCTGGGACGCGAATATCTCTGCTTTTTCAATGTGGGTAATTGTTGGTGTGTTTATTGCAACTACAGAATACAAGATAGCAAGTGGATTCAAAGGTATTATTATAGCATTTCTCGTGTTATGTCCTTCTGCGATATTGATAGGATGGAAAGAACCCATCAGTTTGGTTCCTATTAGTTTAATGACTATCATCTTAGGTACATTGTCAGGTATAATAATTGAAATGATTAAAAGAAAACATGGACAATGATTAGCTGATTGGAGGCGTCCACTCGTACAACAGCCGCCTTGCTTAATGCGGATATTTCCACTATCTAAAGCATTTATACACCCTCCTCCCTGTGTCTATAAAACCTTGCGATAAGATCACTTAATAGCTCTTTTGTATACTGCATTTTTTCCTTCCAGGGTTAATCTTTTCAGTGTTCACTTAATTTCCTTTTTGGTATATTCTGCTCATGAATTACCAAGTAGAATTAGCACCAAAATATAAACTGGAACTGGTTGATAACCCTCTCTTCAATGTGTATATCAAACAATTCAATGAATTCCTTGATCATAGACCAGTGACATTTGAGATCATAAAAGACTATCTTAAAGAGTCAAAAAAGCATTTCAAGCCATCAACTGTTGCATGCATCAAGGCAGCCTTAAAGAAATCAGTGAAGAAATCCTTTGGTAAACAATCCCGTGATGTGATCTTTCTGGCTGCTCTTGATATAAGTTTTAATGCAATTAAAGTTGGGACCACGGATAAAAAGATATATCAGGAAAAAGTCTTATCACCACCTGAAATTGAAACACTTAAAAATGCTTTATCACCTCGATTGGCATTGATAGTTCATATATTATCTGTCACCGGTCTTCGAGTGTCAGAACTAATCGGAATTAAATTGTCAAATTGTAAAGGCGATAATGGGACAGTGTTTATTGATATTATTGGGAAAGGGACAAAACAAAGACGGGTTTTTATCACAAGAGAATTATTTGAAGGAGTAAGAAAAGAATTTAAGGGGAGATATTATTTATTTGAGACTTATAATCATACGCCATTTTCTCGATGTTATATTTGGCGTGAATTGAGAAAAGCTGGTGAAAAGGTATTAGGCAAGAGTATTTCCCCTCACACCTTGAGACATTCCTTCTGTACCAATATGTTACTGGTGAAAAATAAATCATTAAAGGCAGTCAGTAATTACGTGGGCCATAGTTCGACATCGATCACTGCGGATATGTATATTCATTCGCAATTAGTACCGGAAGATATATTCGATGATGAATTATGATTCATTTATTCCGGCTATAGCCGATACCGGTGGCTGGCTGGGCCTTGCCGGATTAAGACTTTCACTTTATAATAGATGCCAAGCTTTCTTGGCGCGCTGTACATCCATGATAAATTGATGCCAGAGGATGTATTCAAATAATTCATAATTAACACATTTCCTATCATTTTGCTTTTGAAAGATTATTTTACTTTCTGATCTATTTATTTAAATGTTTTTTACACTTACTTTGTTTCACTCTTTTCAAGCTCCTGCACCTGATAATCCAATCGGTTCATAACAACAATTTCAATTCTACGATTTTTAGCACGGTTTTCTTCAGAAGTATTAGGGAGTATCGGCCTATAAGATGAATAGGTCACCACAACGAGATTAGTAGATTCGATATCGCATTTCATTCGTAGATATTCCGCAACATTCGTGGCCCGATGAGCACCAAGCATCCAATTATTTGGATATTTAATTAATAAATTTTTCCCGATTGGGACATCGTCTGTATGTCCCTCAATCCTGAATATTTTATTCGGTAAGGATTTTAAAATGCCACCGATTCTATCCAGTATCGCATATCCTTCTTTTTTTATTGTCGCATCACCGCTTTTAAAGAATAGTCTGTCGGCAATATTTATAGTCAATGCGTCACGATATCTTTGAACCTCAATATTTTTTTGTTCTATTTCCTTTCTCAATGATTTTTCCAATTCATTTTTCGCGCTCTGTATGGCGTCATAATCATTCTTTGTGAACTCTTGCTTTTTTACCGTGGAGCAGGAGATAGAAACAATTAAAAATACAACAAAACACGTGATAATGTTAATCAAACTTAACGATCTTCCATTTCCCATGACCTTATCCCCCTCCTTATATAATGATTTCAACTTTCAATTTGATGCCAATAACATAAGATTTCTCAAACACGAACAATAAACATCAATCATCAATAATGACATTATTGAACTGATCAACGACATTCGTGACTATAGCAATAATTATAAGAATCAAGAATTTTATATAACCCAATATAATTCTATTATTGAAATAATTGTATTCAAAAGAATGAAAATCAACATAAGATTTCTTTAAATGGATTCCTTTCATAATTTTTTACCCATCTATTTTATTCAAAATCCTTTCACATCCTATCTGAATTAATAATGATATTTTTCCATAAACCAGTAGGTCCCTGACCTATACGCCAGAAGGAAATCGCATTAATATCTTCGTTTTTATATACCATTAATTTCTTCATTAAAGATAATTCGTCATCATAATACACCGTAACATTTACTCGCTCTGAATATTCAAACTGCGGACCATTATCGTCTGTGCGGGTGGGTTTTTTCTTTCTTGATATCAATAATTCTTCAACCTGATTGTGACGTACAGCCCGATGAAGTTTTTTATCCTGCCAGGCTCTCCCATAAAGCGGAAGGCCCATGATTATTTTTTCTTTTGGAATGGCACTTTTTGCGTATGCAGCAACATCCATGCACCATGAAAGAGATGCTACCGGTCCGGGATTGCTGGTACTCCAGTGCTGATCATAGGCCATTATGACCACCCGGTCGACAAACGGTGCTATCATCTGATATTGGTATGCGTCAGCGACGTATCGTTTTCGTGCAGGAACAGCAATTGACAGTATTTTATCCTTGCTCAGTTTTTCGCGAAGTGTTTTAAGAAAATCGAAAAATTCCGCTGCATCTCCGGGCGGAACAGCTTCAAAATCGATCTGTATGCCATCGAATTTTTCCGAAACCCTGATGATATCGTCCATGAGCATATCCCGAACCCGGTAGCTTTTTGTTAAGCAGAAATGCATTAATGAATAATTGCTCAGGTCGGCAATTACAAGATGTATCGATGGCCTGAAACCATTCAAAAAGCGTATATCGGGTCGTTCAATCGAAGTGGTAATCCTGCCTCTTGCGTCGGGACTCACACTGAAATAAAAAATATGGGTAAAGGTTTCATGGCCGCGAATCTCTTTCTCTTCTCCCTTCATCAAATAGCCCCACACTTCAGAAAAGGATATCTGACCGGGACACTCTTTGGCCACACCGCCAGAATGCAAGGACGAACAGTTTAGTAATATCAAAATAATAATTAAAGGAAAATATTTCATAATCGTCATATGCCTATAATAAAGAAAAAGGAGGGGGTAAAGCCCCCTCTGGAAATATATTTTTACTTTGATCTTCATACACCTCTATTTTATTAGCTGCAAGGTTATTATATACAACACGCCGTCTTTCTTTTTTACATAGTGTATGATTACCATGGAATTTATCTCATCCGTGAACTTCTCACAAAGCTCCCTGTCAGCAATGAACTTTATGATCCGTGAATCATTTATAATATAAATTTCCTGCTTATCAACGGACACGCGTTCTAATTTTCCTGAAATTGCCGTTATTTGACCGGCAATTTCAGGTGTTTGAGCCGCAACAACAACCCACGAAAGTAAAAGTGAAAAAACCATTATGGCAGACAGCACTGATTTCATGGTTTTAATAATTAACTTCAAATCTATTACTTTCCTTTAACAGGTTTTGATTTTATTACTTCGACCATCGCCTTGGCTGTTAAGCCTTTATATTCAACAATAATTGTGCTGGTACCATATGCTTTACCGGTAAATGTTACCTTTTCCCCTATGGTTTTATTAAGCACACCAATTTTTACGGCAGCATTTTGTATCCGCCAGGTCGGATTTACAGCGATAAAATTTCCCTTGGCATCATATCCTTTTGTATTCAGATCCACCGATTGCCCAATGAATACCTGGCTCCGTTCAGGAACCACACCCAATTTTGATAGTGGCCCTATTTTTGGACTTGATGAACATCCTGATGCCAATGCTCCCATCACAACAATAGTCATGAAGCTTACTACTTTTTTATACATATTATCCTCCGAATTAGAAATGTTGTATCTTGTTGAAATAAAGTTCAACAACTTGATGTTTATTATATAAAGCAATATCTGTGCCAAATGGAATGAATAAATGCGGTAGAAAAATTCGAGTAATATAAAAGTTTTCAGGAGGATAAATGAGATAGATGATCATTCACCGAAAATTGTCATGGTAAGTAAAGCAACACCTATGGTATTATTACCATAATTGATTTAGTATTTCATTTCCTTGTAATCATCCGGATTGATGCCATATTTTTCAATCATCTGCCAAAAATTCTTTCTATCTATTTTTGAATCACGCGATGCAGCTGCTATATTGCCTTTATTCTGTATTAGCATATTGATGACATACTTTTTTTCGAATTCTTCCATTACACGGGCCTTGGACTCCTTGAACGAACCGTCATCCTGATGGCGAATAACGTTCTGGGACGTAAGAATTCTATTGATATCGCTGACACGAATTATATTATCATCACAAAGAACAGAAGCTGATTCAATGCAGTTTTTAAGTTCCCGCACATTACCGGGCCAGGTGTATTTCATTAAATAAGGCACGCAGTTTGTATCCATCTCAATGGAACGAGAATTATGTTTGTAATATTGACTTAGAAAGTGTTGCGTCATAATGGGGATATCATCAATCCGCTCACGAAGGGGAGGTATAACGATGCAGATAACTTTAATCCGGAAATACAGATCCTCGCGGAATTTATTCTGGGCAATGAGTGACTCTAAATTTTTGTTTGTTGCCGATATAAGACGCACATCCAGTTTGCGCGGTTTGGTCTCACCGATCCTTCTTACTTCCTTGTCCTGTAAAAACCTTAACAGTTTTCCCTGAATATCAGGTCCAATATCGCCGATTTCATCAAGAAAGAGGGTTCCATTATGCGCCTGTTCGAATAGTCCGGCGCGATTCTCATCCGCACCAGTAAACGATCCCTTTTTAAAACCAAACAGCTCGCTTTCAAGCAGATTAAGCGGGAGCAGATTGCATTGCACCGGAATGAATGGCCCTGCGTTTCTTGCACTTGCATCATGAATGTATTTTGCGATTACTTCCTTCCCGGTACCACTTTCGCCAGTTATAAGCACACTTAGCGATGAATC
>Ga0116146_1003966_pt1 | contig 11776 bp, 15 predicted proteins | sample AD_JPNHG2_MetaG_FD_89748 | JGI IMG/M metagenome (GOLD analysis project Ga0116146, IMG submission 89748) | Active sludge microbial communities of municipal wastewater-treating anaerobic digesters from Japan - AD_JPNHG2_MetaG | ecosystem: Engineered > Bioreactor > Anaerobic > Digestate | place...
ATGAAAAAAAGAAAGAAGGAATGAGGTTATTTATGGAGATGGTAAAAGAATTATGATACGTTAATAACAATTTAAATATCAATATTTTAAATCTTGAAATACTTTTTGGGTATCAAAATTTTTTCTATGGTTTATTTTTATTATCTTTGGGTTATAGTGGTTGAACAATAAAGAAGGTAAATCATGAGCAGAACACTCACTTTCAATGAATTAAGAAGTATCAAGGATCGTCTTCCGGCCGGGAGCATCAAAAAGATTGCTGATAAGCTTAATCTGAGTGAAGAAACAGTTAGGAATTATTTCGGAGGCTGGAATTTTGAAAAAGGTGAGAGTGCGGGTTTGCACTATGAAAAGGGGCCAAACGGAGGGATTGTGGTAATAGAGGACACGACAATACTCGACATTGCAGAAAAAATGATAAAGTCAACCAGATAACTCTTTCTCTGGTTTCTGATGTCCCTGTAAATATTGCTTAATATTTTTATCACAGCGGATGGATATTGAAGTGGCATTTCTCAATGCCGGAAAAAAGCATCAGAAGAGCCTGGAGCAATTTACGGAAGAGGTGTTCAGGGGTATTTTTCTGCCGTCGCATGGGCCGGCGCACCACAGAAGGGTATGGTTGTATGCTGTTGAGCTTGCATCAGATAGCAATTTATCAGTGGTTAAGGATGTTGAACAGTTTGCCTGCAAGCTGATAATAGCCTGTTATCTGCATGATACGGGAATGGCTTATGACCGGGGTGAGCGTCATGGCAAAAAGAGTGCGGAGTTATGTGTAAGATTTCTTGAAAGGTACAGCCTGCCAGAGGAGGAGTATGCTGATGTGCTTGAAGCGATTGAAAGACATGATGATAAAGAAGCGTCATCGGATAGAAGAAACAATTTGCTGAGTCTTATTCTTAACACCGCTGATGATCTGGATGCTTTCGGTTTCACGGGGATTTACAGGTATATTGAAATATATCTTGAAAGAGATATTCCTCTTAAAACTCTGGGTGAACGAATATTGAGCAATGCATCGGGAAGGTTTGAAAATTTCAGAAGATTTTATGGCAGTAGGGAAAGTCTTTTTAAACGTCACCAGCGAAGGTTCGGGATTGTTGAGGACTTCTGCAATAATTACATAAAAGAATCGGAGGTGTACCGCTTTGGAACCGGCAGACCATATGGTTATTGCGGAATTGCGGAGGTTATTGGCACAATGCTTCAGAACCGGTTAACCCCTATGGATGGCCTGGATCAATCTTTTATAACTAAAAATATAGATGATTCTGTTATCAGGTGGTATTTCAGTGAACTGGGTAGGGAATACTGTAACATACCTTAACCTCTACGAGGTAAATAACATTTTTAATTTTCATTATCTACAATCCGTATGCCCGACGGGCAATTATACAATCAATTGAGCATTTTTCCAATGTACCCCGCAGGGGTTCAGGTCTTATAGCCCAATGGGATTAAGCATTCATTTAAATTCCCCGTAGGGGATATGGAATATTCAGGAACTCGTTTCTTTGACCCCCTTTCTTATTTCCCTGCCCGGCTGACGCCAGTCAGACAGGCCCCAAGGGAGAAAAGATTTTACAGAAACAATGTTACATAATCACCCGCCCATGTCGGGAAAAATGATTTCCACCGTCTGCAAGCTGGCCGTTGTCGGCAATCTCGTTTATCCAACTCATCCAATGTTGCATATAGGTTTCCATTTGCTTTTTAGTTGGTTGTGCTTCCTTATTTGTTATGTCCATGCGGAATAGCAATACAAATTCATTCATCATAGTATATTTTTTTGATAAGGTGATTAAATAGGTTCTTCAAAGTCATCGAACGTATTAAGCAATATTTTTAAATTATATGTCATTTTTATTGTCTGCACGATGTCGCTTTACAATGACCGCTAACGTTTCCGTGGCAAGAAATGTTGGGGAGTTGAGACCGAACATCTATCCGCCGTTAGAAACTACGTTAAAGGTAATAAAAACCCTGCATTTGCAAGGTCTAGCCCCAATATTTTTTGCCACGTGTTATAGCTAGTGCATTTATTCGGCGAGTAGTTCTAATATTTCTTTCTTGAGGTTCTTGAGGTCTTTTATTACAATTGTCCAGATAATATCTTCAGAAACGGAGTCATATCCGTGACTTATTCTATTCCTTGTATCAACTATTTTTCTTGCGTTTGTTATGTTTATTTTGGGGTCGACTTTCAGTATTCTGTTTACAGCCTCCCCAATTATTTCGATGTTACGTTCAATCGCTTTCCTTCCTTTTAAGTCTTTTTTAAACTCAAAGAAATTAAGTTTTTCAGGCAAAAAAGTTTCGATTTCATCAATCGATTACTTAATATCCTCAAGCCATGCTTGAACTTCCTTTTCCATAGATTTGAACTTTTGTACGTTCAATTTCATTTCTCAAAAAGTTATTTCTAATGGCTTTCTGTTCGAGCAAGTCAATTTGCCGTTTAAGAATATCCTCAAGTTGAAATTTTAGGTTAAAATATTTGTCAGAGTATGAAATCGGGTCATTATCATCGATATCTACGACTAAATCAATGTCACTATCTGGTCTGAACCTATCTGTTGTTACGGAACCAAATGCAAATAAAGCCCTAACTTTGTTCATTTCACAAAGTCGAGTAATCTGTTTTATATGTTGTTCAATTAATGTCATATAAGGACAAAGATAGTAACTTTTCGATATGGTTGTCAAATGTGCGCAATCTGTTTCGTAGTCACTGCATTAGCTATAACGGTTGAGGCTATGTGCAGTAAGGGATTGGGGAGATGCTTTCCTGTCCGCCGACACGAAGTTTTAAGCGGGGCAGAATGCTTGAACTACCACTGAAACCCTTATTGCATATAGCCTTTGTTACAAGCTGGCCTTCTTGTCTTCATTTTTTTTGCTGCATATATTTTTGTCTGTACGTTTGAAAAGGCAGGCTCATTTGAAGGATTTGAGTCTAAGCTTGCCTGTGTGACCTGCAAATGTGCCTGACTTAGCATAGATCTTTCAATATCAATAATTTTCTTTCCATTTATTTTTGATGGCTTCTTTATCATTGTGTTTTCGTTTTCAAAGACATCTTTTGCAATATTAAGTTCTTTTGGTATTAAATTCTTGTCTATCAACTTTGCTCGTTCAAAATCAATATTTCTTAATGGATTGGGTATTGAAAAGTACTTTACAAGATTATTCCAATCAATATTTCTAATCGTTACAATTTCACCCAGATAAAAACTAACCCAACTCTCGCCAATTTTAAAATTAGGTTCTGCCCTTGCAAGCTTTTCTTTAGATATTTCTAGATATGTTTTATCTAATTCAAATCCTATAAATTTTCTTCCAAGTCGTTTTGCTGAAATAGCTGTGGTACCAGTACCTGAAAAAGGGTCTAAAACAATATCTCCTTCATCGGTAGTCATTAATATGATTCTATCCATTAGGTGAATTGGCAATTGACAAGGATGTAGGTCTCTTTTTCTATTATGCTTTATTCTGTGAATATCTGTCCAAACATCAGAAACTAATGGTCCAAATGGATGTAATCCATCTTTCTTACCGCCATAATCTTTTAATAAATGTCCATATTTTCTATCTCTTTTATGCGGATGTCTGAGTTCATATATTTTAGCACCTTTTTCCTTTTTGGTATAGAATAGAATTCCGTAATGTGCAGGCTGAAGCGATTTACCCATAGGAGCAGTTGGGGCATCCCATGCTATCCAATGTTTAAAATGCGCATATTTATTCAAAAAAGCTGAAAAATAAGTAAGCCATTTAGGAATATTATGTATAAAAATAGAACCTGTTGGCTTTGTAACTCTAACCATTTCATAAATCCACTGCTCACACCATTCAAGATATTCTTTAAATTCCTTACTATCACTATAGCTATTATAATTCTTTTTTAAATTAAACGGAGGGTCAGCAAAAGTAACATCAACCGAATTGTCCGGTATGTTTTTGAATAATTCCAGACAATCACCATGATGGATTTGGTTAATATATTTTTCTATCATATCATTCAAATTTTAATGACCAAGTATTTACTGCTAAATCAGCTAATATTGATTGTCTTTTGTCTATTGTTTCAATTGTCCAATCATTATATTCGTCCAAGGAATTTGTTATCCACAGTTCAGATTCTTTATACTTTTTCTTTTTATCTGAAAACTTGGAATTTTTAAATTCATTATTTTCTTTTGTTTTCATTAATGTTAAATTCCCTATTCTTTTATAATAGGCAGTGTGTTGTTCTTCTGTAAAGTTTGGATAATTATTTTCAGGATTTTCGGGGAGAATGTGTTCAAGATTTACAGAGTCAGGATTTAAGTTTACTATAAGTTCTGGATGTTCTTTCCCTCTTTTGTGATTTTCAATGGAAGCAAGGTAATACCTTGCGTATTTTGCTTTACTTACAGTTGCTATTTTAAATTGTTCTTTAAATGTTTCATCTTGTGGAATTACAGAGCTTAAAGAATTTCTTAACTCAGATGCATTTTTAATATTTTCAGAAAAAATTTCATATGCTTTTTCTGCATAAGTTTTTTCTAATGTGCCCCCTCCTAAGCCACCAACAATTAAGTTTCTTACAAGCCAAGAAACAATAAGTTTTAACGATTTTTTTACTTCATCAGGATTAAATTTTTTAAGGATTGAAAATACAAGGGGTCTGTATTGCTCTAAGCTGAAATAATTAAGAGTTTCAATATAGTTTCTACAAAGATTATTAAAGTCGTTCCAAAAAGAAGAATTTGGATTGAGAATTGCTAAATATATCTCAATGTCATTCTTCAAGTTATTTACAAAAGTGATTACTTGAGTAGAGTTATTTATTTTATTTTTAATTTCTTTGTATAGTTCATTTTTGCTTTCTCGAACAAATGAATAATTAACAAACCAATAATGTTTAATATATGTTAATAATAATGATTCATCTTCTGTTTCAATCTTTGAAACAAGTTCTATCCAAGCTCTTTGAACTTCATCAATTCTATTACCCGCTTTTCCATATAAATAATTTTTTATTAAATCGGTTTGTGCTAGAGCCAATCCTCTATCGTTCAATGTTTCAAAAATTGTAAAAGCATTAACATCTGTAGGTACAGTTATTACTACAACTTTTAATTTTCCATCTAAAAAATCTTTCCAGTCAATTAATACATTTTCATCATTATTGTGATTTTGTAATATTCTCTCAATAAAATTATAAATTGTATTATAAGCTTCTTTTATGTATGTATTAGATAACCTTCTTGCTTCAACATTGTTTTGTTTATTAATTATTAAATTTCTATAATACTCATTATCCTGTTGACTTAGTTCTAACTTAGGAAAGTATTCTTTGGTTCGAATATCATAAGTACTTAGATAGTTGGTGTGTATGTTATCAGAATCTGTTTGGTTTTGCAGTAGATCGCGAATTGATGCATATATTAACGAAACAGATGTTATTCTTTGCTGTCCATCAACGATTTCATTCTTATTGTTATCCCCAGCAGTCAATACTATTGTCCCTAAAAAATATTCATCCTCATTAAAATTATTCTTTATATCGTTCAATAAATCTTCAATATGCTCAATTTGCCATGAATATGGTCTTTGATGTATCGGCACTTTAAGATTTTTGTTCTTAATAAGTGAACCAATGCCAATAAATTCATATTTAATTTCACTCATAATAACTTTTCTTTTAATAATTGCTCGAATCTTTTTAATTCATCTTTATGAAAAGTAAATACATCTTCATAAGCAGTTACCATTCTTCTTAAATCACCTTTTCTGACATACCACCCTATACCATCAATGAATCCAATAAAACTTGCTTCAGGATAATGTTCTTTTATCAAACTATCAATAGAAATCTCAGTTTTTGATTTATCTCCCTGACCGGAAGATGTTGTCACTAAAAAAGAGCTTTCGGCAATAATCAATGGATTTTTCTTATTAGGTATAATAAAGTCCATTGTCCGCTTGCTGTCTGGGGCATTAGCAATAAGTTCACTTAAATCTCCAGTTTCAAAGGTAATTCCAAGCTTTTCTAATATTTCGGCAACAACAGTTTCTGGATTATTTTCTTTCTTACCAGAATAACTACCTTTCTCCTTATAACGAATGAGAGTGTCAATTAATTCAGGAATTTCAAACTTTAGTTTGGAAAGGCTTAATTTCTTTAACTCAAAGAGTGGAATAGTGTTTGTTAAAAAAGGTATTGATGCTCCTTCAAAGAATACATTTATTATACCTTTTCTAAAATATTCATTATTTTGTATAAGTTTTAATATTGTTCCATCAGACCACTCCTGAATATTATCAGGATTTTTTTCATTGTACCATTTTTCTTTATAAACAAGTTTGCTTAGTTCGGGATTATCGACTATGCGAATTATTGTTGTTAATCGTTTTAAATATTCATTTGAAAAACCAGTTAATGCCAATAGTGCTTTTAACCCGTTTTCTTTCTCTGTCAAAAGCCATTCAAAAATATCTTTTTTTAGACCTTCTGTTTCAACCTTGTTTTTTACTATTAAAAGGGTTTCTTTTAGTGAATTGATATATCCTTCATAATTTTCTTCAAACTTTGAGTTGAAGAAATAAAATGTGTTCTTTTGAATTACTGTTTGAAATTTATCTTCAACGCTTCTTGCCATATAATTAAAAATTATTGCTTTTGAAAAATTAATACAAATTCTTCTTTCATTGTATTTCTCATTCCCTTAATGGGTTTCAATATGCTTTTTACTAAAGTCATATCATATTTTTTTGCTGAATCTATCACTTTTTCTTCCAATCTTATTCCTCCAGTTTGATTAATATTTGAACCAATTATCAAAACAAAATATTTCCCTTTTTTCAAAACTTTAGAAACTTGTAAACAAAATGAATCTATGTCTGCAAAATAGTTTTCGAGTTTTTGAGTTTTGGTTTTTCCTTTAAGACCAATTAATTTATTTTTTAATTCATTAGTATCACAACCTAAAAATTCTAATTGTTCTTTGTCATTTTCAACATAATCAATTGCAAACGAATATGGTGGAGATGTTATTACACAATCAACAGAGTTGCTTTCGAGTTTAATATTTAAAGCATCGGAATCTGATAAAATTTCCAAATTGCCAATTTTTTTCTGTTCAAAATACTGATTAGATAAAAATGATTTCACCGTTTCGATATATCTTGGTAACACCTTATCAAATAATTGCTCATGATTTGATTTTGCAACTCTTTTCGAGTAACCTAAGGCATCTAAAAATGCTAGGAATGCAAGGTTGTAAATTTTAATTTTATTAGCATCGCCAATCTTAGATATTCTGTTCAAAACATCACCTTGCTTGAAAAAATCAAATAATTTTTTATTTTCAATTTTTGTTTGCTCTAATAATTTCAGGTCAATAGTTAGTGCTTCATATTTTGTTTTAATCATGAATTGGCAAAACGGACTAACATCAATTGCCATGGAATCTATTCCCATCAATGCAGCTTCAATATTAGTAGTGCCACTCCCAGCCATTGGATCTAATACCACATCCCCTTTTTGCACATTAAGAATATTTAAAATTCCTTTAATGAGTTGCGGATGAAATTTTCCACGATAAGGGAATAATCCATGGGTGGCATATCCTGTAGAAAATTGTCCTTCTTCAAAGTATGCCTTTGTCGCTGATGACCTATCAGCATGAATCTTTTCCGAATTATTTGAATATAATAAGTAATGCTTTGAGAATTTATTGTTAACTGACTTTATATAAGCTGTTCTTTCTAAAAGTTGTTCGTCTGATAAGCTCTTATACTCTAAATGAGCTAATTCTAATTCAAATAACTCATTAACACTTGGAAATAGTTCAACCTTGTTTCCAAATGCTTCATTTATAATAGATTCTGTATTAAAAATGTCCTTCATAATATTGCAAAAATACTAAAAAAAATCGAGGATTCATTAATAGTTACTATGTCTTTGATTAGAAGGCAAAATGAAGGCTCTTTTGGCTGCGAAGCGGTTGCCAGTGTGTTTGGGCAGCCAAATGTGCCTGAATGTGTGTCGGCATTTTTCATTTTTCTTCTTTGTCTTTATGCAGCAAAAATTTCATTGTCATTCTGTAGTTGTCTTTTTTCTTCGGCTTGCTTGTAACGTTTTGCAGCTACCCGAAGGTGGCGATTTCGAAGCACTTCACTGCCAACCAAGTACAAACGTTGATAGAAGCACCGCACTTGATTTGACCACTGAACCGCCACTTTTGGGTAGCTGCTGTTGTAAGCAGTAATTCTATTGCATTTGTTTTGAAATTTCATCTAATATTTTACCATAAGTATTGATAAATGCGTTTATGCAGCCTATTGTTATTCCGCCTGTAAAACTTAATTCTTGGGCAACTGTCAAATCACCGTCTTTGTCTAAATATACTCTTGCCCATCTATACTGAGAGTTAAAGTCATTTATTCTATTAAGTGAGGGTTTGTCTTTGAAATAGGTTCTTAAAATCAAGTCACCATCATCAATTATAACTAGAACCGTGTAACCATTGAGTTGCATTATATACACATTAAATTCAATATTGGAATATTGAATAGATTTCGCATCCAATATTTTTTCCAACATTGTTGAATTAGCGTACGTGTAAACTTCTTTTGTTTGAACTTGCTGTCCGAAAATTTGTGTTGACATAAGAGTCAAAACTAGAAAGGTCATGAATTTTGTTTTCATATTGTCTGTGTTTGTTTTGTTATTATTGCTTACAACGTTATGGCGCTTGGCGCAGTGGCGGATTTCGGAGTACAAAACTGTCAATACACCACAAAAGTTGATGCGAGGCAGAATGTTCAATTAACCGCGTCACCCGCCATTGAGCCAAACGCGTGTTATGGGCTGGTTTTATTTTTTACAGTCAACTAATTCTCTTTTTAGACGTTCGGAATCTTTTGATATTTTTTCCTTGATTTCTCCCATTGCCATTTTCACTGCATCAATATTGGATTTTCTCGCAGCTGCCTCGTTACCCGTTACGTGCCATGAACCCCCGCCACCATATCCGTGCCATGCAGCAACTGGCACTCTTTTAAAACCGTAGCCTTGATACCTCCCGACCGTACTATTGTTACAGTCTTTGATTTCTACTTCTAATTCCAATTCAGTCTTGTAAGCAAGAAAAGGCATACCAAACCAATTTGGTACGGTTAAAGTCAATATTGAAAGAGTGTACCATCCCCAACCTCCCATTCTTGTTTCACCTGTAGTAATTCTACACACTGCATAACCAATAGGCTTGTTAGTCCCTGCTGTTATATTCTCACGAATTTCTCTTTCATAAAGCACAATAGCGTCTTGAATTCTTTTATCAGCAACTGCTGTACTTTGTCCAAAATACGTTGCAGTTCCAATCACACCGCCTAATCCTTGTGTGCCATAACCAACAGCACCGCCAGAACTTTTTGTAGTACCAAGCGAATATGCTGTTTGAAAAGAACCAATGTCTATTTGAGGCTCAAGTGAAGGCAATAAATTAGAAATAGGATTTTGAGGTCTAAGGTCTGTAACTTTAATTGATTTGCATGAATACAATCCAAATATTGCTATTGTAAATATTGTAAGGAGTTGTTTTGTCATTTTATTAAATATTATCTAAGTTTCTCCTACTCGTAAAGCTTTTCGGTTACGCTCCGTTATTTTTTAGTGGTCGCTGCCCTCCACTTTTTATAAGTCTTCTCAATATTATTATTTGTTAGAAAATATCAAAATCAGGTGGTTCTCTTGTCTGTTTCATTCCGCTGTGTCGTTTCTTAAACTTGCCCATAACGGTCGAGTGTATGTGCCGTAAGGGATTGCGGAGTAGTATCCTGTCCACCGACACGAAAGTTTGAGAGGGCTACAATGCTTGAATACCCGCTAAAACCCTTATGGCATATACACTTTGTTAGCGGTTTATGGTTCATCTTCAATTTTTGTCAAGTTAAATTCTATCTTTGTTTGTTTTAATAGTGGTTCAACCCTTTTCTCTGCAAGTTCTATATATTCTTTGCTTATGTCATATCCTATAAACTTTCTGTCTGATTTCAAAGCAGAAACAGCAGTTGTTCCACTACCCATAAATGGATCCAAAATAATATCGCCTTTAAAAGAATAAAGTTGAATTAGTCTGTAAGGAAGTTCTTCGGGAAATGGTGCAGGGTGTCCTATTCTTCTTGCACTTTCAGCATTCATTGTCCAAATTGATTTCGTCCATTCCATAAATTGCTCTTTTGTAATGGTATTTTCCTTTTTTCCTTTGTCCCTTTTATAATCACCTTTTGAAAATACTAAAATGTATTCATGTATGTCCCTTAAAATGGGGTTAGCAGCACTTTGCCAACTTCCCCAAGCAGTTGAAGGACTTGCACTTGCTGCTTTGTTCCAAATAATTTCACCACGCATATTGAATCCAATATCTATCATTATTTTAGATATATAGTCAGAAAGTGGTATGTATGGCTTCCTACCAAGATTGGCTACATTTATACAAGCACGTCCACCATTAACTAAAACTCTATAAGTTTCTTTAAACGCATTTTCTAAAAGTTGAAGATACTCATTTAGTGATAAATCTTCATCATACTCCTTTGAAACGTTGTAGGGCGGTGAAGTAATCATTAAATGAACGGAGTTGTCCGGCAACTCTTGCATATTTTCTGCCGAGCCAAGAATAAATTTATTTTCTAATTCGCGTGGGAACTCATTTTCTTTTTTATCAATAATTGTTTTGCTATTAAGTTCTTTGTATAGTTTAGAATTATAGAATTTCGAACTATCATGATTAATTCTTCCGTTTGTTCCGAAAGCACTTGTCTCTGTTCCATATTGTTTTTTCATGTTAACTCCGGATTAAGGTTAAAAATTTTTCAGCCTTAGCAATGTCTGTGGTTTCTTGACTTGCAATTCTTATTATTTCTCCAAGTTTCATTTTTGAAATCATTGAAGAAAAGTAATTCATATCGTTATTTACAAGTTCTTTGCAATTATTGAAAAGCTGTTCTTTATTTAAAATTGTTTGGAAACCTAATTTCGGAGTACTCTTTATGTATTCAGAACTTGTTGGCATGGGGTTTAATGACCAAAAACCTTGAATAACTCCCGAAGTTTTTAGAAAATCAACTTTTTTAATGTAACTTTCGGTTATAGGACTGTTGCCCAAAACAACAATTGGTATTTTTGTAGAAGCAATTCCTGAAACACGAATGTTAATTGACTTACCTATTGCTTTTAGCATTGAGTCAGAACGAAGTAATGCTGGATTTCCTTTATGCTGCTTGTAATCACCAATAAATTCAATTTTATTTGGTTGTGTAAATTTATAGTTCGACACAACACTCATTTTAATTTCAAATAGGAGTTTAATATTTTCTGATTTTTGAATTGTCTGATTGGTAGTACAAAATGCAAGGTCAGCACTTGATTGCTTTGAAAGTCCGAGTTCATCACAAACAACGCTATTTACTGCATATAGCCCCAATTCTTTAGCTATTGGTTCAAAAAGAGTTTTGCACCATTTCTCAGTAAATTGTCCTATTAAAGCGTTTCTGCTTTGTAAAGTTTGACCTTCTGCATCTGAACCTTTTGGGACATAAGCAAAGTATCCGTCATGAAGATTATAAAATAATTGCTCGGGAGAAGCAAAGTTTTTTAGCGCTTCAGTAAAAAATTGAATTTCAATATCGTTAGTCCAAAGTGTCATCATATTTTCCTTTTTACAAAGATAACCATTTTAAGCGTTTTTTCTGCTTGTCTTTTTTTGCCATAACCGCTAAC
>Ga0116146_1003982_pt1 | contig 11747 bp, 13 predicted proteins | sample AD_JPNHG2_MetaG_FD_89748 | JGI IMG/M metagenome (GOLD analysis project Ga0116146, IMG submission 89748) | Active sludge microbial communities of municipal wastewater-treating anaerobic digesters from Japan - AD_JPNHG2_MetaG | ecosystem: Engineered > Bioreactor > Anaerobic > Digestate | place...
CCCATCAGGTAGAACAGCGAGGCCGGCAGGCTCACCAGCAGGTACCGCATCGTGGCGGTGAGCGCCTCGCGCTTCCCCGCCAGCGCGACCAGCGTGACGGCCGCGAAACCGAGCAGCTCGAGCGTGACATACAGGTTGAAGATGTCCCGGCTCAGGAACAGGGCGTTGAGCGCGCTCCACAAAAACAGGAACAACGGCCAGAACCAGCGCTCGCGGTCCCGCGACTCCGCGCCAGCCAGCGGGAGAAAATAGGGGGGCGCATAGAGCGTGACCGCGCCGGCGATCAGCGCGGTGATGGCCAGCATCAACACCGCCAGGCCGTCGCCGCGCAGGTCAATGCCCAGCGGCGCGCTCCAGCCCCCCACCCGATGCAGTTGCACGCCATTCGTTACAACCTCGCGGGCCAGCACCAGCAGCGCCAGAACCGCGGTCACCGCGGCAACCCCAGCCAGCCGGCGCCCGCCTTTGGGAAACGCGAACGCGCCGGCCGCGCCCCCAAGAGGGCCGAGGACCAGCACGGCCATGGCCCAGGAAGCCGTCATGGATGGCTCTCCTCCCCGCCCGAACCCGCGTTCGGGCCGGGCGCCGGCCCGCCCTCCAGTTCCGTCGCGCCGGTGACGGACTGCAATCGGTCCGCCAGCGCCAGGGCCAGCCCGGTGGCGCAAACGGAAACCACAATGCCGGTCAGCACCATGGCGTGCGGCACCGGATCGGGCGCCTCACCCGCGGTGCGCGCACTCAGCGCAATGAACACCATGAACACGCCGCTGCCCATGACGTTCAGGGCCATGATGCGCCGCAGCAGATGCGCCTGCGCCAGCAGCGCGTGAAAGCCGATGATGAACACGCCCGCGCCGGCAAGCAGATAAACGGTAAAACCGGTTTCAACCATGGCCGTCCGGCTCCTTTTCACCGGGCTCCGCCGGCCCGGCCGGGGGCCGGCCTCCAACATAAAGCAGGCCGAGGGTCAGCCCGATGGAGGCCAGCGCGGCGGCCTCGATGAGCAGAATCCACACGCCGCCCTGCCCCGGCGGATATTGAAGCAGTCCTCCGGTCAGCGCTTTGGTCACCGCGCAGACCGACGCGAACACCAGCACCCCCAAAGCCAGCCCGAGCCGCAGCAGGCTTTCCCGCCGCATCCACCGCCCCGCCAAACCGCCGAGGATCCCCAGCACGAGCGCGCCGCCCGCCACGGCCCCGCCCTGAAACGCGCCGCCGGGCGCAAACGCGCCAATCCAGAGCAGATAACCCGCCGTGAGGACCAGCACCGGCAGCAACACCCGCAATAACGACATCAGCAGGGGCCGCTCGCGCAGATCGGCGGCGGGGAATTCACCCTGGCGCAGGGACCAGACCCCCGTGATCGCCAGCAACAACACGGCCACCTCGAGCAAGGTGTCGTGGCCCCGGTAGTTCAACAACACCGCCGTCACCGGATTCATCACGCCACTCTCGGGCAGTTTCCCCAGGGCTTCCGCGGTCAGACCCGGCGGCTGCGCGGGCAACGCCAGCACGGCCCAGCTCAACGCCGCCAGAACCGCCAGGGAAAGGGTGCCGAGGACCAGCCGCGGGATCATGGTGTCCACTCCGTGCGCGGGGGGATTTGCCGGTCCGGGACCTTCGGGTGCCGCCGCATCCGGACCAGGGCCGACAGGATCAGCGCGCCGGTCAGGCCCGAGCCCACGGCCGCCTCGGCCAGCGCCACGTCGGGCGCGCGCAGGCGCACCCACGCCACGGCTATCAGCAGCCCAAGCGCGATGAACTGGATGATCGCTCGGAACAAATCCCGGTCGTTCAGGGAACGCCAGGCCAGCACGAGAATCACCAGGGGAAGCATCCAGTCAAACACTCGCAGCATCATGATCTCCTCCGGGTCCAGGGTTTGACCCCGCGTCGGTACGCCTCGTGGCCAATCAGGAAACACACCGTGGAGCTGGCGGCCAGCACCAGCAACCAGATCAGGCCCAGCTTGAAGACCTCCGGCCAGCTCCCGGCCTGCAGCATCAGCGCCAAAACCGTCAGGCCGAGCCCCGCGTTGTCCGCTTTGGTCAACGCGTGCAGCCGGGAATAGAGGTCCGGAAACCGCAACAGGCCAATCGTGCCCGCCACGAAAAAGAACAGCGCCGCCGCCAGGAGCAGGGCCGTGAGCACGTCCAACGCACTCATGATTCCGCGTCCTCCCGCGCGTCGTCCTCCGGCCAGCCGCGCAGCACGAAAGCCACCCCCAGCACGGCGGCGAGCAACGCGAACACCAGCGCGATATTCAGCGCGCCGTCCAGACCCAGCCCTTTGCCCAGCACCAGCACCAGCGCCACGCCCGTGCTGCCAAACAGCAGCGCCGCCAGCAGACTGTCCGCGCGCCCCGCCTGCCGGAAAACCTGAGCCAGACCCAGGATGATGGTCAGCAGCAGCACCACGGCGGCGCCGAGGTAGATCCCGCTCATGCCACGGCCTCCTTCTCCTTCATCAGTTCCAGGCCGAACAACGCGGCCACGTGCCCCTCCAGCTTCCGCAATTCCTCCGCCGCCGCGGGCGAATTGTCCAGGACGTGAACGCAGACGTGGCGGTCCCCAATGGCCACGACCGCCGTTCCGGGCAGCAGGCTGATGGTGCTGCAAAAGAACAACCGCCAGGGGCCGGGGGGAAGACGCAACGGATGGCTCACCAGCGCCGGCGACAGCCCCAGCCCCGGCGAAAGCGCCCGCCACGCCACATCCCAGCCGCCGCGCAGCGACTCGCGCAGAAAATACGCCGCGAAGACCGCCGCGCCGCGCGCCGACCAGCGCCAGGACCCCGCCGGCAACAACCTCATGCTGACCCAGGCCGCGAGCAGCACCACGGGCGCGCCAATCCGCCAGGAGGCCGCGTCCAGGCCGTTGAGACCGACCCAGACCAGCGCCAACCCCAGGGCGCGCACCAGACCCCGCCGGAGCGGCGAAGCGGTCGTAACCGCGGGATTGTTTGAAGGGTCGGCGCTCATGTCATGTCAGGATTCCGGCCGGCAATGAGGATGGTCCAAGTTTGTGGCCCCGAAATAAAGGGCCACCAACCCTGCCGGCAAGGTTGACGGAACAAACATCGGTTTAGGGCACGTTAGCAGGCCAGTCTGCCGCTGAACAGCACCGTCTGGTCCTCACCCCTCGGCCGGCACGGCAGGCCGCACGACCAGCGCCGAACAGGGAATCTCGCGCAAAAGCCGTTCCACGGTTGACCCCAGCAGCACATAGCCCAGATTGCTGCGGCCCTTGGTCCCCAGGACCACCAGGTTGGCATAAACCCGTCGCGCGTATTCCGCAATCCCATGACCGTGGTTTGCCGCCTCCGTGACGGCAAAGCGCACGGCGCGTTTGCCCGTCTCGCCCACAAATTCCCGCAGGCGCAGTTCCAGCCCTCGAAGATACTGCGCCGCCTTGGATTCATCCACCTCCGAGGCGTCGGGCAACAGCGCATGCCGCCCCCAGGAACCCGTGAAAACGTGGAGAAAACAGACCTCGGCCCCGTCCTGATCCGCCACGCGCAAGGCCTGGGCCACCGCCTCCCGGCTCTGGTCGGAGAAATCCACTCCAACCACGATTTGACGGAAGGGGCCCGTCTGTCGTTCGTGAACCAGCATGACTTTGGCCGGCACTTTGCGCAGACATTTGGTGGCCAGCGTTCCGGCTCCCATCGGAATCATCGAGCTGCCGGTGACCCCGAGCACGAGCAAATCCGCCTTGATTTCGCGCACGCGGCGGAGCACGCAGTCAATCGGCGCCCCGACATCCACCAGCACTCCCGTTTCCGCGGGGGCTTCCACCTGCCTCAGCCAATGACACAGCGTCTGTTTGGCCCCCGCCACGGCGTCCTGTTCCAGTTTCTCCTGCGGGATGTGCGTGGCCCAGGCGGCGTCGCCCAACGTCAAATACTCGATGGCGTGCAGGGCATGAAGCCGCGCGTTGTTCCATTTGGACAAGCGCACCGCCTGCTCCAGCGCGCTGCGCGAGCACTCCGAGAAGTCAATGGCAACCACTATGTTCTTAAGTCTGTTCATGGTTCATCGTTGCGAGTTTCAAGTCCGCCGCGTGCCCACCCGCTTTTACGGCAAATCTGCCGGGGCGGCCTTCCCGGCCCCTCAAGCCCCGCCGCGGCACAATTCCTGAAACCTATAGCACCGCTTGGGGGAACCGGCCACCGGTTTGTTCAATTTCCGCATGGTCCCCGCGACGTTCGGTGTGCATTCATGGGAGCCAGGGCGTTCCCGCAGGCCGGTACGTTGAAGCATGGAGGTCGCACCCCCCAATGCCGGGCCCTTGACCGGATGACCGGCGGTGCCATAGAGTTTCGGCGACATCAAGCCACTGAATAGCCGCGGCATGAGCACCTTCACGATCCGCCCCGCCCGGCCCGGCGACGAGCCGGGGGCCTATTACGTTTGCTTGAAAACGGGGGACTTCGGCAAGGACGGCGAGCCGTTTTACCGGGAGGACCCGGATGCGCTGGGCCGGATTTTCGTCGGGCCGTACCTGGCCTTCGAGCCCGGGCTGGCGTTGATTCTCGAGGACAACGAGGGCATCTGCGGTTACGCGCTGGGGGCGTTGGATTCGCGGGCCTTTTACGCCCGCTACGAAGCCGAATGGCGGCCGGCCCTTTGCGCCCGGTTTCCCGAACCGCAGGGGGACCCGGGCCAATGGAGCCGCGTGCAAACCGTCTATTATTGGTACCACCATCCCGACTATTTCACCCCCGAGCCCTATGCCGCCTACCCGTCGCATCTCCATATTGACCTGCTGCCCCGGGCGCAGGGCCGGGGCTTTGGCCGCCGCATGCTCGAGCAAGTCATGGACAACCTCCGCCAGCGCGGCTCTCCGGGCGCGCACCTCGGGGTCAGCCTGCTCAACCAGCCCGCCCTCGGCTTCTACCTCCGGCTCGGCTTTCACGAGCTGGTCCGCGTCGGCTCGGGGGCGGACGGCTGCATTTACCTGGGCAAGTCCTTCGCCGCCGCGCCGGCACATCCGCCGCCCGGCTCCCCGTCCTGAATGGACCAGCCTATGAACCCCCTGCCACGCATGGAGGCGCGGTGAGCCGCCCGACCGCCTGGTTGAACCGGTATGTGGTCCCGCCGCTGACGGCGCTCAGCGAGAACACCTACCTGTCGGCCATCCGCGCCGGCATGGTGTCGGTCGTCCCCCTGACCATTATTGGCGGCCTGTTCCTGATCGTGTGTTTTCTCCCCGTCAGCGGCTGGGACAAGGTGGTCGCCCCGTGGCTGCCCCTGCTGCAGGTGCCCGTCACCGCCACCTTCGGCTTGCTGGCGGTCTTTGTGTGTTTTTCCATCGGCTACGATCTCGGAAAGCGCCTCCAGCAGGAGGCGGTGGTCAGTGCCACCCTCGCCACCGTCATCTTTCTCATGATCCAGCTCAAGCTTGGGGAAAAGCCCGAAGACATCGCCTTCTCCATGGACAGCCTCGGTTCCAAAGGCCTCTTTACGGCGGTTGTGGTCGCGCTGATTTGTGTCCGGGTGCAGAAGCTCTTCGCCGACCACAACCTGGTCATCCGGCTGCCGGCCAGCGTCCCGGCCATTGTCTATGAGTCGTTCGTTTCGCTCATCCCCCTGTTTTTCCTCGTGGTGCTGTTCTGGCTGATCCGGTTTGTGCTGGGGGTGGACATTGACCACCTGGTTCAGACCGCCTTCCAGCCGGTGGTCTTTGCGTTGAACACCCTCCCCGGCATCCTGGTGTACGCCTTCCTGGTCACGCTCCTCTGGTCGGTGGGAATCAACGGCGACAACGCCATGGACGCCATTGTCGCGCCCATTTTCCTCCAATACCTCGCCGCCAACGTCGAAGCCATGACCGCCGGCCAACCCCTGCCTTATGTTACCGCCTATGGATTTTTCACGGCGTTTGTGAACGTGGGCGGCACCGGCGCCACCCTCGGGCTGGCGCTGGTCATGTTGAATTCCCGCGAGCCGGGCTATCGCAAAGTCAGCCGCCTGTCGCTGCCCACGCAGGTGTTCCAAATCAACGAGCCAATCTTCTTTGGCTTTCCCATCGTTTTGAATCCCATCCTGATGGTGCCTTATATCCTCAACGCGCTGCTGCTGACGGCCTGCACCTTCCTCCTCATGCAATGGGGCGTCATCCACAAACCCTTCGTCAACGTTCCCTGGACCACGCCGCCCGTCATCGGGCATTACCTGGTCACCGGCGGCGACTGGAAAGCCGCGGTGTGGGGGGCGCTCTCCATCCTCATCGCCATGGCGGTCTATTACCCGTTCGCCAAGGCCGCGGAACGGCAACGACTCAAAGCCGAGGCCGAAAAAGCCGCCGCGGACCCTGCCCCGCCGCCGGCCTGAGCGTGGCTGGCGACATCCCCCCGCGCCCGCACCGGGTGTGCGGTCCGGCCGAAAGGACCCAGGCGTCACGCCAGACACGCATGACCAAATCGGTCAACGGAACTCCTAACAAGTTACTTTGGGGGCGCCCGGCTGGACTGAGCGCTGCGCGGGTGAGTCGTTTCGTGCCCAAAATCAAATCCTCCACTTCGGAGGCGATGGTCTGGCGCGGCTGTTCGGCGGCGGCGCGTTCCCGCGCCATCTCCGCCCGCGCGGCGTAGTCGCGATACTCAACCTACCTTGTGTTTGACTGTGACATCATAAACCCCTGCCGTGACGGGTGACTCCAGCCGGTCGTCGTTAAGCAATTTAAGGATGGTTTCGACATTCTCCGGAGTGACGATGATCTTGCCGTCGTTCCACTCGATGCCCCACCCGTGCTGCTCGCAGACATCTTTCAGCTTCTGAATGAAGCCGGAATCCTTGTAGAACCCGCTTTTTCTCACGCTGGCAACCCGGCGCAGCATGTTGAGCTTCTGCCCAATCGCGTCCCGGACAATGTCGGGATCTGTGACGATGCCCAACCGAGTGAAGTCCTGCACTACTTCGTCGCGCTTGGCTTCCATGCCCGCCCGGAAATTCATCACACTTTCAAAGTGCGACTTGTTCAAGATGAACACCGAGCCCTCAAACGCGATGAAATCAACCTTTTTCTCCAGTTGGAAGACTGGAGCTTCCTCATAGTCGGCAAGCACGGCATTTTTGAACAGAACCTTGAGCACTGCCGACTGCTTTTTGATAGCCCAACCTCCAACGACCTTGCGAACAGCCATTACTCGGTCAGCACCCACAACAACATCAATCAAATATGCCCACGAGTCGTGAAAGTCCTTCGGGCTGGTGATCTTGGGCGCGGCACTCCCCTGCTCAATCTGCTGTTGGATCACGTCGAAGCCTGTATCAGTGGCTCTGACGCCCAACACCTCGTTTTCCTCGCCGTCCGAAGTGAAATAATCGTAAGGCTGAACTTCGTTCGCTTCCTCGACAGCCTTGCGCACGATGCCGCTCAGTTTCGTTTGCAGATGCGGTTCAGTGTCCACGAATAGAGCGCGGAGTTCTGGCGCGGCGGGTTTGCCCCCGCGCTTGATCAGCCAGAAGGAGGCGCTGGCGCGTCGGAAATCCAGTTGCTTCAGTTTGCGTAACGTCTTCTTTAGATGCTCGTGTCTCATTGCGGTTGCTCCGATTCAGGTTCTGGTTTCGTCGTTGCGAGGAAGAGGAATTGGGACAGGCGCAAAATCCGCACCGTTCCGCCGGGCGACAGTTCGCCACGGCACAGCAAAACGCCCTCCCTGGTGTGCTTTCCTTCTCGAAACTCCACGTCGTAAAGCCCGTAGCCCATTACCGCGAGAACGGGGTTGATGAACAAGCTCTGGGTTTTCAATGTCAGGATGAACAGCAGTGCCATGAAGAGACCGAAGGCTATGAGATTGGCCGCCTGAAAAAACTCATCCACCGTTACGAAGGTGACGAGGTAAGGAATGGCGTAGTTCACTAGATCGCCAGCGCGGCCCTTGACGGTTTTTACTTCAACGGGGTGCTGGCCGGGCAATCGTTGCATCACAAACCACAACAGCAACACGCTCAACACGGCGAGGGTGAGCGCCACGCCGCAGCCCCACGGATGTTGAAAGGAGAATTTGGTGTAGTCGAAATCTTTGGCCGCCACGATCACGCCCAGCGGCGCGTAAGCACTCACAAAGAGCATAAGCGAGGTCCAGAATCTCGGCTTCATAGGCGGCATTATGCTCGGGGACTGCCGAGGATTAAAGCCTCCACCTCGGCGGCGATGGACTGGTGCAACTTTTCGGCGGCGGCGCGTTCGCGGGCCATCTCCGCCCGCGCGGCGGCCACGCGCTCCACCAGCGCCCGCTGCACGTCCTTAGGTGGAACGGGAATGGGGAAATTCGCAATGTCGTCCGCTCCAATTTTCCACATGCCCACCGCCGTGCGCGCATTCGACTGAAAGTGCGCCCTCCCAAGCGGGGTTTGCATCACCTCGCAGACGTAAGCGGTAAGCAGCGACGGCTTGAGCCGGGCGCGGATGATGATGTCCGGAAATAGGATGCCCGGCGCGTCTGATTCAACGACGGCGCACTTTGCCACGAGGTCAAAGCTGCCAACGCTCCGGCAAATCAGCAGGTCGCCTTTTCGTAGTGAAAACCGCAGGGCGACCGATTCCGGCACGTTCACGTATTTCGTTGCCGACAGATCCAAACCGGACTCGGCCAGCGCGTTGAGCTTGAGCATCCGGTAGGGCGTCGGACCCGCGACGGGCTTGATGCAATAGCCGTTCATGGTCTCCACGAGGTGCTCGCGCAGGGGAGTGACCGGATACCGCGAACGCATGAAGCCCAGCAGCCCTGCCCGTGCTTGCTGGAGGTAGCCCAAACTCCAGCGATTGATTTCAGACCAACGAAGGGCCAGCAGCTTTTGTTTGGGCGCGCTGGCCGCTGGCGCGGGCGTCCCAAGCGCGTCATAAACCAATTGCGGGATTCGTTTTTGAATCAGTTCCACCCGCTGGTTGGCGGCGGCGATGTCGGCTTGGGCCTTGCGCCAGCGCTCCACAATCGCTCGCTGCTCCGCCAGCGGCGGCAGGGGCAGCTTGATCGCGAGCAAAGCTTCTTCACTGATCTCTCCCTTCATAGCGCCGCCAGTAGCGGTGAGGAATTGAGCCCGGCAGTAGGCCGATCGGAGCGCGAGCCACGCATACGTTACATCCACGCGCCGCCTGTCAGGCTGGAGGGCGCGATAATGAATCGTAACGCTGACCTTGCCTTGCGAATCCTGCACAACACCAATCGAGCCTTGGCGGGCGCGAATCTTGGAGACGACCAAATCGCCCGGGTAGGCGACAAACTGCGCCATCTTTGTTTCGAGTCGGCTGCCGGAGAAAACTTCCCCGTCGAAGCTCACACGATCGAGCAGTGCAACTTCACCAGAGGCGATCTGCGCTGGCGTCGCCTGTTCCCAGCGGACGGAGACGACGTCCCCAAGCGGCACGAGAGGGCGTGAAACGTGAAAAGCAGACTTCAACCAAACCGAGAGTAAGTCCCACTTTTCGATGTCCGCCCAGTTGACTGCGAAGGCCCGGCCGGAAGCGGGCGGCGACTGCGCCGCTACTTCGCCGGGCCGTCGGCGAAAAAACGGCCGGGGTCTTTCCGGAATTCGCGGTAAAGCTCGACGCAGGTTTTCTCGCAGCCGGGCGGCGGGTTGGGGTTGGGATAAAGCTCGTTGGTGTCCGGCTCGCCGGTGGCGGTGATGCCGACGTGTTCGGCCTCGTAGAGGAACACCGGGTAGTTGAACCGCTCTTTGAGCAGGGCGCGGCTCTCGGCGGCCATCTTCTCGGCCATCGCGCGCCGGTAGTCGGCCAATTCGCGCTGGAGCGCCTTGCGCCGGGCGGCGATTTCAGCGGGGGAGCGCGGGCCTCCGGCCTGCCGGGCGAGGCGTCCCGCCTCGCCCTCTTCCACACCGTTTGGAGCGTCCGGCGTGACGCCGGACGCGGCACGCGAGGCGCGTGCGCTCCCTTTCTTTTCCGCGTCGAGCGCGGCGATGGCGTCTTGAATCCGCCGGGTTTCCCCGGCGATTTCGTCCGCGTATTTCGCTTCGACTTCGCTGCGGGCCTTGGCCTTGGTCTCGTCGAATTGCCGCTGCTCCTTTTCGGTGAACTTTTGCAGGAACAGGATGGAGGCCTTCACGCTCGCGCCGCTGCTGAAGAAGGTTTCCTGCGGCAGGCTGATGACGGCGCGGAGAAGGGCGCGGTCCTCGACGAACTCGCGCACGTAGGCGAGCGAGGGGTTGTTGAACACGCCTTCGGGCAGGACGATGCCGAGTCGTCCGCCGGGCTGGAGGAGGTCCAGGCAGCGTTCGATGAACAGGAGTTCGGTTTTGATCTTGCTGAGCTTGGTCGCGGGCTTGTCGCCGTTGCCGCGTTTGGGCAGTTCAAACAGGCTGGCGATGGGTTTGCCCTTGGCGGCTTCGACGCGGGCGACGGATTCGCGGTAGCGGTCGCCATACTCGCGGGCATAGACGCGTTTGCGCTCCTCCCATTCCTTGCCTTCGGGCACTTCGACCAGCGCGCTCGGTTCGACGTGCGCGCCGAAGGGCGGGTTGGTGAGGATGAGGCTGAAGCGGCGCTCGAAGATGCCGTTGACGTTGAGGAAGCCGTTCCAGTGATGCACGCCGCCGTGGCCGTCGCCGTGCATGATCATGTTCATCTTGCTGGTGCGGGCCATGCGATCGTTGGCGTCTGTGCCGTAGATGTGGCGGTTGGACAGCTCCCAGAGGCGGGACTGGGTGTTCCTGGGATCGAGGTCACGTTGCAGGCGCTCGTATTCCTTGCGGAGGAGTTCGGCGCGCTTGGCGGGCGGGAGTTTCTTCTTTTCCAAGCCGGCTTTGAACTTCGCGTAGGCGGCGTCGGCCTCGGCCAGCAGTTGCTCGCGAACCTTGGCGAAGAACCGGATGAGGAAGCCGCCCGAGCCGCTGGCGGGGTCGCAGATGATGTCGCCAAACTTCGGCTCGGCCATCTCAACCATGAAGCGCACGATCTCGCGCGGGGTGAAAAACTGGCCGATTTCGCCGCGGAAGGTGCGGCCGAGGAATCGCTCGAAGGCGATGCCCTTCACGTCCTCGCTGGTGTCGGAGAGGTTGTAGCGTTCGAGCAGGCGCACGATTTCGCGGACGGTCGGGAACTTGAGGCGGATTTCCTCATCCTCGGCGAAGAGGTAATCGGCTTCATATTCCTCCTTGGTCTGGTCGAAGAGAACCTTGACCGGGTCTTTGAACTCGTCAGCCTTTTCGTCGAGGTAGTCGGCGGTGAAACGGTTGCGGCGGTCGCGCCCGCGCAGCAGGCGGCGCTCGAAGCAGACCTTCATGAACAGAACCTTGGCGATTTCGTCGAAGGCGGCCGCGGGGTCGAGGTGTTCGCGGTTGCGGATGACGTTGTGGCACTGGTGGAGCAGGTCGGCGAACTCGTCCTCCTTGAAGACCTTGAGCTTCTTGATGAGCTCCTCAATTTCCTTGTCGCTGGCATCGGCGCGCGGGATGTCGGTGATTTCCTCGATGTAGCCGGGCATCCGGTCCTTCTTCACGCGCCAGAAACGGGTTTCGCGGTTGTTGTGCGTGACGAAGAACGGCGCGTCCACAATGCGGGCGTAGCTTTCGCCCTGGCCGTAGTCCTTGGGCGAAATCGTCACGTTGTCGGCCTTGCACTCGGCGACGATCAGCGGGGGCTTGGCGTCGCGCTTGTCCTGAACGGTGCGCCAGATGACGATGTCGGCTTCGGCGGACTGGCGTCCGCGCTGGACTTCCAGTTCCTCGCCCATCTGATCGAGGGAGAAGCCATAGTCGTTGACGAGCCGGCAGACGAATTCCTGCC
>Ga0116146_1003997_pt1 | contig 11717 bp, 9 predicted proteins | sample AD_JPNHG2_MetaG_FD_89748 | JGI IMG/M metagenome (GOLD analysis project Ga0116146, IMG submission 89748) | Active sludge microbial communities of municipal wastewater-treating anaerobic digesters from Japan - AD_JPNHG2_MetaG | ecosystem: Engineered > Bioreactor > Anaerobic > Digestate | place...
ATGATGGGAAAAGCGGATGCTATTGCCCTTCCGGAAAATGAAGGGGATGTTTTAGAAGTATTAGCAGAGGCGCGGCTTGGCAAAACGCCCGTAACAATTTCTGCCGGGCGAACGGGATTGACCGGCGGCGCCTCGCCGGATGGCGGAATTTTGCTTTCGTTTGAAAGAATGAACCGCATCGTTGAAAAAGGGTTTGATGCGCAAAAAAAAGAATGGTTTATACGCATTGAGCCGGGGGTTCGTCTGGAGGATATCGCCCGCGCTCTTTCCGGCGAGCCGCGCCTCTTTTATCCCCCAGACCCCACCGAGCAAACGGCGATGCTCGGCGGGGCGGTTGCCTGCAACGCATCCGGCGCGCGGACGTTTGATTATGGCGCAACGCGGTCTTATGTGAGGCGTCTGCGTGTTGCGCTCATCACGGGAGAAATTTTGGATATTCGGCGCGGAGACATCAAAGCGGATTCTCAAAACATGATAACGATACCGCTCCCCCATCGCTCGATTTCTTTTTCTATTCCCGCATATCAAATGCCCGGCACAAAAAACACGGCTGGTTATTTCACAGAACCGAAAATGGATTTGATAGACCTTTTCATCGGCTCGGAGGGAACGCTGGGAGTTTTCACGGAGATGGAATTGCGCCTTTTGTCCAAACCGCCATTTACGATTGGCGTTATGATTTATTTCCCGAGCGATGAAGCCGTTGCCCGATTTGTCCATAACATCCGAAAAAGCAGCCTCCATCTCCATCCTCAATCTCTTGAATATTTTGACCAGAACTCGCTTGAACTCCTCAGACAAAAAAGATTACAGGATGGCGCATCCAATAAAATCGCCGCCATACCCGAATCAGCGCGGGCGATTCTTTACTATGAAAGGCTTTATGATGATGAGGGCATGACGGAGCAGATTCTGGGCTCGCTCGAGGAGGCGCTTGGCGCGCATGGGATTTCGCTCGAAGACACATGGGCGGCTTTTGATGAGGAGGGCATTCAGCGGATGAAAGACTTTCGCCACGCCTTGCCGGAAGCGGTCAATGCGCTAATCGCTCAAGTAAAAACAGCCTGCCCAAACATTACCAAATTAGGAACCGATTTTGCCGTGCCGGATCAATATCTCGATGAAATGATGAAACTTTATCGAGTCCGCCTTAATGAATCGCAGTTGCGGCATGTCATCTTCGGGCATATCGGCGACAACCATTTGCACATCAACATCATCCCGCGCGATGAAGATGAATATGAGGCGGGCAAAAGATTGTATCTGGAGCTGGCGGATGAAGTGATTCGGCGCGGCGGAACGATTGCCGCAGAGCATGGCATCGGCAAATTAAAAAAGCATTTGCTGCATCGGATGCTCGGTGAGCATGGCATCGAAGAAATGCGCCGCATCAAACGCCTTTTCGATCCTGACTTTCTTATCAATCGCGGAAATTTGTTTTGAACTATTCTTCCTTTCAAAAATTCAATTCGGGAAAAAGATTGACACGTGCATCTCAAATCAACCAATATTTTTTTTACAGGGTTGGGAAAAGATTGCCAAAATTAAATTCCAAAAAAATTCGGCATGGAACTGAAACTCGGACAATATCAAAAGCAATTACAGCGGCTCATCATGACGCCTCAGATGCAGCAGTCCATCAAGCTGTTGCAGCTGAACTCGATGGAGATGGAGCAGCTTGCCGAGCAATTGATGCTCGAAAATCCCTTTCTTGAACTTGCCGATGAACAAGAATCTTCCACGCAGGACATCGTTAATACTTCTCTAAATAAGGACATTGCGCCCGATTCAACGCCTTCTAATACCGCCGAAGAACCTCCGACTGCCGAGGAAGAGGCAACCGAAAGCGCGTCTCCAAGCCTTCTCAATCAGCCCGAAACCTTTGACAAGGTTGATGTGAATTGGGACGATGTTTTTGACGACTCGGAAAACAAGGTTTATTATCAGCGTGAAGATTATGAGGAGCATGATTTCACAGAATACACTCCCCTGCGCACGTCGCTTCAGGATCATCTTCTCCGCCAGATAAGGCTATCCACGCTCGAGGGTCGCGACGTGGAAATAGCGGAATATATTGTGGGGAATCTGGACGAGGAGGGTTACCTTCGGTTGGAACTTTCTGAAATTGCGCATGATTTTGATGTGCCAATAGAGCGGGTCGAGGATGTTCTGGATATTGTTCAGGAGTTCGACCCGCCGGGGATTGCAGCTCGCAATCTCAAGGAATGTCTGCGGCTGCAATTGGAGGATCAAAATGTTCGCGACTCTTTTTTATACCGTCTTATAGATGATTATCTTGAGGATTTGCAGAAAAGGAAATTCAAGGAAATTGCCAAAGCCACAGGCGAGGATGAGGCGCGCGTTGTCAAGGCTTTCGAACAAATTTCGCGTCTTGAGCCGAAACCCGGACGCTCTTTTACTAAAGAACAGCCTCAATACATCACGCCGGATGTGATTGTAAAAAAAGTGGATAACAAATATATCTATTATATTAATGAAGGGCGGATGTCGCGTCTGGGAATAAATCCATACTACCGCCAGCTCATGCTCGAGAACAACCTTGGCAAGGATGACAAGCGATATGCGAAGGAGCAATTTCGCAGCGCCCTTTGGTTGATTAAGAATATCGAAAAGCGAAAAATGACCATCCTGCGCATTACCGAAGCGATAGTGAACGCTCAAAAGGATTTTTTTGACAAGGGGATGGAATATCTAAAACCGCTGACTTTGCGCGAGGTGGCGGAACAGGTGGGGATGCATGAATCCACCGTTGCCCGTGTGGCAAATGGGAAATACATGGAAACGCCCCGCGGACTTTTTGAATTGAAATGGTTTTTTTCCTCCGGCATTGTCAAACACGATGGCGAAACCACATCCTCAACCAACGTCAAGGACATGATTGCAAAATTTATTCAGGAAGAGCAGCCGGAAAATCCGCACAGCGATCAAAAGATTGCCCGCATGCTGGAAAAAAAAGGAATTAAAATCGCGCGGAGAACGGTTGCAAAATATCGGGAAATGATGAAAATCCTACCCGCAAAGATGCGCAAATCCACAACAGCCGCCTGAGCAATCAAACTAAGCCATAGATTTCAGCGCCGCCTCAATGCGGTCGAGTCCTTTGACAATATCTTGCATGGACATGGCATAGGAGAGCCGTTCGCAACGGTCGTCTCCAAAGGGTTTGCCCGGCACAACCGCAACTTTGAATTCCTCGAGAAGGACATTGGCGAGTTCCACCGAGCCATTCACCTGTTTGCCGGCAAGTTTTTTTCCGTAAAACGAGCTGACATCTGGGAAGACATAAAAGGCGCCTTTTGGCGCGGCGCATTTGACACCGGGGATGGAGTTCAATCGCTGCACCATGTATTTGCGGCGTTCATCAAACGCCTGCCGCATTTTTTCCACGCAGGTCTGGTCGCCGAGGATTGCATGGGCGCTTGCCCGCTGGGTGAACGATGTCGGGTTTGATGTGCTATGGTCTTGGAGACGATTCATGGCTCCGATGACATCGGCTGGACCGGCGGCATATCCGATGCGCCAGCCGGTCATTGAATATGTTTTTGAGACGCCGTTGACGATTATTGTGCGTTCTTTCAATTCAGGGCGCAGCGTCGGGAAACTGACAAATTTGACATCGTCATAAAGAAGGCATTCATAGATTTCATCGGAAATGATAGCGATGTTGGTTTTCAGGAGGATATCTGCCAACGCCTCCAGTTCCGTTTTGGTATAAACGGCGCCAGTTGGATTGGAAGGGCTGTTGAGGATGAAGATGGATGTACGCGGTGTGATGGCTTTTTCGAGTTGTTCTGGTTTTATCTTGAACTCGCTTTCAACACCGGTTTGAATATAAACAGGGTTGCCCCCCGCCGCCTTGACCTGTTCGGGATAGGTAAGCCAAAAGGGCGAGGGAATGATAACATCATCGCCATGGTCGCATAGAGCCATGATGGCGGCATAAAGGGAGAACTTTGCGCCGGGGGAAACAAGAATCTGATTGGGCTGGTAATCGAGTCCATTATCGCGTTTAAATTTTTTGCATATGGCTTCTTTAAGCTCAGGAGTGCCGCCGGTCGGGGTATATTTAGTGACGCCGTTTTTGATATCTTCGATGGCGATTTCCTTGATGTGTTCGGGGGTATCAAAATCGGGCTCGCCTGCGCCAAAACCGACCACATCCAAACCTTGTTTTTTCATCTGTTTGGCTTTGGCGGTGAGCGCAAGGGTCAAAGATTGCTCGATGTTATGCACAGTTTTGGATATTTTCATCATTTCCCCTCCGGTCAAAAATTTTTGATTTACCTTAATTAGGAAAAAGTCATTAATTGAGGGCGCAGAACGGCGTCAACATCGAAATTATAGTTAATAGCAACCACGAAGGGTCAAAGCGGTTCTTTCCCTTGATTTTGGATTTTAACCCCAATATAAAAAAAGCATATTAATTGGCGAAAGGAAAAATGGTCATGCCGGAAATTCGAGCGATTCGTGAAAATGAAATAGAATGGGCGGCGGAGCTTTTCAATAATTCATTTCGGATTGGAATGGATGTTGCGCGGGGATGGACAAACAACATGGCTCTTGATGAAACCATTGCAGTTGTCGAGCCGAACCGCGTGGCGAGTTTTGTCCGGATGAATAAATATCGCGTCCGAATCGGCGGGGGCGAGATGGCGATGGGCGGCATCGGCGGGGTTGCAACTTGGGCAGATTGTCAGGGCAAGGGATACGCCGGCAAACTCATGCGCGAGAGTGTGCGGCTCATGCGCGAACGCGGCGACGCCGTCTCTGCGCTTTATCCTTTTTCGCATCGTTATTACGGCAAGTTCGGCTGGGCTTCGATGGGCGACCGCATCGTTTATAAGAACGCCATACAATCGGATATAATCTGCCATGAGGAGCGCGCGTTTGTCCGCTGGTGCCGCGGCGAGGAGGATATTGCGCGGCTCAATGATGCTTATATGGTTTATTCCTCCCGTTTTAATGGCATGGCTCTCCGCTCAAACGCAACATGGGCTGAGCGGCTCAAACAGCTCTCGGCAGAAAAAGGGCAGGCTTATTTGATTGAAAAAGACGGAGCATGTCTCGGTTATTTTTTCTGTGAGCATCTTCCGGCGCAACCGCGTGGATATGAATGCGTGGTGCGTGATTTTGCCTGCAATTCTCAGGAAGCCTTCCGCGCCATGTTCGGCTTTCTATCCACTTTGCCGACCAATGTGGCAAAAATCTCCGTGAGCGCTCCGGCGTCTCTGCCGCTTTGGGATTATTACAAGGAGCCGTTCATTTTAATGAAGTGGGCACTCCCCTTTCAATACCGCGTTGTAGATGTGGAACGGGCAGTGGCGGCGCGGGGATTTCTTGTCGACGCAAAGGGAAAAATTGCCATCAAGATTGAAGATAGTTGCGGGGAATGGAACAATGGCGTTTGGGAAATCGAGGTTTCCGACGGAAAAGGCGAGGCGCGGTTAAACCAAAATGCAAAACCCGATGCGGAGATGAGCATCCAACAATTTTCCAAAATTTTCATGGGCGCACTTGATGCGCCCTTTTTGGCGCGCCAAGGTTTTATGCCCAACATTTTATCCGCAACCCTCGCAAAGATAAACGATATTTTTCGCGATTATCCCGTGCATCTCACGGATGCTTTTTAATGACAGTTCCTACAAAATATTGGGCGTTTACTCTTATTGAGCTTTTGATTGTTGTTGCCATTATTGCCATTTTGGCGGCGATTGCGGTTCCCAATTTTATGGAGGCTCAGACCCGCAGCAAAAGCAGCCGCGCCCGTGCGGATATGCGTTCCCTTGCAGTCGGGATCGAGTCTTATGCAACGGATAATAACGCCTTTCCGCCCGGATATAAGACCGCCCCACGCGATTGCTTGATTGCGCTTACCACACCCATTCCTTATATCGGCAATGCTTATCCGCTTGATCCGTTTCGTCCGCTCTCCTTTCAACCATCCAAATCAAGTTATACTTACGAATTGATGAACGTGAATAATAAAATCATCGAAAAAGGGGGCGGGGCGTTCAGTGTGGATCCGGCAAATCCCGGCGATGAGCCGTTCAAGGGTATTTGGTGGTGGCTGGCAAGTCGAGGACCCAATAACACATTTGGGTTGAAACCCGGCGAGCCTGAATATAATCTCAAACAATCTTTTTTCGAAGCGGAAAATAATTCGGAGGCATTGATAAACTCCATCTATGATCCGACCAATGGCTCGCAGAGTTCAGGCAATCTTTATCGGGTTGGAGGCGCAGCTTCTGCTGTTTATTCGACTCTGCTCAATAGATAGATATACAATTATTGGGGGACATTTTTTCTAATCCAAAACACGCGATATTGTGGCATCTTTGATGGAAGATACGGATGGAGCAGGTCTTCATATTTCACGTTTGGATATTTTTTTCTCAGGGATAAATCTATATTTTTAAAATCTGTCAAATTCACAACATAAGCCGTGTCCTTGTCGGCGGCGGGCGGCGGGATTTCATTTCCGTCGGTTAAAATTCGGAATCGAAATCCGGTATAAAAGAGGTCAACATACGCCGAGCCAAATTGGTCATACGGTCCGCGAGTGAATAACACATAATAACCATCGCGAGGAAATTCGCGAAGAAAATTCATCAAATTAAGCGGCGCCATGCCATAAACTGGATTTTTATTCACGTCCATAAAGTCGCCATAGTAATGGCGGGCGTTTTGCTGGGCGATATTTCCCGTCCAAAAAATCACGGCTATAAATAACAATCCCTTCCAAAGGCAGCCGCCGCAACGAGCGATTTCTTTAACGAGAAACGCCAGCGCCCAGCCGGAGAGCATATATCCAGCCGCCAACGCAATCAGAATGCGCGGCGCATTGGGGGGATCGCGCGTCAGAAAACTTCCCAACAATATGGTCATGAACCAGCACAGAAAAAGGGTTGCAAAAATCCTTTGACGTCTCCAAAAACATGGTGCGCCCAAAAGTCCCAGCAAAAAAAGGGCGAGCGTATCCCTGTCAATAATCGGCATGCCGGTAGATTTGAAATCGCTCCAGAAATTGCTGTGATGCCATAGCAGGACGCCGCCAGTTGCGTGCCACGCATGTCGAAGCAGCATCGTTGAGGTCTTTGTTGTTTTGTAATGACTATATCCCCATTTAATATTATCCGGCGAAAATATAAATATCTGATTCGTGTGCCAGTTAGTTTTGGAATGATATTTGTTGGTTATTATATTGGGGGATGATGAGACAATATAGCCCGCAACAACAGTTGCCCAAATCCGCCAGCTCTTCAGAGTTCGGCGAGGCGCGCGAATCAACTCCGATAAAAAGACGGCGCATACTATCGGAAATATTGTAAGCGCGCCATAGTATGCATAAAAACTCAGCCCAGCGGCGGCGCCCGCGAGAAACCCCATGGACATTCGTTTGCTTCTCAGCGCTGCCAGCAATGCTGCAAGGACAAACGTCATAAGAAAAACTGCATCAAGATTTGTCAACCCTGACCGAGCAAAAATAAAAAACATGTGGCTTGTTCCGAATAAAAACACCGCCAGCCAAGCGGCAAGCCGTCCCAGATACGCCCGCATGAAAAGAAATAGGAGCATGAGCGTCGCCATTCCAACAATAACGGATAAGAATCGCGAACCAAAATATGGACGGTCATGAAAATAATTATAGAACCAGTATCGGGGCACACAGCTTAAAAAAGGATGGTAAATATTTAACCAAGGAGAGGATTTAGACTCAGGCGGATAAGGTGCACAAACCTTTCGTCCATAAATGACGATGGTGGCTTCGTCCCCTTTGAAATAACCCGGCAAGGTATCGAGTCTGATGCACAACGAGCCGCCCCATAGTAATAAAATAATCAAGAGCCACGTCCCATCGCCGCCAAAGTTTTTGTTAAAAAGATCCCCGCCAAAGATTTTAAAATCCTTAAGCCAGCTGCGCCTGCGCGGCTCCCAGCTTTTTAGCCCCGCAGTAAAAAAGAATAACGAGGCAAAAAGCGCAAACGGTCCATCCAATCCGACGGGTTTTTTAATTGAATCATAAACAAGATACGCAAAAAATATAAACCCGATTACAAGAAATACCAAACCTTTTATTCCTATTTTGAATTTTCTCGATGGGATGTTTTGGGGCTGCGTTTCATCAAAACGGATTGCTTTTTGCGGCGCAAAACAACCGAGAACAAATAAAGTCAAGCTCACAAGCAATATGATTAAAGCAATCGGGTTGGATTTTATAAATTCACCAAACGGTTGATACAAATTGGAATCCAAAAGGCGGCAGGCAATCATGCACCCTACAGCCCCGAAAAAAAGAAGCATAAACGCTCGGCATTTTCTGAAATTCATGGGTTGACTTTGTTGAACACTGTTAATCAAAAATCAAGATTAATATCGCATGGGAAGGGGTTAAAAATTATGATGCCGGATAAAATCGCCATTCGCGCGCGAGAAATTGACAACCGCCTTTCTCAATTATATCCCAAGGCGAAAACCGCGCTCCTTTTCTCAAATCCATTGGAACTGCTTGTCGCCACGATTCTTTCTGCACAATGCACGGATGAACGAGTGAATCAGGTAACGCGCTCCTTATTCAAGAAATATAAAAACGCGGCAGATTACGCCGAAGCGTCTCAAAGCGAACTTGAAGCCGATATTTATTCGACGGGATTTTTTCGTAATAAAGCAAAAAGCATAAAAGGATGCTGCGATACAATTATCTCAACATTCGGGGGGAAGATGCCGGACAATCTTGATGATATGCTGAAGCTGCCCGGCGTTGGACGTAAAACCGCAAATCTTGTCCTTGGCGCTGTATACGGAATCCCCGGCATTGTGGCGGACACGCATTTCATCCGCCTCAGCCAGCGGCTTGGACTGACAAAAAATACGGATCCTGTTAAGATTGAATTTGATGTCCAGCCTTTGATTCCGCAAAAACGTTGGAGCCCATTCTCCCTTGAATTAACTCTTCACGGACGCGCCATCTGCCATGCCCGCAAACCGAAATGCTCCAAATGCGTTTTGCTTGATTTGTGTCCTTTTTCCGCAAAAAGCATTTAAGGAACAGATTTGAAAAGCGCGTCAATAATGTAGTCCATATCCTGTTTCGTCAGTTTTGTATGCAGGGGTAATGTGATTTCGCGTTCGGCATATTCGACTGTTTTAGGAAGGCTAAGTCCCGCTTTTGGATATTTTTTTTGATAATATGACATCGTATGCACAGGTCTGTAATGATGGGATGTTTGTATTCCCGCATCGTTTAGCGAGGCAACAACCCGCAACCTTGTTGCATTGTCTGCCGCGAGAATCGGCAAAATATGATAGGATGGGTCCCCCCAACTTTGAAGTCCCTTAAAAGGCAATACAAAGTTTTTTGCATCGTGGAGCTTTGTGTAAACATATTTAAATAATTTCTCTCGGATTTTATTTATGCGCGCCAATTTTTTCAACTGTTCGATGCCAAGCGCGGCGGCGATCTCTGTCGGACGATAATTGAATCCAGGCTCGGAAAGGTTGTATAAAGATTCATAATCCTTATTGCCCGATTTGTGCCGCTCCCAAGTTTGCCGCGTTAAACCATGGCTTCGAAGGAGAATGAGGCGTTTGTAGAGAGATTCATCTTTCGTGGCAATAATGCCGCCCTCGCCGGTGGCTATATTTTTATTGGAAAAAAGGCTGAAGCATCCGGCGTCTCCGAGGATCCCAAGCGGTTTACCCGATTGGTCGCGGGCGCCTGCCGCATGGGCGGCATCTTCAACAATGTATAACGGGCGTTTTTCACCTGCTCGATGCCGGCGTTTGCGTTCTTTCTCAACAATCTCGCAAAGTTTTTTCATATTAACCGCGAAACCGGCATAATGAACAGGCATGACAATGCGCGTGCGGGGCGTGATTTTTCTTGCGACATCTTTGGGAGAAAGGAGCGGGACTTCCACATCCTCAATATCCGCAAAAACACATTGCGCCCCGCATTGAACCGCCACATTAGCCGTTGCGGCAAAGGTAAGCGAGGGCAGGATCATCTCATCGCCTTTGCCCAGTCCCAGCGCATAAACCGCCAGATGCAACGCCGTTGTGCCGCTGGAAACAAATAGAGCGTGTGCCCCGTCAATTTTTTTTGAGAACGCCTTTTCAAACTGAGCCGTGCGCGGTCCCATTGTCAACCAACGTTCGCGAAGAACCGCCACAACCGCCCGTTCTTCCTCAATCCCATATTCCATATCGGATAAAAATATTTTTCGGTTCATAACCCCTTCCTTTGACGCGTTTTTGTGAGGGCGATATACAATTCTTCATTCTTATCGCCCAAGGCTTGTTCGGAAAAATTATTGCGGACATGTTCCCGCAGAGCCTCGCCATATTGACGAGCAATATCGCGATTTTGATAAAAAAATAATATCGCTTCCGCGAGGGCGTCTATATCTGCGGGCGAAACGAGTTTTCCAGTTTTGCCGTCCGTTATGATATCCGGGATGCCGCCGACATTCGAGGCTATTATCGGGAGCCCCGCCGCCCCCGCCTCAAGCGCCGCCGTTCCCAAGCCTTCGGATAATGATGGCAGGATAAACAAATCTAAAGCGGCGAGAATGTCGGGGATGTCCTTGCGAAATCCCGTGATGATGATTTTATCAGCTATGCCAAGATTTTCTGCAAGCTCATGCAGTTCGCGAAAGAGCGTCCCATCGCCGCAAACAAATATTGAAAAATCCCCAATCAGGTTTTTAATTTTTGCCGCCGCTTTAAAAAGATATAAATGCCCCTTTTCTGAACGCAGCCTGCCAATGATGCCCGCCACAAAACGATTGCGCAGATTAAACTCTTTTCGAATTTTCGCCCCGTCGCCGTTTCCATAATAATCGGCGTTCACCGCACTATGAATGAGGACGAGATTTTCCTTTTTCAAATATGACTTCGAGGCGCAATATTCGACAATCGCACGGGAAATACATACAATTTTATCGGTTGCTTTGCCATATAGCCAACGGTTGAAAATATGATTTTTTACGGGGAATATATTATGCTTTGTCCGCACCAAATACGGGCGTGTTTTGAGTTCCGATAAAGCCAGCGCGATTGCCCATGAATCCTGAGAACCATGCGTATGAATGATATCGAAGGATTCTTTTTTAATCAACGCGCGCAGATTTAAAACATCTCTGATTATCTGAAAGGGACGGAATCCCCGCGCAAATAAAGCATCTTCATAAATGCGAATTTGCGCTTCTTTGGCTCGGCGGCTCAACTCGCTTTGAGGAGGAATGGCGATTGTGACATCATGCCCTTTGCGCGCCAGCTCCCGGCAAACAATAAGAATTCTGTTGGATTGCCCGCCCCATCCTTTATGAAAATTGGTATGCAGTATTTTCATATCAAATGTATTTCCTCCAGCGTTTTCGATTTTTAAAATAATGGAGGAAATGATAAAACGCCGAAAAATAATACTCAAATTTAAAAAGGGATATATTGGGCATCACCATTATACGCGGCAGATGATAGATTTGTTCCTTAAAAATGCGGTTATCTCTTATTACGGATACCGCCCCGATGAAACCCGCCTGCCGGACAGATTCTTCAATCTGCGGATTAAAACTCCCGAATGGGTAGCAAAACCAATTAACAGGTTTTTGAAGAATGGATTCCAGTTCATGTTTGGATGATGCAATCTCTTTCATGGCGTCGTTGATTGGCAGACGCCCTAGTTTGGTGTGCGTTCG
>Ga0116146_1004006_pt1 | contig 11706 bp, 6 predicted proteins | sample AD_JPNHG2_MetaG_FD_89748 | JGI IMG/M metagenome (GOLD analysis project Ga0116146, IMG submission 89748) | Active sludge microbial communities of municipal wastewater-treating anaerobic digesters from Japan - AD_JPNHG2_MetaG | ecosystem: Engineered > Bioreactor > Anaerobic > Digestate | place...
GAAATTACAAAAGAAATTTCTCAAAATACAGAATGGGATGAAAGTGAAATTAGAAGCAGACAGATAAATTTAGCAAGAATTGCTAATTCAATCTGGAGATTACCTTATTAAAAATTTTGAGAAAGCTAATAAAATTAATGCAATAAATTTTATAGTTCTGATTCTAAATTAATACTAAAATATTTCTATTTTACTTTATTGGAAAAAATATTTTTTTATTTTTAATTAAACATATTTTATTGACATCTTTTTTATATTATTTTAAAATTTTTGCGAAAGGTAAAATATAAAAATATAAAATTTATAGGTTTATATTATAGCAAAACGTAAAAAAGTTTATTCATTAAGAATAAGTTTATCAACAGTATTTACAATAATAATTTTATCTACATCTTTAGTTTTAGGTCTTGTTACATTTTTTGGTTTAAAAGAATTTATTAGAACATCATTTAAAGAGAGATTGCATGATATTGCGGGTGTTTCAGCACTTAAGATTGACCCTGAAAAACACAAAGTGCTTATGACTAGAGAGGATGAAAAAAGAGAAGAGTATATCGAAATAAAAAACTATTTAAAAGAAATAAGAAATATTAATCCAGATATTAGATTTGTTTATACATATAGATTAAATTCAAATGGGCAGATTGAATTTGTAGTAGATTCAGAAGATGGCATAGATGCCAGTCATATCGGTGAAATATATGATGAATATACAAATGAAATGATTGATGTGTTATATAAACCTTATAAAATAAATACTGACAAAGAATTTACGGTTGATAAATGGGGTTCATGGTTATCGAGTTATGCACCAATTGTGGATTCAAATGGTAATATTATAGCTGCAATTGGAATCGATGTAGATGCAAAAAAAGTTATTGAATATGAAAATAAATATTTATTAACAATAATGTTTAGCAGTATTTTAGTTTCAATTTTTGTTCTTATATTAGGATTAATAATAGCTAAAATGATAAGCACACCATTGTCTGAATTGACTTCTATTATTAAGATGATAGAGAAGCTTAAACTTGATAATCAAAAAGCAGTTATTTCAAACATTAAAGAAATTACAGAGATAAGCGAATCTGTTGATAACATGAAAAAAGCATTAAAATCTTTTAGAAAATATGTTCCAGCTGATCTTGTTAATGAACTAATGAGTATGCATAAAGAAGCTATTTTGAGCGTTGAAAAAAAAGAGTTAACAATATGTTTTACTGATATAGAGAATTTTACCACTATTTCTGAAAAGACTGATTTAGAAATATTAGTAGAAAAATTGGATGAATACTTTGATGGGATGACCAGAATTTTACAAGATAATTATGCAACTATTGATAAATTTATCGGTGATTCAATAATGTCATTCTGGAATTCTCCAAAAAGATTGGATAATCATACCTTTTTAGCTTGTAAAGCAGCTTTGGAATGCCTTAAGTTTAATTTAGAATTGAATGAAAGATTTAATAAAGTTGGTTTTCCATCATTAAATACAAGGTTTGGAATAAATACTGGTGAAGCAATTGTTGGAAATATTGGATACCAGGAACGTTTGAATTATACAATTATTGGGGATAATGTAAATTTAGCAAGTAGACTTGAAGGTTTAAATAAATATTATGAAACTAGAATTATAATAAGTGAAAATGTGTATAATACTGTACAAGAAAATTTTGAATTTAGATTATTAGATGATGTTATAGTAAAAGGTAAGACTTATCCTATAAAAATATATGAACTAATTGATTTTAAGAATTGTTATGGGAAATATAATAAAGAATTTTTACAGATCTATAGTGAAGGTGTAAATTATTTTTATGAAAAAAAGTGGAATGAAGCATTATCAACTTTTGATGAAATATTAAAAAAATATGGATTTGATAAACCTTCTTCTATATTTTATGAGAGATGTCAAAAATATATTAAAAATCCACCTTTAGATGATAATGATATTTACACTAAGATGAATCGTAGATAATTATAGTTATTTATCTAAAAAAAAATTTATTTTTATTTTTATTTTTATCATTCAATTTATCTTAAAGATTTCTATTATTTTATAAATGTCGTTTCTTTTATAAATATCCACTCATTTTTATCATTCATATAGTGTATAAAAAAAATGCATTTTGAAGAGAGAATAAATAATAAGAAGTCAACTAAATAATTTTAAGTTTTAATAGATTATTATCATTCATCTAATTATCTTTTCAATCTATACTAATTTAAGTAAAAGCTTATAAAACAGATTGACAAAAAGGATTAAAAGGGATAAATCTTTGTCAAAGGATAATTAAAAGTAAGAATAAAAAAGAATAAAAAAATAAAAAAACAATAAAGACTGGTAATATTAAGAAAAATAATAAAGATAAGTAAGAATTAAAAAAAATAACAAACAATAGTTAATATAATAAAAAGAGTAAAAAGAGTAATTATAAAAATTAAAAGTTAAAGTAAAATACTATATCTGGTGGGGTATGGGAGAAAAGGAAGCGAAAGCTAGGATAAAAATAAATAAACTTCTTGAAGAAGCGGGCTGGCGTTTTTTTGATACAGATGAGGGAAGAGCAAATGTTCTACTTGAAAATAATGTAAAAATAACAGAACAAAAATTAAATGAATTTGGTGAAAATTTCGAATCTACATCAAATGGTTATATAGACTTTTTACTTCTTGATGAAAATAGCTACCCTATAGTTGTGCTGGAAGCAAAATCTGAAGATAAAAATCCACTTTTTGGAAAGGAACAGGCAAGGAGATATGCAAATGCTCAAAGGTGTAGATTTGTTATTCTTTCAAATGGAAACACACATTATTTCTGGGATCTTGAAAGAGGGAATCCACATTTAATAAGCAAATTCCCTTCTTTAAAGGCTATAAAAGGATATATCGAATTTAAACCTGATAAAAATAGGCTAATAAATGAAATAGTTGATGAAGATTATATTGTATTAACTCAAAAACCAGATTATAAAGATGATCCTTCTTATAAAAATGAAGAAACAAGAAATAGATTTATTTTAGAAAATAAACTTAGATTTCTTAGAAAATATCAATTGATGGCTATTAAATCAATTCAAAATGCTGCTAAAGAAGGTAAGGATAGATTCCTTTTCGAAATGGCTACAGGAACAGGGAAAACTCTTGTTTCTGCAGCAGTGATTAAGTTATTTTTAAGAACTGGAAATGCAAGGAGGGTTCTATTTTTAGTTGATAGACTTGAGCTTGAAGATCAGGCATACAAAGCATTCCGTGAGTATTTGAAAAATGACTATACCACTGTTATTTATAAAGAAAATCGGGATAATTGGAGAAAAGCTGAAATTGTGGTTACAACCATTCAAACCTTTCTTGCAAAAAACAGGTATAAAAGAGTCTTTTCTCCTGATGATTTTGACCTGGTGATATCGGATGAAGCTCATAGAAGCATTGGAGGGAATAGTCGTTCTGTGTTTGATTATTTTATTGGATATAAACTTGGACTTACAGCTACTCCTAAAAATTATCTTAAAAATATAGATATCTCACAACTTAGCGAAAATGACCCCCGTCAGCTTGAAAGAAGGCTGCTTTTAGATACATATAAGACTTTTGGTTGTGAAAATGGAGAGCCAACTTTCAGGTATTCTCTTATAGATGGGGTAAAGGATGGATTTCTTGTTAATCCTGTTGTTGTAGACGCACGCACAGAAATTACAACACAACTTCTTTCAGATGAAGGATATTCTATTGTTATTATGAATGAAGAGGGTGAGGAGAAAGAAGAGAGGTATATACATAAGGATTTTGAAAGAAGATTCTTCTCAGAAAGTACAAATAGGGCATTTTGTGAAGTATTTATAAATAATGCTTTAAGAGATCCTATAAGTGGAGAGATTGGTAAGACTATAGTTTTCTGTGTTTCCCAGAATCATGCTGCTAAAATTACCCAGATTTTAAATGAAATAGCAACTCAGATCTTTCCTGGCAAATACAACTCTGATTTTGCAATACAGGTAACATCAAGTATTGCGGATGCTCAACAATTTACAATAAATTTTACAAATAATAATCTTTCTGGTTCGGGTAATTTTGATTCTGCTTACAAAACAAGCAAAACCAGAGTATGTGTTACAGTTGGTATGATGACCACGGGATATGATTGTCCCGATATTCTTAACCTTTGCCTGATGCGACCAATATTTTCACCAACAGAATTTATTCAAATAAAAGGAAGAGGGACAAGAAAATACAATTTTGTCAACGACATAACAGATTTAAAGCGAAAAGAAGAAATTGGAGAAAAAAATAAAGAAAATTTTAAGCTTTTTGATTTCTTTGCAAATTGTGAGTATTTTGAGGAAAAGTTCAATTATGACGAAGTGATTCGACTTCCAAAAGTTAGTGAAAAAGTTTTATATCAGGAAAATTTAAATAATATGATAGCTTCTCAAAATGAAATCTATGAATATCATAGTAATAAAAATGATCGGATACAGACCCTTGAACATAAAATAATCGGTTTAGAGGGAATGAAAGTAGATAGAATGTATTTTGAAAAATTTGAAAAGAAAATTGTTGAAATTCCTTTTATCAAACAAAAAGCTGAAGAAGGGAAATGGGATGAATTAATTGATTATATAGAGAAAAATGTTCTAAATAAGCCCGAAGAATACTTTACTCTTGAGAGATTAAGAAAGGCTATTCATATAGATCGACGAATAACGATGAAAGAGATCATCGAAAAAATATTGGGAATAATACCTTATTTTAAGACAAAAGATGAACTTCTTGAAGAAGAGTTTGATAAATTTGATAGCAGATATTTACCAAAGGAACAGTATTTTGAATATGCAAAGACAGTATTTAAAGCATATATCAGTGATTCGGAATTCAGAAAGATTATAGATAATGGAAATTTTGCGATGCTAAATATTTCGCCATATGGAGAGGCATTTATGAAATTGCCACAGGATCTTAGAAAGATAATACCAGAGTATATAAAGGATAATGTGCCACTCAATAAATTTGTGGCATAAGGAGAAAAAAGTATGTCATTATGGAATAACGAGATTGAAGTTCAATTTTTTCAAGATGCATTAAAAAGTTTTGCTTCGAAAGAAAAATTATTTTATAAGCTTAAAGAACGATACTTTGCTTATATACCTAAGGAATCTGATGCTAAAGGTCAAACTTTACAAAGTAGAAATTCTCTAATTGGACAATTTACTGAAAAATGGTGTAAAACACTTTTTGAACCAATAGCTAAAGAATTAAACTTATATGCTATAAACGGTGTTGTATGTAATGAAATAGGACTGACGAGACAATCCAGTGCTGATCTTGCCTTTTGTGCTGAGAATTCGGCAGTTCAAAAACCAGAAAATATTAAGTTAATATTCGAAATTAAAATGAGTATTGTTTCAAATTATGAATGTATTCAAAATGAAAAAAATGAGTATAAAATAAAGTGGGTTGGCGATTACAAAAAACATAAAGGAAATCCATCATTGCTTCGTTCTGACTCAATGCTTAAAGCAATAGGGAAATCAATAAATATTCGTGTTTCAGGAGTTGAATCAGCAAAAATACCAATTGTGGTTTTAGGTAATAGTCCGATTACTGATTTTTATATCAAAAAAGTAGACTTTCTTAAAACTTCTGGGGTAATTCAGGGATTTTGGTCATTAAATCCACAACCAACAGATTCAGATTTTATTAAAGAAACACCGATGATAGGTTTTCAGACTATTTTAAATGAAGATGATCTTTTTAATAAATGTAAAAAACTTATTGGCAATGAAATGAATTATTTTTCTTCAATGATTTCAAAAAAGGAACTTGGAGAAATTATAAAAATTGCCAGTAAGGAGAAAACAGACATTGAAAGAGCAGAAAAATTTTTAAATATGATACGAGGACAAAAATGAAAGGTTGTAAAGCAACTGAAACAAGTAGTTTTGGAACTAATGGGAGAATTAATCATGATAGTTCAAAATTCTATAACTCTAAACTTTATAAAGAATTAAGACTAAAAAAGATAACAAATAAAACCGAAACTCATTTTCCTTCTGAACTTGAAAATAAAATTATCAAGGGATCATCTGAAAACATGAAAGAAATACCTGATAACTCGGTTCATTTAATGATTACTTCACCACCTTATAATGTATCAAAAGAGTACGATAAGGATTTGACGCTTGAAGAATATTTACATTTATTGGAAAATTCATTTAGAGAAACATTTAGAGTCCTTGTAAATGGGGGACGAGCCTGCATAAATGTCGCTAACATTGGAAGAAAACCATATATCCCTCTTTCAGACTATATTTCTAAAATAATGATAGATGTTGGTTTCAATATGAGAGGAGAAATAATCTGGAACAAAGGATCAAGTGCTGGACCTTCAACTGCCTGGGGAAGCTGGCAAAGTGCTACAAATCCAATCATTAGAGATATACATGAATATATACTAATATTTTCAAAAGGTGATTATAAAAGAGAAAAAGGGGAAAAAGAAAATACAATATCAAAAGAACAATTTTTAGAATGGACAAAATCAATCTGGACATTTAACTCTGAAAGTGCAAAAAAAATAGGGCATCCTGCTCCTTTTCCGGAAGAGCTTCCCTATCGTCTGATTCAATTATATTCTTTTAAAGGTGATATTGTGCTTGATCCTTTTATGGGTAGTGGAACTACCGCTATAGCTGCTCTAAAATCAGGAAGGAAGTTTATCGGTTACGAAATAAACGAAGAATATATAAAATTAGCAAACAAAAGAATAGAATCATTTTTAAAAGAAACAAACTTAGATTTTTAAAAGGTAAAATAATAAAAAAGTTTATACTTTTATGTCGAAAAAATCAAGAATTTTAGACATGTATTTGTGAATTGTCGAAAAAAGTGAAAAAATTCGACACGTTTTTTGAATATGTCGAAAGAACTGATTTATTCATGATAAAAAGGAGAAACCATGCTTGATGCTGAAACCAGACGACGAATCGACACCGCCCGTGATATCCTGGTAGGCAAGGTACCAGACCCAAAGAGTCAGGTAGAACAGATCACCATTGCCCTCATCTACAAGTTTATGGACGATATGGACAGAGAGTCCGTTGAGATGGGCGGTAAACGATCCTTTTTTATAGGCGAATATGAAAAATACAGCTGGAGCAATATATTTAACTCCCGTCTGGGTGGACATGAGATGCTCAATCTCTATGCCGAAGCCATCACCAGAATGAGCCAGAATCCAAACCTGCCCGAGCTTTTCCGCAATATCTTCAAAAATGCCTACCTGCCCTACCGGGATCCTGAAACGCTCAAGCTTTTCCTTAAAACCATCAACGAATTCACCTACGACCACTCCGAGCGTCTCGGCGATGCCTTTGAGTATCTGCTTTCTGTGCTTGGCAGTCAGGGCGATGCCGGGCAGTTTCGCACCCCACGTCATATCATCGACTTTATGGTGGGAATAGTGTCTCCTAAGAAAAACGAGCTCATCCTTGACCCTGCCTGTGGTACTGCCGGATTTTTAATTTCAGCATATAAATATATTATGCGTGAAAATACTTCCGAAAAATACCTATCCAGTAATGGTAATGGCATAGGCGACTTGCTTACAACAGAGGAACGTAAAAAGCTACTCACCAACTTCAAAGGCTATGATATTTCACCCGATATGGAGCGGCTTTCGCTTGTCAATATGTATCTGCATGGCTTTGTAAACCCTCAAATATTCGAATACGACACCCTGACCAGCGAAGACCGATGGAACGAATATGCCGATGTCATCCTTGCCAATCCTCCCTTTATGACTCCGAAGGGAGGTATCAAGCCGCACAAAAGATTCAGCGTGCAGAGTAATCGTAGCGAGGTGCTTTTTGTGGATTATATAGCAGAGCACCTTACACCCACCGGACGGGCTGCGGTGATCGTGCCCGAAGGCATCATCTTTCAGAGTGCCAATGCTTATAAACAGCTTCGCAAAATGCTTGTTGAAAACTCCCTCTATGCGGTGGTCTCACTGCCTGCCGGGGTATTTCAGCCCTACTCAGGTGTGAAGACTTCAATCCTGCTGATGGATAAGGTGCTTTCTAAAAAGACCGATAGCATTCTGTTTATAAAGATTGAAAACGACGGCTTTGACCTTGGTGCCCAGCGCCGGCTGATTGATAAAAACGACCTGCCCGATGCCCTCACGGTTATCCATGAATATATAGAAAAGGTAAGAAATGGCAAAGCAGATGAATTTAATGCCGACGAAAAACCCTGCTCTGCCCTGCTGGTAAAGAAGGAAAAACTTGCCGAAAATGGCGACTACAACCTCACCGGCGATAGATACAGGGTGGTAGAAAAACGCAAACATCAAAAATGGCCAATGGTGAGGTTGGGGGAAGTTTTAAGTTATGAGCAGCCAACTAATTATATTGTTAAATCTGAGAATTATAGTGATGAATTTAAAACACCTGTTCTAACAGCTGGTAAAACCTTTGTACTTGGTTATACAAATGAGGAAGATGGTATCTTCCCAAAAGAAAAACTACCGGTGATTATTTTTGATGATTTTACTACAGAAAGGAAATTTGTTGATTTTCCTTTTAAAGTAAAATCTTCTGCTATGAAGATTTTATTAGCTACCAAAAAAATTAATATTAAGTATGCATATTATATAATGCAAAAAATTAATATAGATACAACACAACATAAAAGATATTGGATATCTGAATTTTCAAACCTTCAAATCCCCCTCCCACCTCTTGAAGTGCAGCAGGAGATAGTGGCAGAGATAGAAGGCTATCAGAAGCTTATCGACGGCTGCAGGCAGGTGATAGATGCCTGGAAGCCTGATGTAGAAACCTACCTGGAAGAAGAACTCAAAACCTACCTTGCCGAGCATCCCGAGAAGCAGGAAGAACTCTCAGAAGGTCACCGCCCTGAGCCTGTCGAAGGGTGGCCAATGGTGAAGCTGGGGGAGGTGTGTGAGATAAATCCAAAAAAATCTGAGGTTGCCAACCTTAATGGCGACATAACAGTTTCATTTTTGCCAATGGAAGATATAGGTACTGTACAGAATATATTACCTAAAAATGAAAAAAAACTTTCAGAAGTATACAAAGGCTATACATATTTCAAAGAAAACGACGTTTTAGTTGCCAAAGTTACTCCTTGTTTTGAAAATGGCAAGTCAGGGATTGCACGTAATTTAAAAAATGGAATAGGCTTTGGTTCAAGTGAGCTTCATGTTTTAAGACCGATTAAAGAAAAAATTATTTCTGAATATATTTATCCATATATTTCGTCTAATAGATTTTTAAAAGAAGGTGCTAAAATGATGACAGGTACGGGTGGATTACAGAGAGTACCAACTTTTTTTATACAGGAATATCAAATCCCCCTCCCGCCCCTTGAAGTGCAGCAGCGTATTGTCGAAAAAATCGAAGCCGAGCGAAAGGTGATAAACAGCCTGCGGGAGATGATTAAGACTTACGAGGAGAAAATAAAGCAGGTGATTGACAGCGTGTGGGGGGAGTGAAACTCTGTGCTCCTCTGTGCCCTCTGTGTTTAAAAAATTATCTCACCACAGAGAACACGGAGTTACACGGAGAAAAAAATAAAAACCTCTGTGCTTCTCTGTGTCCTCTGTGGTTAAAAATTCATCTCAGCACAGAGAACACGCAGAGACACGGAGAAAGAAATATATTATGATAGAAAATCAAATAACAGAAAAAATTATTGGCTGTGCCATTGAAGTGCACAAACAATTAGGACCAGGCTTGCTTGAAAGTGCATATGAAGAGTGCCTTTATTACGAACTACAAAACGCTGGACTCAATGTCAAAAAGCAGCTTGCCTTGCCGTTGGTTTATAAGGAAATAAAGTTAGATAACGGATACCGCATCGATTTATTGGTTGAAAATAAAGTGATTGTTGAAATAAAATCTGTTGATGCTATTGCAGATATACATAAGGCACAATTGATGACCTATATGAAATTGGCTAATATAAAAGTTGGTTTACTGATAAATTTTAATGTAACAAAATTAAAAGATGGAATAGTTCGATGGGTGATTTAAAATATTTCACCACAGAGAACACGGAGAGACACGGAAAAAATATAAAATATAAATTAAAGAATTAAATTTAGGAGAAAAAGATGATTATTCAAAAGTTTTCTGTTAACAACCATCCTATACAAATATTGCTATCATGGGTACAAAGTAATGAGATAGCAATACCAGAAATACAAAGACCATTTGTATGGGAAGCAACAAAGGTACGCGATTTAATTGATTCTCTTTTTAGAGGATATCCCATAGGCTACATTATAGCCTGGCAAAATCCAGCAGTCAGATTAAAGGATGGAAGCTCATCGAAGGGTAAAAAAATCCTTATTGATGGACAGCAGCGAATAACCGCATTAATGGCTGCTCTTCTGGGTAAAGAAATAATTGATAAAGATTATCGACGAAAACGAATAATTATTGCTTTTAATCCTTTTGAAACAATTTTTGAAGTATCAAATACACCTATTCAAAATGACAAAAAATGGATTCCCGATATATCAAAAGTTTTTAAACCGGATTTTAAAATACTTGATAAATTAAAAGAATATTCCACCCACAATCCGGAAGTACCTGAAGATAAAATTTTAACTGCCATTGACTCTCTCAAAAGTATTATAAATATTCCTGTAGGTCTTATAGAATTAAGTCCTGACCTTGAAATTAGTGAAATAACCGAAATATTTATTCGCATCAATTCATCGGGAGTTGTACTAAATCAGGCAGATTTTGCAATGTCGAAAATAGCAGTTGACGAAAAAAATGGCGGTAATCTACTCCGAAAGGCTATAGATTACTTCTGTCATCTTGCAGTAGAACCTGAGTATTATAGACAATTAAAGGAAAACGACAAAGATTTTACAAATACCGACTATTTTCAAAAAATGTCATGGTTAAAAGATGATCATGATGATATATATGACCCTTCCTATACCGATATGCTTAGGGTTTCATTTACATCAAAATTTCGTCGTGGCCGACTTCAAGATTTGGTTGCTTTGCTCTCTGGTAGAGATTTTGAAACCCGACAATATAAAGAAGAAATAGCTGAAGAAGCATTTAACAAGCTTCGTGAAGGTATTCTTGATTTTATGAATGAGAATAATTTTAAAAAATTTGTAATGATTATTCGCTCAGCAGGTTTTATAGATAGTTCGATGATACGTTCTCAGAATTCTATAAATTTTGCCTATATTCTCTATTTGACTCTACGAGAATTAAATTATAATCAAGCTAAAATTGAACAGCTAGTTAGGAAATGGTTTGTTTTATCTGTTTTAACAAGCCGTTATTCTGGTTCACCAGAAAGCCAATTTGATATTGACATAAGACGTGTGTATGAACAAGGTCCAGAAGAATATATTAACAATGTAATATCTGCCGAATTATCCGACACCTATTGGACAATAGGTTTACCGCAAAGTATGGATACCTCTGTAGCAAGTAGCCCAATTTTTAATGTGTTTCTTGCCGCACAGGTAAAAATGAACGATAAGGGGTTCCTTTCAAAGGATATTACTGTAAAAGATTTAATTGAACTAAAAGGCGATATACACCACATTTATCCAAGAAATTATTTAAAAAAGCGAAATTATAATCGTGGAATGTATAATCAAATTGCAAACTATGTTATGGCACAAAGTGAAATAAACATAGC
>Ga0116146_1004008_pt1 | contig 11703 bp, 8 predicted proteins | sample AD_JPNHG2_MetaG_FD_89748 | JGI IMG/M metagenome (GOLD analysis project Ga0116146, IMG submission 89748) | Active sludge microbial communities of municipal wastewater-treating anaerobic digesters from Japan - AD_JPNHG2_MetaG | ecosystem: Engineered > Bioreactor > Anaerobic > Digestate | place...
CTGCCCTTCGCACACATGCGCTCGCTGTCCTTCTCCGTCCTCATGAGCGTATCCAAGTGTCCGGCGTCATAACACGGATCGTCCCAGCGGCTCGCTCAACCACATCGTTGTCATACGTCAACAGGACGGCGTCCGACAGGTGGGCAACGGAAACATAAACCGCATCCGCACCACGTAGAAAAAGGGTTGCTGCGAAGCATTCTGCGACTCCCGCAATTTCCTCAGAAAGCGGTTGCCAGAGATGTCCTCTGAAACCACGTACCCAACGAGAGGCCAGACGTCCATGTCGGGGATCACGCGTTTTACGCCCGATTGTCGCCGCCACTTCAATGGGCAAAAGAAGCGGCGAATACAGGGTTGCGTGTTTCTCGGCTGCCTTCAACAAGCAAGCGCGACAGGTGGCAAAAAACGGATCATGCACATCCAGTGCTCCAACCCAGACATTCGCATCAATGGTCAGCCTTTCACCGCCTGTCGTCATTCAGCAAATCTCTGTTCAGTCGCGCATCAACACTCGTCTCGCTGATCTCGTCGGCCAGTACGTCAGCTTCACGTACCCACTCCTGAGCCCATTCGTCTTTCTCAGCAAAACGGACATTTTCAAAGTCATCCAGTGATACGCCTCCTGCCAGCCACAACTCATAAAGCTGTTGCGTTACCAACCGAACAGGGCGCCCGTCCACAGAGCACTTCGACTTGACTTGTCGGTAGAGCGTATCAGAGATTTCCAACGTCATTTTCATTTCGCATGTAGTTTCCCACATTCTCGTGTGTCCTGTCAATCTTCACAAACAATGCAACGATATTACAATTGCTATAAGCTTGTAGTACTTTTTTGCCCATTGCTTTATCATGAACACGTTACCGATGAGGAGGGATTATGCGCTTTAGTTTGTTTCTGGCAGTGGGAGTTGCGGCCTTGGCCGTAGGGCTGTACGGGTGCAGGAGCGGCGGGAAAGAGACCGGCGCGGTTTGGCGCGCGGAAGAGTTTCAGACCGTGATCCACCACCTGAGCGGCGGAGCCGCTGTAGCAACGGTCACCAACGGGATGCTCCATGTGAAGGACCATGGCACACAGTCCGGGGACATGGTGGTCCAAGACCAGCAATGGCGCGCGTGTCCCGAAACTGGCGCGATTGTGGAGGCGCGCGTCAAAGTGGTGTCATGCAAAGGCATGGCCGGGGTGATGCTAGGTTTCTCGGACGGTAAGCACGAGGACATCCTGACACTTTACACCGACAAGATTGAGTTACATCACGCCAATCTGGCGCACGCCATGGACACGACGGCTGATTTTCATGTGTACCGTGTGGAGATCAAGAGCAACGACGTGAGCGTGGCGGTGGACGGCGTCAAGGTCATCGACGGGGCCGGGGCTTTCACGAATCCGGCGCACGCGGGACGCAACCGCGTCAGCTACGGGGCGGGCAGCAGCGCAGCCACGGGCGAGGCGTTCTGGGACTGGGTGCGCTGGACCGAGACGCCGATATCGCTCAAAGCGTGGGAACATCCGGTCAAAGACGCGACGCACCATGTGATTTACAAAGAACCGGGGAAGTATGCCTGTTTCCCCAGTTTGTTGACTGACCCAGACACCGGACACCTCTACACCAGTTTCGGAATCAAGGGCAGGGCCACACATTTCGATACCGCAGACACGCGCACCGGCAGGATGATGAGTGCCGACGGCGGGATGACTTGGCGCGAGATCGAAAAGCTTCCGGAATCTGTGCGCGCCGACATGCCCGGGCCGACCTACACAGCGGCAGACGGCGCACTCGTGCGGATCGGGCACTACTGGCGGCGCTGGTATCCGATGGAACGGCTGGATGAGTTCAAAGGGCGCTACGACATCACTTACAGCAGTCCCGCGCGGGGCCGACAAGCCAACACGTTCTCGACGCTCAGCGGGGCGTACGTCGAACGTTCGGAAGACGGAGGTAAGACTTGGAAACGACAGGACATCGCCGAGCTAGACACCTACGTTTCCGGCTCGTCCCCTTGGTCCATGACACAGTTGCCGGACGGTACGGTCCTGCGGGCTTTCATGGTGCGAAAGGACAGTAAGTGCGCCGGTCGCGTGATGGTAGCCATCACTCGCGACGGACGCAAAGCTGATTTGGTCGACGTGATGGGCGATCCCGAGAACAAGTTGCAGTTCACGGAAGAGACGCTGGTGTACACCACCTCTAAGGGTGTGGTCTGGATGTTGACGCGCGTTCACGGAACCGGTGCGCCGATCTGGCAAGCGGTGTCCCAGGACGGCGGGCGCACTTGGACGGCACGTCCGACCGAGATCGACGCGCGGAACACACCGCCCAGCGGTCTGGTCAAACTCAAGGACGGACGGCTGGTGATGGTGTACGGCTACCGTGACGCGCCCTCCGGCATCCGCGCTCTGGTTTCGGAAGACGAAGGGCTGACTTGGCGCACCGACCACGTGCTGGTGCTGCGTGATGACGGCGACGGCTTTGACTTGGGTTATCCGCGGGCGATCAAGTTGCCTGACGAGACCATTGTGGCCGTGTACTACTATGCCACAGACGACAAGGTGCGCCACATCGCCTGCACCCGTTTCAAGGTGCCTAAGTTGCCGCCGCGCAGCCGCGCAGTGCGCGGCACGCGGATTTAGGAGTTAGGAGTTAGGAGTTGTCGGGATCGGGATCGTTTTTTTTAACGCAGAGACGCAGAGATTTTTGGGGGCAGGGCATACCGCAAGTCGCAAGTCGCGGGTCGCGGGTCAACCTCTCTGCCTTTGTGTGAGACTGAATTGTGTTGAAGGCCTCGTCGGCATTGGCTGAATACAACAATTTTACATTTCTTTTTTCGTTGCTTTTTTCACGTCGCGAGTGTGGTATGCTGTTGCTACAAATGGTGGTAGGCGATCCGTGCAGGGGGCATGGATGTGCGGGTGCTAGCTGGTTTCGCTTTCGGTCGGGCAAAAAGTTAAGGAGAGCAAACATGAACAAACGGACACTCGGAGTTGTGTTGATAGTGATCGGCCTCGCGGGGTCGATGCAGGCCGCGACGCGGGTCTGGCTGAGCAGCGTAGGCGGACTGTGGACCAGTACCGCCAACTGGCAGGGCGGCATTCTGCCGGGATCCGGCGATGTCGCGGATCTGTCGGCCGCGACCGGCACGATCGATCTGACGGCGGATGTCACGATCGGAGAGATTCTCTATAATCCGACGGCCGGGGGCGGCACACCCAAGGTGCTGACGATCCTCTCGGACACCGCCGCACCCAATTCGCGAACGATCAATTTGGCAACAACGCGCCGAATACAGGTTGCCGAGGGTGCGCAATTGATCGTACAGGCGGATCTGAAACCGAACGGTGATATGTACAAGAACGGCGAGGGCACGCTGATTTTGGGGCGCAAAACTTCTCCCCCCTCCACAGCGCTCACATACTTTTTTGTCCGAGGCGGGCGGGTGATCTCGCACGGGCAGATGCTAAACCTCTCACCGCGCGTTGGTAAACCTGACCGCGCTTCGTCTGGCATGGATCCGGAATTCATTAACGAGGATTTGCCTAACGCCCAGATTACGGGTAACACCTTTTTAGCTATGATGAGCGATCAGCCAAATCCGGGCAACGGGGTATTCACCCAACGTGGCGGCTATATCGAGCCTGGTGTCAATTGGGGAAATCGAGCTGCAATCGGATTTGCTGCAACGGGTGCATCGGCCGGAGGAACCGGCACCTACCACTTGGTCGGCGGAACGCTACGTGTAGTAAACAATCTCGCGCTTACCCTGAATAACGGCTATGGGGTGTTCAGACAGTCCGGCGGTACGGCTGACATTGATAATTTCGTACCGCGGTTAGGTCAGGTCCATCTGACGGGCGGCATATTCAAGCCAGACAGGTTCGACAACAAAGATTCTGCGACCTGTACCTTCTATCTGGGCGGCGGGCGGATAGAACCTAAAGGGGCGCCCACCACATCACCGGTACTAACCAGTCCATTGGTATTCTCGGAAATCGACGGTAACACAACATTCGATGTCGCCGCAGGGATCACGCTGACACTGTCCGGCGCATCGTCAGGCACGGGCGGTTTTGTCAAGACAGGAGATGGCGCGGTGACATTGAGCGGAGCGGGCAGTTATACCGGCCCGGTGATCGTCAGCAATGGCACGGTGAACATCAATCAGGTGATGACCGGCGGCAACGCGGTGACAATCGCCGGGGGCAATGTAAATCTCGGAAACGTGGCGGTCACCTACAGTTCGTTGATGGTGACGGGCGGCGTGTTCCAAGTTGCCGCGAACAGCGCGCTTTCCCTGACGGGCACCGAGCCCCGTGTGCGCGTATTGGGTAACGGCGCGCTACGGCTACAGGACGGCGCATATCTGCCGGGCGTGACAATACTGGACGTGTCGGAATCGGGCAGCATTGATCTGAGCGGGGGCGGCACGGTCAGAGTCTACCGCCTGATTCTGAACGGCGTGGAGCAGGCTCCCGGCCTCTACACCGCAGCCACCTGTGACGCGATCACAGGGAGCGGCACACTGATGGTCAACGGTGGACTGTGGACCGGCGCGGGCGGCGACGGCCTGTGGAGCACTGGCGCGAACTGGCTGGCTGGCGTAATGCCGACGGACGCGAGAGCCGTGGCAGACCTCTCCGGCGCGGTTTCGGTCGGAACGCCCTCGGCGACGCTTTTGCTGGATGTCGGCGGACTCACCAACAAATTTCTGGTGCTAGATGCGGGCATCGCGGGTACGACCGTGACTAACGCGAGTCCGGCAGGTGTGACGAATACGTTGTACATGAGCGCTTTGGGCGAGATCCATGTGAGCGCGGGCGAGACTCTGGTGCTGGAGCACGACCTCTGTTTGATGGGCACGCTCTACAAGCGCGGTGAAGGCACACTGGTGCTGGCCGGTACGACCTTTGCGCTGCCGTCGCTGGTGTGGGGCGCTTCCACTATCACGCTCGCTGTCGAGGCGGGCACGGTGGTCGGATGCGGTGCCATCACGAATGTGTTGGTCATGCCCGGCAAGCCGGACCGGAGCGCTGCGGGGGCCGATCCGACCTTCATCTTGGCAGATATGCCGCAGGCGGAGATCCGTGGCACGACCTTCCTGAGCGCCATGAGTTGGTTGCCGACCTCACGCCACCCCGGCAACGGCACCTTCACGCAACTCGGCGGGACGATCGAGCCCGGTATCGGTTGGGGCAGGCGCGCGATTATCGGGTTCGCGGTTGCGGGCGCGTCATCCGGCGGCACTGGCACCTACAACTTGGTGAACGGTATGCTGCGCGTAACTAATTCTTTTGTCCTGGCGGAAAATGCCGGAAGAGGAGTCTTTAATCAATCGGGTGGCGTGGCTGACTTTTATAGCTTCGAGCCGCTAAATGGCGAGGTGCGCCTAACCGGTGGAGTATTACGAGTGGATCGATTTGAAAATGCTCGCGCGGCCACTTGCACCTTCTTCCTCGGCGGCGGACGGCTGGAGACCAAAGCCTTCACGACCACTACGCCGACACTCATCAGTCCGCTGGTCTTCACTGGTGATGGCGGGGAGATGTGTTTCGCATTGGAGGCTGGCCACACGCTGACTCTTTCAGGCGCGACGTCTGGTAGCGGCGGGTTCGTCAAGGAAGGCGATGGCACACTCGCACTGACAGGCTCCGGTACCTTCTCCGGGCTGGCAACAGTGAACGGCGGCACCCTGACGGTCAGCGGGGGACTTAGTGGCACCAATGACCTGTTGTTGCTGGCGGGGAACCTCAACGTCACATCGATCGGCGCAGCCAAGTTGGGAACACTGGCTGTGACCAACGGGACGGTCACACTCGCGTCCGGCGTGATGATCACCGCCGAACGCTTCTTCGTGGCCGGCACAGAGTGGCCGGCAGGTGTTTACACAGCGGCAAACTGTACGACGCTGACAGGCGATGGTATGCTGATCGTGGGCGCCGAGCCCGGACAGTGGACCGGCGCAGGTGGCGACGGACTCTGGAGCACGGCCGCGAACTGGGTAGCCAATGTTCTGCCGAACAGCCCTCTTCTGACGGCCGACTTATCGGCAGCCGTCTCGAACGAGGCACCGGTCGCCACCGTGGTGCTGGATCTCGTGGCGGTCACCAACCGGCAGTTGGTGCTGGCCTCGGGCGTTACGGGAGCGATTGTGACCAATGCGTCTTCACAGGCAATGGTCAGCACGCTCTATTTGGCGAACGACGGCGTACTGGAGGTCGCGGCTGGCGAAACGCTGGTACTCGATCACGACCTCTGCATCATGGGCTCGGTGTACAAACGCGGTGAGGGCACGCTGATCCTGCGCCGGAGCACTTACACCCTACCCTCGCTGGTCACCCCGGTCTCGGCCATCTACTTGTGTGTCGACGGCGGAAAGGTGATCACCGAAGGGCCGATGAGCAACGTGTTAATCTCTGTCGGCAAACCGTCGCGTCACGACGATATCGAGACGCCCGAATTCATCGTGGCTGACACTCCCAACGCGTCGCTCAGCGGCACCTGTTTCATCACAGCGCTCAATCGATTGGCGTCAGACCCCGGTCCCGGCATCTTCACGCAGAATGGTGGCACGGTGACACCCGGCATCAACTGGGGGGTACGTATCGCGTTAGGACACACCGCCGCCTACACAGATGCCATAGGGACCGGCACCTATAATCTGGTCCGTGGTACGCTGACCGTTACCAACGAACTGCACCTCGGTAAGAGCGGGCCGGTTCTCAGTGGCCATTACGGTATCTTCAACCAGTCGGGCGGCGTGGCGGATATCGAACGCCTTGCCGGGACGCAGGGCGAGATCAACCTAAGCGGCGGGTTGTTCAAGCTCGGTACGACACATGCAGCGATGGGCGCACTCGCACTCTTCCGTTTAGGCGGCGGCCAGATTGAACCGAAAGAATCAAGCTGGCTCGTCTTCCGTTCACCGATTGTATTCACCGGCGAGAACGGTGATATGACCTTCGCCCCTGCGACCGGCAGAACCGTGCAGTTGTCGGTTGCGGCACCCTCAAGCGGCAGCGGCGGGTTCATCAAAGAGGGCGAAGGCATGTTCTATCTGTCGAACACCAACGCCTTCACGGGTACGGCCGCGCTCCAAGAGGGTTCCTGCGTTATCGCCGATGCCGGATGCTTGATGGAATGCACAAATCTGCTGGTGGGCGCGGATGCCCTGCTGGATCTGCGGCGGAGCGGCGCGGCACTCAACACCAACATGTTCCTGAAGGTGACGTCGGGTGGCACGGTCAATCTGGACTTCGAGGGCGAGGTCGAGGTCGGGCACTTGGTGATCAACGGCTTCGAGTGGCCGGGACGCGGTACGCGCTACGGCTCTTCGCAGTCGCTAGGCGAGGTCGACAGGGTGATGGACGGGACCTTCACAGGAACCGGCGTGCTGAAGGTGGTCGGCCCGAAAGGTCCGCAAGGCACGTTGTTTGGGATACGATGATGCGCGGTTCGGATATCGGCAAGCGCTTCCTTGTTTTGTGTGAAATCGAGGTATATCATGAGTGGACAAATCCGATTGGCTGGTTGGAGTAAGAGGACCATGCGTTTCCGGCGAAAGGGAGGAGAACGAGTCGGGAGTGCCCGCGCTCCCGACTGTGCGCCGCACAAAACGCATGGACTGCGCTTATGCGCGCTGAGCGCATGCATGCTTGCGGCGGTCTGGTGCGGAGCGGAGGAGTGCCGGAATGCGCCGACGAACAACTGGATACACGTTTGCACCGATGCGGGCGCGGGAGGTTACGAAGCTTTCCCAGATGTGTGCCGGCTTGCAGATGGACGGCTACTGGCGGTGTTTTATGCCGGCTACGGCCACGTGGCCATGCCCAACGATGCTTTGCCGAAAGGCGGCAGAATCAGCGGCTGTTACTCTGCAGATGAAGGCAGGACGTGGTCTGAACCGTTTGTCCTCTTTGACGGACCGTACGACGACCGTGATCCCTCGGTCACGCAATTGAAGGATGGCCGGATCGCCTGTGTCTTTTTTACGTTGAAACCCAAACCGGACGGGTCCAAGGGTTACGACGGCTTAGGCTCTTTCATCGTGACCAGCACGGACGGCGGCAAGACATGGGAACAGGAGCCGCGTCAGATCGCCAAGGGGTATTACTGTTCGTCCCCGATCCGGGAACTGGCTGACGGACGGCTCGCACTGGGATTGTACAGGCAGGAGGCATCTGTGGCTTGCGGCGCGGTGACGTTCAGCACAGACGGCGGTGCAACATGGTCATCGCCGATCGATATCCCGACCGGCGGCTTGCGGTATGAGGCGGAGACCGATGTGATCGAACTGAAAGACGGATCGCTGTTTGCCGCGTTACGCGGTCAAAAGCACTCCGGCTGGTCGATCAGCAAAGACGGCGGAAAAAGCTGGACGACGGCCGAGTTGTTCGGCTTCCCCGGACATTGCCACTACCTGCACCGCGCGCCGGGCGATATCATCCTGATGGCGCATCGCTTGCCGGCCACGAGCCTGCACTACAGTCTGGATGAGTGCAAAACTTGGAGCGATAACGTACTGGTCGATTCGGTCGGCGGCGCGTACCCCAGCATGGTAACGCTGAAAGACGGTTCGATCTTGATTGTTTACTACGAGGAGGGGCACGGATCAAGTATCCGCGCCAAACGTTTCCGTGCGACACCGCAGGGGATCGAGTGGTTGACGCTAGAGAAACCGGTACCCTGACACACGCGGCGAATGATGTTAGAATTTGAGACTAATTAGAGGAGGCTCTTGCAAAAGCCTCGTGGCATGGGCGTCCCGCCCATGAAACACGGGCAAGATGCCCGTGCCACACCTGCACGTAACGGGTTTTACAAGAGCCTCTAAAGGAAAGAAAAGAAAAATGAGCAAACTGGAAATGCGTCCCAGCCGGACGTTGGCGAAGCTGCGTTCGGGTGGTGTCGCGAGTTGTTTCAAATTGAATCTGGCCGATGCGCGCGCGGCTGAAATTGCTGCGATGGCGGGTTTTGATTGCCTGTGGACGGATCGGGAACATGTGCCGAACGACCTGTCGGCGGTCGAGAAGATCGTCTGGGCCGCCAAGGCGCATGACGCCGATGTGATCGTGCGCGTGCCGCGCGGCAGCTACAGCGATTATATCCGGCCACTGGAATTGGATGCGGCCGGCATCATGGTGCCGCACATCATGAGCCTCGCCGATGCGCAGAACGTGGTGCGCATGACCCGCTTTCATCCGGTCGGGCGGCGGCCGGTCGATGGCGGAAATGCAGATGGCGCATATTGCAGAATAGGATTCACCGATTACCTCCAGCAGGCAAACGCGCAACGGATGGTCATCGTCCAGATCGAAGACCCGGAGCCGCTGGATGATCTCGACGCGATCGCGGCGTTGGACGGCATCGACATGCTCTTTTTCGGGCCGGGCGATTTCAGCCACGGGATCGGCGCACCGGGCGAGTGGACGCATCCGAAACTGCTGGAAACGCGGCGGCGCGTGGCGGAGGCAGCACTCGCACACGGCAAGTTCGCAGGTACGGTGGCTGGTCCCGATCAGATCGATGAGTTGGTGGACATGGGATACCGTTTTCTTTCCGTCGGCGCGGATGTGGTGGGGCTGTCGCAGTATTGCACTTCGATAACGGACGCATTCGCGAATAAGGGATGAACGCTCAACGTGGAACCGTGAAACATGAAACCCCATGAAAAGCAGGGGTGTCTCGGCGTTCTTGACGCCTTGGCGGTTCCGAAAAAACCGAGCCACGCCATCCTCAAACAAATCTGCGTCCATCTGCGGTTAAAAAAACAGCCGAGCCATGCCCCAAAAAACTTCGTGTTTAGTGCCTTTGTGTGAGAAAAAGGAAACCCAGTCGCAGTAATCGGTTAGTGACAGGGAGCATGCGAGTTCTAGTGCGTGGTTTGTGTATGCGCAGTCGGGAGCGCGGGCGTCCCCGCCCGCTCTGTGAAAGGCCGATTGAGATTCCGATGCGCGGTTTGGTTCCCAAGAGAAGCTTTTCAAACCCCCTCGTGGCATGGGCGTCCCGCCCATGAAACACGGGCAAGATGCCCGTGCCACACCCTTTTGCAAGACACGTTGTTGCGGGCGGGGACGCCCGCGCTCCCGACTCTCTGCTCCCCTTTTTACCAGAAACGCATGACCTTCGCACCCCCCTGTCACCAACCGATTACCCAGTCGCACCCGTTTTGAAGTGCCAACCTCCGGCAGATTTGATAACGTGCCGAGACATCTGGTGAACACGAAGGGATCACAGCTCATGAATCAACGCATCTTAGTGACAGGTGGCAGCGGTTTTCTAGGAATCAACTTGATCCGGCACCTCCGGTCAAAAGGTATCACGGATATCCGTTCGATCGACCTCGTGCCGTTTGATTATCCCGAAAAGGATCAGATTCAGGCGGTTGTCGGCGACATCCGCGATGTTGCGGCTTTGAAGCAGGTCATGCCGGGTGTCACTTGGGTGATCCATACCGCAGCGGCGCTGCCGCTCTATTCCGAAGAGGACATCATGACCACCGATGTCGACGGTACGCGCAACGTGATGGCTGTCGCGCGTGAAGCCGGTGTCGAACGTGCCGTCATGATTTCGTCAACCGCCGTGTACGGCATCCCCGACCATCATCCGCTTGTAGAGGACGACCCGCTGATCGGCGTCGGACCGTATGGACGCGCCAAGATTCTGGCGGAAGAGGAGTGCCTCAAAGCGCGCGAGCAGGGGCTTTGTGTACCGATCATCCGTCCCAAATCTTTCGTCGGCCCTGAAAGGCTCGGCGTGTTCGCGCTCTTCTATGACTGGGCGTACACCAGCCACGGCTTCCCGATGATCGGCAGCGGACGCAACCGCTACCAGCTTCTCGACGTGGAGGATCTCTGCGAGGCAATCTGGCTGACGCTCACGCTGGATAGCGCCAAGGTCAACGACACGTTCAACATCGGCGCCAAAGAGTTCACCACCATGCGCGAGGATTATCAAGCCGTGCTGGATGTCGCCGGGCACGGCAAAAAGATCCGTGGGTTGCCGGCCAAACCGGTGATCTGGGCGCTACGCCTCCTAGAGTTGCTGCGCCTCTCGCCGCTCTACAAGTGGGTGTATGAGACCGCCTGCGAGGACTCCTTTGTGAGCATCGAAAAGGCCGAACGCATTCTGGGATACGCGCCGCGCTACTCCAACAAAGACGCGCTGATCCGCAACTACCACTGGTACGTCGCCAACCTTGACACCTTCAAAGACGCATCGGGCGTCTCCCATCGCGTACCGTGGAAACAGGGCATCCTGCGTCTGGCCAAGTGGTTTTTCTGATGCGGCGGAGCCCGCGACCCAATCCAATCTCACACAAAGCCGCAAAGGCGACACATGGTTTATCGACATGGCCAACGGCACCGACAGCCTTAAACTGGCTTAGGTACGGCAGAATCGGCAACCAAACCGCGCATAAAACCTGAAGCCGAAGCCAAGCCAAGGTTCTATCGATTTCGATCCCGATCCCGATTTTGACCACGCTAAACCAATGAACCCATGTACTCATGTACTCATGCACTAACAAATACACATGTTACTCGTTTGTTCTTGCGTCGCCTCCCCCCTCTCATTATTAGTCGCGACTGTTTCCGGATAATGTTTATACCGTATTCAATTCAGCAAAAAGATCAACCATGAACAACACCGCTCTGTGGATGGAACTTGAAACCAGAAACCAATCTCTGCGTCTCCGCGTCTCTGCGTTAAA
>Ga0116146_1004016_pt1 | contig 11691 bp, 13 predicted proteins | sample AD_JPNHG2_MetaG_FD_89748 | JGI IMG/M metagenome (GOLD analysis project Ga0116146, IMG submission 89748) | Active sludge microbial communities of municipal wastewater-treating anaerobic digesters from Japan - AD_JPNHG2_MetaG | ecosystem: Engineered > Bioreactor > Anaerobic > Digestate | place...
GTAGAATATAGCTTACAACCGCTCTCCATCGGTGCTGATGCATTAGCCGCCGAAACAAGACTTACCATTACCGTGCGCGTGCGATTTGCCAACAATGTAAATCCGTCGGAAGATTTCGAGCGTTCATTTTCTGCCACCCGAAACTTCCCCAGCACATCAACTTTAAATGATGTACAAGACCAACTGATGCAAGAAATTACTGAAGAATTGGTGGATAATATTTACAATGCTACTGTCGCTAATTGGTAAATTGGTATACAGAATTATGTGGTATTTTTTATACTTTTGTGGTTTTTTCTGAAAGCAACATGTCTAAAAAGAAAACAAATATCATTGAAGAAGTTACATCGGGCGATTATAAATACGGATTCACTACCGACATTGAAACAGAGGTTATTCCTCACGGTCTTGACGAAAACGTTATTCGCCTCATTTCTTCGAAAAAAAACGAACCCGACTGGCTGCTCGAATTTCGCCTGAAAGCTTACCGCTATTGGCTAACGATGAAGATGCCAAATTGGGCGCACCTTACCATTCCCGAAATTGATTACCAACAAATTGCTTATTACGCAGCTCCTCGCAAACATGCTCCGCAAAGTCTCGACGAAGTTGACCCCGAATTAATTAACACTTTCAACAAACTTGGCATTCCCATTGAAGAGCAAAAAGCACTTTCGGGAGTTGCTGTCGATGCGATAATGGACAGTGTGAGCGTAAAAACTACATTTCGCGAAAACTTGGCTGAAAGAGGCATTATTTTTTGCTCCTTCAGTGATGCCGTAAAAGACCATCCCGATTTGGTGCGCCGATACCTTGGTTCGGTGGTGCCTTATACCGACAATTTTTTTGCAGCTCTCAATAGTGCCGTTTTTTCCGACGGTTCGTTTGTCTATATTCCAAAAGGCGTGCGTTGCCCGATGGAACTTTCTACCTATTTCCGCATCAACGCCATCAATACCGGACAGTTTGAGCGCACGCTTATTGTGTGTGACAATGATGCCTATGTGTCGTATTTAGAAGGTTGCACGGCTCCGATGCGCGATGAAAACCAACTACACGCAGCTATTGTAGAAATAGTGATAATGGACAACGCCGAAGTGAAATACAGCACTGTGCAAAACTGGTATCCGGGTGATAAAGACGGACGTGGCGGTATCTATAATTTTGTAACCAAACGCGCCATTTGTAAGGGCAATAATTCCAAAATTTCGTGGACACAAGTAGAAACCGGTTCGGCAATCACGTGGAAATACCCAAGCTGCATTCTAAAAGGCGATAATTCGGTAGGTGAATTTTATTCGGTTGCCGTAACTAACAATTATCAACAAGCCGACACCGGCACTAAAATGATTCATCTCGGCAAAAACACACGCAGTCGCATCATATCAAAAGGTATTTCAGCGGGACAAAGCCAAAATTCGTATCGCGGTTTGGTAAAAGTTGTGCCGAATGCCGACGGCGCACGCAATTTTTCGCAGTGCGACAGCTTGCTATTGAGCGACCGATGCGGTGCGCACACGTTTCCGTATATGGACATCAAAAACGACACGGCAATAATAGAACACGAAGCCACAACCAGCAAAATTAGCGAAGACCAACTTTTTTATTGCAATCAGCGCGGGATAGGCACCGAAGACGCTATCGGTTTGATAGTGAACGGCTACGCCAAAGAAGTACTGAATAAATTACCGATGGAATTTGCCGTTGAAGCGCAAAAATTATTGCAAATTTCGTTGGAAGGTAGCGTGGGATAAAATGATAATTTTCATAACATAATTTGCGATATGATTTTTAAGACAAAAGACAAACAACTTGTTCGTATTAAAGAAAAATCTTTTAAGTTAGAAAAAGAGATTCAAAAATTATTTGAAAATAATTTATTTGAAATAATGGGTGTTGAACTTGTTAAATCAGAATTTAACATTAAAAATAAACGTATAGATTCTTTGGCCTTTGATCCTCAAGCTAAAGCATTTGTGATTGTTGAATATAAGAGAGATAGAAATAGTAGTGTTGTTGATCAAGGATTTACATATTTGAATTTAATGCTTCAAAATAAAGCTGATTTTATTGTAGAATACAACGAAAATCTTAAAAAAAACTTGAAGCGTGATGATGTTGACTGGTCACAAACACGTGTGGCTTTTGTGTCTCCTAGTTTTACGGAAAATCAACGAGAAGCAACTAATTTCAAAGATTTAGCAATTGAATTATGGGAAGTAAAACGGTATGAAGAGGATATAATAATTATTAATCCTCTTAAAAAAAGCTCAGTAGTAAGCATTAAACCTACAATTCAAAACAAATTGGAATATGCAGAAGTCGCAAAAGAATTAAAAACTTATACCGAAGAAGATTTTTTAAATAACAAATCAGACGATATTATAGAATTATATGAAAAATATAAATCTGGTATTCTGAATTTAGCAGATGACATTGAAATAAAACCACAAAAATTATACATCGCATTCAAAAAAGATCGTCGTAATATTGCCGATATAGAGATTCAAAACAAGTCTCTTAAAATGTTTATTAATTTGCCCAAAGGGCAACTTGATGATCCTAAAAATATTACACGAGATGTCTCCAATATAGGACATTGGGGAAATGGTGATTATGAGTTGAAAATTACAGATGATGTATTATTTGAATATATTATGAGTTTAGTAAAACAAGCAATCATATAATTCATTTAGTTTAAAACTTTATCACTTTAAACAACTTATCATTATAAATTATGTCCGCTATCGCATTTACAGTATTGGGTTATTCGCTTTCGTGGCTGGAATTAGCAGGCGTGCTGACAGGTCTCGCAGCGGTGTCATTAGCAGCGATGGGCAAAGTGATAAATTTTTACATCGGTTTGGTAAACAATGTATTGTATTTCATTATTTTTTATCAAAACCAACTCTACTCGATGATGTTGCTGCAAGTGGTCTTTTTTTCGCTATGTTGCTACGGTGTATACAGTTGGAGCAAGCCAAATGAACAACAAGAAAAATTGAAAATCAGTCTGTTAAAAGTTCATTGGCGAATAGTAATTGGAATAATTATTATAGTAGCAGGCTTATTGTGGGCAAGATTAGTGGTCTATTTTTCGGAACTATTTCCCGAAAATATCGAAACGCCTGCTTGTCCGAATATTGATGCGTTGCTGACCATGGCAAGTATTGCGGGACAAGCTTTGCTGACGCGCAAAAAATTGGAAAGTTGGGCTTTGTGGATGATGATTGATGCGAGCAGTACGGTGTTTTACGCTACTTTAGGACTGTATTTCACGGCTATATTGTACAGCGTTTACTTCTGCATCGGTACACGCGCATTTTTCAGATGGCGAAAAGAATATTTATTACAAACAGAAAATAGACAACAACAAATAATATGTTAGAAATCAATAATTTACACGCTTCCATCAATGGAAAGGAAATCCTGAAAGGATTGAACTTAACCGTCCGTGCCGGTGAAGTACACGCCATTATGGGACCAAATGGTGCCGGAAAATCGACACTTTCAGCGGTACTTACGGGCAATCCGGCTTTTACCGTAACCGAAGGCACAGTAACTTTCTACGGCAAAAATTTATTAGCGTTATCGCCCGAAGAGCGTTCGCGTGAAGGCATTTTTATGAGTTTTCAATATCCGGTGGAAATTCCCGGGGTAAGTATGGTCAATTTTATGCGTGCAGCCGTGAACGAACACCGCAAACACAGAGGATTGGAACCCACTTCAGCTTCGGAATTTCTGAAATTGATGCGCGCCAAAAAAGAGTTGATAGAATTGGATAGCAAATTGACTAATCGTTCGGTAAACGAAGGCTTTTCGGGCGGCGAAAAAAAGCGTAACGAAATTTTTCAAATGGCAATGCTCGAACCGCGTCTATCCATTCTCGACGAAACCGATTCCGGTCTCGACATTGATGCGCTACGCGTTGTGGCAAACGGTGTGAATGCGCTGAAAAGCAGCGACAACGCTTCTATCATTATTACACACTATCAACGTCTGCTCGACTATATTGTCCCCGATTTTGTACATGTCCTCTACAACGGCAGTATTGTAAAAACAGGTGATAAAAATTTAGCACTCAAATTGGAAGAAGAAGGCTACGATTGGATTAAAAACGAATTTGAATAAACAAAATAAACCATATAAACCTTTCTTTTCGCTATGTGGTTTAAATAACGGATTATGAATTTTGAACAACAATATATTGATTTGTACCGACAGGCTTCAATGGCACTGAAAAACAGTTCTGCCACGCTACTGAACAATCGGCGCGATAAGGCATTTGCTCTATTTGAACAGATAGGATTTCCTACGCGACAACAGGAAGATTATCTGTATAGCCACATTCAAAAGCAATTGGGCATCAATTACGGCGTGAACATCAACCGTATAAACAGCCCTGTGAACGACAAAGAGATATTTGCGTGCAACGTGCCGGGCATCCGCACCGATTTGTTTTTTATGCTCAACGACCAATTTCACGTACCTAAACAAACCAAATCTTTGCCCGACGGCGTGTTGATGTGTTCTTTGAGCGAGGCTTGCCAACTTTATCCCGAATTAGTAAATCGTTATTTGGGTCAAAAGACGGTTAAAAAAACCGATGGTTTCGTCGCTTTCAATGAAACTTTTTCCCAAGACGGATTTTTTCTGTACGTTCCAAAAAACAGACAGTGCGAAAACCCGATACAACTTATTAATATACTGCGTTCCAAAGTCGATTTGTTGACATTCAGCCGTAACCTTATCATTTTGGAAGAAGGTGCGCAAGCAAAACTACTTGTATGCGACCATGCTACGAGCGATGTTAATTTCTTCAGCCATCAATTGACTGAAATTTTTATCGCAGAAAATGCCCATTTTGATTATTACAGTCTCGAAAGCACCCATTTAAAAACCAACAGTCTTAAACAAATTTTTATACAACAAAATGCCAACTCAAAAGCAGTTGTCAATACAATAGGCTTAAACAACGGCTGTACGCGCAACCACATTGAAATAGATTTAGAAGGAAGCGGTGCCGAAACTTGGTTGGGAGGTATGTTGGTAAGCGATAGAACCCAACAAAACGAAAATTTCACGGTAATTCGTCACCTTGCACCACATTGCAAAAGTAACGAACTTTACAAATATATACTCGGAGGGCAAGCAGAAGGAACTTTTTCGGGACGTGTTGTCGTTCAAAAAAATGCGCAAAAAACAGAAGCCTACCAAACCAATAATAACATTTGCCTGACCAAAGAGGCGCAAATGTACACCAAACCGCAATTGGAAATTTATGCTGATGATGTCAAGTGCAGTCATGGTGCCACTACCGGTCGTTTAGACGAATCGGCACTTTTTTACATGCAGACACGCGGAATTGATAAGACAAAAGCGCGCATGATGTTACTTTCGGCTTTTACCGCCGATATTTTAAACTATGTAGCAGTAGAACCCCTGCGCGACCAGTTACGCAGCATGGTTGAACGCCGTTTACGTGGCAATTCCATAAAATGTAAAGGATGTAGCGGATGTTGAATAAAATAAATAAAAAATGACACCAATAGTTGATATAGAAAAAATTCGTACCGATTTTCCGATATTATCGGATAAAATCTTTGGCAAACCGTTGATTTATTTCGACAATGCAGCAACTACACAAAAACCCCGCTGTGTATTAGATAAAATGACGGAACTTTACACCACACAAAACGCCAATATTCACCGTGGCGTACACCATTTGAGCCAATTGGCAACCGCCGCCCACGAATCGGCGCGCCAAACCGTAGCCGATTTTATTCATGCTAACGATGCCAAAGAAATTATCTTTACGCGAGGAACTACAGAATCTATCAATCTGGTGGCTTCTTGCTTTTCGGAACTATGCCAAGCGGACGACGAAATTGTAATAACGCAAATGGAACACCATTCCAATATCGTGCCGTGGCAAATGGTTGCCGAGCGCAAAGGTTTAAAATTACGCGTTGTCCCTATTGACAAAAAAGGTGATTTGCGATTAGATGAATTGGAAAAACTGTTGAATGAACGTACAAAAATGATAGCGGTAACGCACGTATCGAATGTGTTGGGCACCGTTAACCCTATCAAAAAAATAACCGCTTTGGCGCATACACAAAATATTCCCGTGCTGGTGGACGGAGCACAATCCGTTGCACACTTGCCGGTAGATGTGCAAGATTTAGATGTCGATTTTTACGTTTTTTCAGGACATAAAATTTACGGACCAACGGGCATAGGGGTTTTATACGGCAAAACTGCATGGCTTGACAAACTGCCTCCCTACCAAGGTGGCGGCGAGATGATTGAAAATGTAACATTTGAAAAAACTACTTTCAACAAATTGCCCTACAAATTTGAAGCCGGAACGCCCGATTTTATCGGTTCAGTGGCTTTAGCAACAGCTTTAGATTACATCAGCAATATAGGTCTTGAACAAATTGCCGTTTACGAAAACGAACTGTTAGCGTATGCCACCGAACGTATGCAAGCTATTCCCAATATGAAAATTATCGGTACGGCAGCAACTAAGAGCGGCATTATTTCGTTTCAAGTGGGCAATATTCACCACTACGATTTGGGAATGTTTCTCGACAAAACCGGCGTCGCTATCCGCACGGGACATCATTGCGCCCAACCGTTAATCGAATCGCTGGGCATGACCGGCACGGCGCGCATTTCGTTTGCTTTGTATAATACTAAAGCTGAAATTGACCAATTCATCGAACATTTGGAACATTGCATCAGCATATTAAATTAACATACTTCTATGAAAGATACATCAAAATATGTAAATGTTGAGAACCTTTTAGGTCCGAAATTAACAGAAAAACTACCGCGTTTTGTCATCAATTATATCAAAAAAATTGCGCATGAAGCGGAATTGAACGAGGCGATAGATTTGTCGCAAGGTGCACAAGGAGCTGATTTTTTTAAACCGGCACTCGACTATTTAGACATTACATACAATGTACGAGGCAAAGAAAATCTTCCCAAACAAGGCAAATTCATTTTTGTTTGCAACCATCCGTTGGGAGGACCGGAAGCATTAATTGTCGGAGAGGCAATTCGGTGCTCTTTCGGTAACGATATTCGCTTTATAGCCAATAGTTTGCTAAATGAAATGAAACCGCTGGCATCGGTGTTTTTTCCTGTCAATTTATTGGGAGGCGGTCAAAAACGCGATTTGAGTGAAAAAATAAATCAACTTTTCAACTCTGACAATCAAGTATGTATGTTTCCTGCAGGAACTTGTGCAAAAAAAATAAAAGGAGAAATAGTGGAAATGCCGTGGAAAAAAGCGTTCGTCAAATATGCAAAAGCCTCGCAGCGCGACATTATTCCCATACATTGCACGGGACGCAATTCCAATTGGTACTATTTTTTGTCCGACATCAGTCGCTTGTTCAAATTGAAAGTAAATCTCGGTATGTTTTATTTAGTAGATGAACTTTTTAAGCACAAACACCATTCTTTCGACGTAACTTTTGGGAAACCAATATCTTGGGAAAAACTCGACAATAGTAAATCGGATTTGCAATGGGCTGCCGAAATACGAGAAACAGTCATTGAATTAGGCAAAAAATAATAATTTTATACTTAAGAAAATATAATAAAAATTTAAAATAACAGGTTATGAAATCTATCATTACTCCTATTGACAAAAATGTAATCCGCCGCGAATTGAATGATGAACGGTTTTTAAGGAAAACCAACAAAGCACAAAACGAAATCTATATCATAAATGCGCACAATGCGCCGAATACGATGAAAGAAATCGGTCGTTTGCGAGAAGTTTCGTTTCGACTCGGCGGAGGTGGAAGTGGCAACGAAATAGATGTCGATGAATTCGATTTCATGGAAAAGCCCTATCAACAAATTATAGTGTGGAATCCGGATGCCGAAGAAATTATTGGCGGCTACCGTTTCATACACGGTAAAAACGTAACGCTCAAACCCAACGGGCAACCGCTGATAGCCATGGAGCATCTTTTCAAATTTTCAGATGAATGGGTACAAAACGACTTACCTCACACCATGGAATTGTCAAGAGCTTTTGTACAGCCAAAATACCAATCGGCACAAATGGGATTGAAAAGCCTTTTTTCACTCGACAATTTATGGGACGGCATCGGTGCTCTCATCGCCTCTTACAGCGACATCAAATACCTCATTGGTAAAGTTACCATCTATTCGATTATGGAAGAAAAAACACGCAACGCCATCATTTTCTTCCTTGACAAATTTTTTGGCAACCACGACGGTCATATCACTCCAAAAGAGGAGATAAGTGTTCCCGACAACCAGAAGAAAGAGTTGGAACGTCTTTTTTCTGAAAAAGAATACAAAGACAATTACCGCATCTTGCAAAATTACGTCAAACATTTTGGCGAAACTATTCCGTCTCTCATCCATGGATATATTGAACTTTCATCGAGTATGCAGACTTTCGGAACAGGTTTTGATAAAGATTTCGGAGACATCTATGACACCGGCATGATGATTACGGTAGATGATATATACGCTGCCAAACGTGCCCGTTACGTGGAAACTTTCCTTGATACGCATTCCGGTGAAATACCAAAACTAAAACTATAAATCATGGTCATCATCCTTTTCTCGCTGCTTGGTGTAGCGGCTTTGACTGTTTTAATTGTTTTTATAGTAAAAACCAAACCGCAAAAATCGGAAGAAGAACCGCAAGAGATTCCGGCAGACTGCTGCGGAGCACATGCCGTATGTGAGCGCGACAATCTGCTATCGACCACCAGCCAAATTATCTATTTTGATGACGAAGAATTGGACGTTTTGACCGGCAAAATGCCGAATAGTTTTTCAACCGAAGAAATGACAATGCTCGAAAACGTATTTTACACACTGAAAGAACAAGATGTGGCAGGATGGTTGGGAAGTTTGCAACTCCGCAACATACAACTTCCCAACAATTTGCGCGACGAAGCTCTGCTTATCGTGTCCGAACGTCGTGCGAAAACCACCTCTATTTAATTTATTCAGAATACAAAGCTACTTGTACACTATTTTTCATTCTTTCAGACAAACACATTACATTAAATAATTATTGTACCTTTGCAAAAAATATAAAATTACAAAATTCACCACTTATGGCACAACCAACCTCTTCCCGATTACTTTCGTTAGACGTTTTGCGCGGTATTACCATCGCCGGTATGATTACCGTAAATAACCCCGGTTCATGGTCGCACATCTACGCACCTTTAAGACATGCCGCATGGAATGGTCTCACGCCTACCGATTTGGTTTTCCCGTTCTTCATGTTCATCATGGGAGTTTCTATGTATTTGTCGTACAAAAAGTTCGATTTTAAGTTTTCAAATCAGACATTTTTCAAACTGTTGCGCCGTTCGGTACTTTTATTCCTCATCGGGTTGGGATTGAATTACTTCGGGCTCATTTGTCGCGGTTTTTCATCACTACGCGAAGTTGATATGGGATTCGGAGACCGTTTGCTGCAAGTGTTTATCTATAACTTGGAAAATCTGAGAATTTTAGGCGTACTGCAACGTTTGGCATTAGTATCGTTTTTCGGTTCGCTTACTATTTTAATTGTGAAACCCAAACATATACCGTGGCTTATCGGCGGCATACTTGTTTTTTATTGGATTTTAATGGTTGGCTCAAACAGCCTCGAAGCAAACGCTACCAACTTGGTTGCCATTATGGACACCGCCATTTTAGGCGCATCGCACATGTACAAAATCGGCGGCATACCTTTCGACCCGGAAGGTCTTTTGAGTACATTGCCTTGCATTGCGCACGTACTAATAGGCGTTACCGCCGGTCGCATTATCGACACTAATAAAGACAACGGAGTTCGTATTCAAAAACTCTTTATTTTGGGTTCGATAATTCTTTTCATTGGCTTTTTAATGGATTACAGCTTCCCCATTAACAAAACGTTATGGTCATCGAGCTATGTTTTAGTAACATGCGGTTTGGCTTTATTGCTTTTGGGTCTGCTCATTTGGATTATCGACATCAACGGAAAGCGCAAATGGTGCGTATTTTTCGAAAGTTTCGGCATCAATCCGATGGCTATCTTCGTTTTGGCAGGCATCATTTCGAACCTTATCAGCAATATCGGTTTTACCTATGCAGGCAGCTGGACTTCTATCAAAGGCTTCATTTACAATTCATTGTTAGTGCCGGTTTTTGGAAATCTTTTCGGTTCGTTGGTATTTGCTCTCCTGTTCATTGTTCTTTGTTGGAGCATTGCTCATATCCTATACAAAAAGAAAATCTACATTAAAATATAATTTTGATGTTTCATCGAAAAAAGCCTCGCAAAAATTTGCGAGGCTTTTTTACCGGTAGTCTTGTATTACAATTATTTAGCGCAAATTTACAAATTTACGGATTGACAAATTTACCCCCAACCACCAGCAAGAGGCTAAACACTACACATTACACACTAAACAATCATAATGAGGGGCAAAAAAAAGCATTAAATTTATTTGTTGTTTTCATTTTATTTTCGTTACTTTGTAGCGTAAATGTAACTGCCCGATGAAAGCAAAATCAATTTTTAGACTTGCCGAACTATTTCGTACGAGTGCGGTTCTTATTTTACCCCCCCCTGTATTTAACATTTTTTTATAATTTTATAAATTTTGACTTTGTTTTACCCTGTGCCAAATAGGTGCGGGACTGTTTTTTATTGAATAGAATCTGTAAAATAGTAATATTATTAATTTAAAATCAATTAATTATGAAAAAAACAACTACTTTTTTTAGTAAAATTAGTGCACTTCTTATTGTGCTACTTACCTGCGGAGCAATAACTGCCGAAACCAACTACGGCATAAAGATAGCAGGCACAGAGCTTACCTCTGCCAATGCTGGGGCAATAAACAACACTAACTTCCCAAAGCTTGGACTTGCCGAAGGGGGTTCTATAACCTACGACCATAGTAAAAAAACCTTTACATTAACCGGCGTAACTGCTAATGTAACTTCCGGCAATTTTATGGAAATAACGAGTTCTGCCGAAGCTTTTGATTACACCATCAATCTTATTGAAAATAATGTTATTACTAGTCACAGCGAACATTTTATTCTTTTATATCGTAATCTTATTGTTAAAGGCAGCGGTTCGCTAAAAGGTACATCAATCAACAATTGTGGAATTTATGTTTATAAGAGTACCCTTACCATAAAAAACACCACAATAGAAGCCATTGGCAGATGGGGCATTACAGCGAATGGTGGTTCAAGTAACGAACACTTAATTATAGAAAAATCAAATGTAACAGCCACCGGCACAAGTGGCAGTATATGTGATTTTCAAAGTATTACACTTACCGATTGCGACATTACTCAACCTGAAGGTGCCGCAGTTGCTGCTAACGGCACTAAAGGGTACGCTGTAATGTTAAGTGGTTCGGTAGTTAAAACAGAGGTAAAGATTTCTCCAATCACCGGTCTTTCTACTCTTGCTGCCGAAGGTATCAATGTTTGGGGCGAGAAAGGTGTTATTTCGATAGAAATCCCCGGTAGTGCTTCGGGGCATACGGCACACATATATAGTGTGTCGGGAATGTTGGTACGCACACTTCCACTTCAAGGGACTAAGGAATATGTTACCGTTCCCGCAGGAATTTATATTGTCCGCATCGGTACTGCCATCGAAAAGGTTGTGGTGCGGTAAAA
>Ga0116146_1004019_pt1 | contig 11679 bp, 8 predicted proteins | sample AD_JPNHG2_MetaG_FD_89748 | JGI IMG/M metagenome (GOLD analysis project Ga0116146, IMG submission 89748) | Active sludge microbial communities of municipal wastewater-treating anaerobic digesters from Japan - AD_JPNHG2_MetaG | ecosystem: Engineered > Bioreactor > Anaerobic > Digestate | place...
GTAATTATAGAAAACACAACAATAATTGAAAAAACCGTAAAAATAGAATAGGTAGATAAAAATTATGAAAATATAATTATATCATAGAAAGATATGTAGAACACATATGGTTAGAACATTGATGTTGAAGTTCAATATGGCGAAGGAAATTATTAGTCATCTATAACTATACCAGAATTAAACGCTACTACTACTGATGTATTTAATGTTAAAATCACTTCTTATGGAATTGATAACGCATAGATATTCAGAGATATTTAGATTCAATGGTCTTAGATTGAAAAATAGATATAATAAGGAGTAATATATGATTAAATATTTCTCTATTCCATATTAGGATATTTATACTTATTCAAATGAATAGGTAGTTAATAATAAATAGATGACAAAATTAAATATTACAAATGCATATGATATTTATAATTATATTCATTTGGAATAGGGAAATCTATGTAACATAAAACAAATATATGATAATACTGGTCATTAGTATAATTTCAGTATTTTATCATATACTACTAAATATGAATTATTTTTAATGTTAAATAGTAATATAACATCGCTTACCTTTGTATTAGAGTTTGATGAAATTGGAGATCCTGTTAATATTTATCCATATTATAATTTTGATGATTTGTTTGAAACGTATAATGGAACATAGACTAATCTTATTGGATAGTAGTTTGATACAGAACATTATGATTACTATTACTTTGACCCATCATTAAATGGAACAATTGTTGATTAGGAGTAGGGATTTTGTATATTTGAAAAAACTACTTCACTTTCTCAATCTTATTTTGATGGAATATATTTAGAACATTAGATTAATTAGATTGATGATATTTATAACTTATATTTTTATGTATAGGGAAATATTATAGATCATACTGGAACAATACTATCAAATAAAAAATAGTAGATAAACATAAGAAAAATAGGAACCAGATATTATACTAGATAGTAGTTTGTAGACTCATTATAGGATTTAGAATTTGAGTAGTGGTAGTATGATACAGATTCAACTTAGTTTACACTGGAATTTATACTACATAGTACTAGTATTGAATTAAAAATTAATCATGTACAACTATCTGTATATAACACATTTAATGTTGGAGAATATTTTGCAATAGATAATATGTTTATTAGATAGGAATAGGATTCTGGATAGGGAAGATTTACAAAATTTAATTATATATCTATGAAAGTATATGATATTTATTATTCTTAGTTAGATTATAGTATAGGAAGATTTTTAACATTATAGGCATTAGAAATAAACAATATAGATATAAGTGAATAGGAAAATTTTATATCTGGCTTTATATAGACTAGACTTCCAATATAGGATATAAAATTATTATATAATTATGATTTTACAGATATAGTAAATGAAGATTATATTTTAGATTTGTAGTATAAAAATTATATTATTTATTATTCAATTGGTGTAACTATATTTGATAGATTTGATATTGATTTAGAATAGATGGATATTCAAAAAGAATATTTTTACAGGCAATTAACACCATTTTATATTTAGGATGAAGCATTAGATAATAAAAATAAATTGTTTTCACTATTTTAGGAAAGTATGCTACAATTTATTAATAAATAGGAACAACTTATGTATCGATATGGAGATTTATTTAATCCATATGACAGTGATGTTTATATGAAAAAAACATTCTATATGTATCTTTTAGATATAGATATATTTGAAGAATTTTCATTTAAGATTGAGTAGAATACGCAGATATATTAGTTATTATCATTAGAATTTTTTAAGACTTTACAAAAGAATTATGTTAATCGTGGAATAGTATCTAATATTGATGAATTGTTAGATAATTCATTTAAGAATTTATCTTCTGTATTACAATTATATTAGATTTTATTTAATGAAACATATGGTGTTCATATAAACAGTTATTAGTAGATAGCCAATTAGAAAGATTTTTATTCATATTGTAAAGATGGTGGAATTCAAACAATTTTTGAAAAATAGAAATAGGAATTATATAGAAAATATAAAAACTTTATTGAAAATACAGATAAAGAAATTTCTCAATATTATTTATTACATAATAAAATTAAAACACAAGATATAATTGATAACATAAAAACCGATATTATGGATGATTTATTGTAGAAATCAGTATATAGATCGTTAGTAATAGTTTATGATAGTTAGTAGATGAGAACAGTAAATATTAAAAATTAGTTAATACAATTTATGGATTTTATTTATAGACAATACCTGCCTATAAATATGGAAGTAATATTTATTGATTTATACCAGCTTCCATCAAACTTAACATCAGATAGGGCAAAGCAATATGACTTTGTTCATTTTACATTCAATACATTAAAAACACCAGCCGAAGTAATTAGATCAATTTTTAATTAGTAATGGGGATGATTATATGTCAAATGAAAATGATATTTTATCCATACAAGGTAAAGTAGAAATTCAAAATAAATAGGGCAACACACTAATTGACACCAATAATACAATATTAAAATGGGGAAAATATAAATTATTGTAGTCTTTATTTTAGACACGTAATGAATCTATTGATGCCATAAAATATTTAGAATTATATTCTGATAATATGCAAAATAAAAATATTATACAAGATTATAAATAGTTAAGTCTCGTAAAAAGATATTAGATAAGCAGAAGATAGAATATAGAAATATTATATTATAATTAGATTTCAGATACTTGGAATAAATAGGGGAGTCCATTAAACATATTTTATTTTTCAGAAAGCACATATAGAAAGAAATTTTTACAAGAATAGATTACTACTCCATTAGTAAATTAGAAAACATATGTAGAAATATTTGATATGGAATAGTATGATTATGATAAAATTATGGTTCAATTTTCTATTCCTATTACTAAATAGTTTGAAGATCCCGAATTTAGTTTTAATACACTTATTTTAACATATGGCGGAATAGATTAGAATACATAGATGATAAACCCCTTAACTAATGAAGTAACAGATCCATAGATTACAAATATTGACCCAGATAATATGACTTCGGGATAGCCGTTTTCAATGGTATAGCTTCCTGAAGATTTTTTAATAACAGATACTATATATTTATTCTGGAAATTTGTCTTTACATTCAATCAAAAATATGATTGAGGAGATGAGTTAAATGCCTAACGACATAGAAAAATTATTAGATGTTAAATCTGATTTACTATTAGAATCGTCTCAACCTTCAGATGCAGATGTAAAAGAAGGATAGTTGCATAAAGCATTAAAGATTCCTAAAGATAAAGATGTATCAGATTATACAGTAGAAAAATTAGTGAAAAAATAGAAATAGTAGATTAATAGTGGATCACCATATTAGGGAATCATACGAAAGCTAAATTGGTAGTAGGTCATGAATAAAAATAAAAATCCTTCTGTTGAAAGTAAATTTAGATCAGTAATGAAGAAATTAAAATAGTGGCACGAAGAAAAATCTGAATAATAACATTATTTTATATTTAATTTAATTATGTTAACTATTAGGAGCATTCAATGATCATAAATTCGTCATTTGCAAATACAAAAAACGAAATTAATAAAAATATATTAATAAAATATTAGGAAACATTATAGAATTATCCGTATAATAAATATCTTGGATAGACCCCAGTATATTTTATAGAATATGGAACTAATCAGTATCAATATAAATCTGTATAGAATGATGATTCATTTGAGTATATAGAAGATTTTGTATATAACTGGATATGCCCTAATAGTAATCAAATAATAAGATCTGTCAATAGTATTTACAATTTGAAAACAAATAAACAATATTATCCTATTGATATAAATGATCATAATATATTATTTAGTATTTAGCCCGATAAAGAAATAAATTTTTCTTATGCTGTATAGGATAAAGATAAATCAATTGATGATATATTAATCTCTTACGAATATATTGACAAAAATACTTATTCTAAATTAATTTTATCTCCAGCATTTGATGGTAACTATTGTAATTTAGATTTAATACCAATTGGAGATTAGTTGTTTAATGGTCAAATAGAATTTAATTAGGATCAATAGGAAATTGAAATAAACAAAGAAAACCATATTACAACACTATATATATTATCTAAAAATAATAATTATTTATACCTATACAGATGGTATATACCATGCACTTACTCTAATGTATTTAACGAAATCAATATTGACGATTTTATAGATATATAGAAAGCTGGATAGCAGTCTATATATTAGGATTTTGAAAAATTATCCGAAATAAATATAAATGGAATATCCAATATTACCATTACCGGAAATGATTTAGATGTTCAAGATACAAAGATAAATACCATTTATCTATCACTTGAACCATATCTTACGGATATTCCAAATGAAACAATTATTTAGTTCATTTAGCAATTTTTAGATAAAGGTGAATTTTTATGAATAATATACGAGATATAATATTACAATTTTAGGGGTTATGTAATCAAATACCATATAGAAAATATTTAGGGTAGACTCCAATATAGGTATCTTTATTACCTGTAAAACGGTAGCAATATATAGCAACTGAAAATGATAATACACTTTTTACAATTGATGGAAATCCGTATCTATATAAATGGGTATTGCCAGTATAGATGGAATCTAATGTAAGAATATTGAATATAGAAAGTATATATAATCCCAAATTAAATCGTCAATATTTCCCCACCAAAATAAATAACAATTCTGTTATTTTTAGTATTTAGCCTGAAACTTCTCTAAATTTTACTCGTGATAATAATTATCGTAATAAATTAGTAGATGAATTAATAATTACATATCAGTATACCGATTAGAATATATAGTTTAATCTAATACCAGAAAAACAATCTTATGGTTAGTATAATTTGAATATTTAGCCGATTGGTGGGTAGTAGTTATCCGGAAGTATTGTATTTAATGAATTATAGATATTAGATTTCAGCGATATTAATGAGTATAACAGAACGGTATTGTATACATTTTCTATTTATAATTAGACATTACATATTTATAGATCTGAAGTTTTAGATAACATTTGGATGGATATTGGAGATTTTGAAGAATTAATACACATGTAGAAAATTGGATTTAGCCCATTTGATCCTAGGCTAATTAAAATTCATGAATAGTAGTTACCATAGTAGAAATCGTTAACAATAAATGGGTAGGATTTTGATTTACCAGAACCAAAAATATCTATAAACTTGGAAATATAGTAGTTATCCGACTTATTATTAAATACTTTACCCAATGAATTATTATTTTCTTTTGTATAGCAAATGTAGCAAGTATCAGAGGATTATAAAAATAGTGGCGAAATATCTATCGGGTCTTTTATTAGAAAATCTACTGTAGATTTATTGTATCCATAACTCAAGGTGAATATATGATTATTTCAGATTATACCGTTTTATTTCAAGAATTTAATTTTTATAATTTCTTTAATGATTATTTAAAATTCTATTACAATGAGGATACTATTGAATCTTTACCAGTATAGAATAATTTAATAATACGAAAATTTATATCACATGATTTATAGGAAATTTAGGATGAAGATTTCATATATGAATTGGATTTAAGTCAATATTAGATAATTACAAATTAGAAGGTAGATAATTAGTATACTATATTATAGTAGAACAGATCATACTCAAATGAATGGTATCATGAATTAACTGAATATAATAGAGGGGATATACCGAAAACCGATAAATATATTTATGAATAGAATATAGAAATAGACGGCAGCATAATAACATTAAGTTTATTTAATAACCCAAATAATGTAATGTTCAGAAATTTAAAAACAACTGGTGTAGTTGATGATTATATAGATATAAGAAAATAGTTTACTCCACTAATATATAAAGAATCGGGAATTGAAAAATTATATAATCCTTCTTTATCTGATGATGATATGTATAATCGAATAAATTAGATAACTATTGCAAATTTAAGATTGCCATCTAATTTAATTGATATTCAATATAATATCAAACGATATTTAGATAGAAAAATTAACGATGATTAGTTATATTATATTACAATATTTACAAAATTTTCATCTACTGGATATCCCGAAAAAGTAGTAATTTAGACAATAAGAATAGAATTATCAAATAATATTGATACCAATATGCTTAATTTAATAGATAGTGAATTATATTCTATTTATTCATAGCTATCAAGAAATGTATAGATTCCAGTATAGTAGTTAGAATAGGATATATAGGAATTTGATTTATAGTTGGGAACAACATTGAATATTCCATAGTTATAGGACATATATATAATAGAAAATAGTAATGAAATATATGTTAAAGATATAACAACTGAAAGTAATATTTAGCATGGCAATTAGATTTATAACAATTTAGTATTATAGTAGCAATCCATAATAAAATAGAATCCTAGCAACAATTAGAGTGTAACAATATTTGATAGAGATTTGTCTATATTTGATCCTTATTATACAAATTAGATGGTCAACGATATTGATATATTAACTGGAGTATAATATGATTCATAATTATAATAATCTTCCAAATTTAGTAAATAATGGATAGGTAATAACAAGAGAAATAATAAACGAAAAGTTTATTGAAACTTTTATGTTTAATTAGTCTCGTACTAATCAAGAAAATATATCAAATATTTATTTACTTGAAGATTCAATATTAGATGAAGTCTCAATAACATAGGAATATGATTAGTCTATAAAATTATATAAATAGCCAATACCAGTATTAACAGACGATTATAATATAAATAGTATTTAGGAATTGAAAAATAATTAGCTAAACGAAAGATATAAGATATATAAAATAGACGAATCATATATTTATTTTTAGTAGCCAAATGAAACTTAGGATCTAATTGCATAGATAGAAAATTAGGATTTAAGTGTAATCATATATAAGGTAAAACGTGGGTATTATGATACAAATATATATCCAAATATTACAATAGAAAGTGATTATTCTTTTGTAGATAATAACTTCATGTATTTTGGTGTTTATACTGGTTCTTCTAATATAAAATTATATTCTATTAATATAACTAATCTTGGTTAGTATTTATAGGAAAATAATTTACGATTTAGTAATATATTAAGTGAAATTACTAATATTATAAATGAGTATGAAATCCCAAATGTAGTTACGTATTATGGTGAATATGATTTATCAATAAGTAATATTATTTCAATCGATGATCTTACAATCACAATATATTCTTATACAAATATAAATACATTAAATGAAGGATCGTAGATTTATTTCTATGTGAATAGATATAATGGACTATATATAATAATAGATGATTATATATCTAATGTTACACATATTCATTAGGAAGATTTTACAAATTTATTAAAATATGATAATACTACATACATAGTAAAAGGAATATTGTATGTAGAAACTGATGAAATTAATACAGAAGTATTAATAGAAGATAAAGAAAATATAACTATTACTGGTCTTGGGAATTAGACTTCTATTATTGCATTTCCGGCTAGTAATACTACTGGGTTCAAGATAGTAGATAGTAACAATATTATATTTAAAGATTTTAAGTAGATGGGATATGTTAGCAGTACATCTTCAAATTTATTATCATTTGACTGGAGTGTATCTAGTGAATCTGGATGGGATTGGTTCAATGTTTATATTAATGGAAGTCAAGTATTAAATCTTAGCGGAGTAGACTCCGATACATATTCCCAAAATATTTTTGGGGATTTAACTATAAAATTTGAATATATAAAAGATAGTAGTTATTAGGAAAATGATGATTAGGGATATATAAGAAATTTAAATATTGGAATGTTAACAAATTTAGAACAAGAAGATTTAAGTGGTTGGACATTAACAGGAAGTTAGTAGCCATAGTTAGTTGATATTTAGGGCGAATCGTGGTTAATGTTTGATAATATTACAGACAGTCAATTTTGTTAGATGGAAAGAACATTTACTGCTTCTGAATATCAAGGGGGCGAATTATTCCTCAATTTAATTTACATATCACAGTCTGTTAATACGTCAAAACTCACAGATAAAATATATATCCAAAATGTTAATTCTGAATTAATTAAACATATAATTTAGTTTGATACTTAGAATATACATTAGAATAATCCCCCCGAAATAATTATCAATAATTAGAAAATTTATGGAGATATAGAATATATAACAGATTAGGAATTTCAAGTATTTCCAATAAAACCATCGGTAAGAATGGATTTATCTAAATAGTCTTTTACAGATTTACAAATAGGAGATGGCAGTTAGCAAGTAATAGATTGGGATTAGAATTAGGATCTATTAAATATTACATCAACTAATCCCAGTAGGTTCAAAATAAGATTTAATAACAATTCAAATACAATTAATTTTAATCTCGATAATTTCTAGGAACCCATTCATACACACGATATGTCAGATATAACAAGCGGTATCTTATCTATTGCTAGTGGCGGTACTAATAATAGTATTATGGATACTATAAATTAGTATATAGCATACGATGGTACAAGTTTATATACTGGAAATACTATTGAAGAATTTGGAGATTAGATTGAATCGCAGTTAAATATTGAAGTTAAAGATGAATTTGATACAACACAATTTATAATCGGTGGATCAAATACGGATTTGTAGATATAGTCTTAGAATTAGAATTTAGACTTAAATTTTAATTAGTAGTAGAATAAAATATTGTTTAATTTAATGGTGCCCGTAAAATCAGTAAATACATTAACAGGTGATATAGTTTTTGATTATACTGATTTTAGTTAGTCTCAAGAAATTCATAGTCATACGGGGTATTTTGAAATAGTTGGCGATACTATAACACCAACAGTAGATACAATTAAATAGTTAAGAATAAATACATCAGATTCAAAAGTATTGTTTCAATTAGATACAATAAATAAAGAAATGAGTTTCAGGTTATCTCCTGAATCATTTTTAGATTTAGTTAAATGCAGTAATTAGAGATTAAAAATATTCGGGTTAAATATTATGGATAATTAGACAACAGTAGTATTCTCATAGTAGGAGTGATAACATGCAAACATTTCCAACATTATTTACTAAAAGTTCAGTAATAAATAAAGATTAGTTAAATGATAATTTTATTAATTCTATATTATTTAACATATCTAAATATCACACAAAATTTATTACGCCATATCAATATTATGGAATATCTATTCCTACTATCTATACTGTTAGTACAGAATTATAGAATGGATCTGTTTAGTTTGACCCAGTAAATAATTATTATATATTAACATATAATGATTAGACTATTACATTTGGTAATGTAATAGAAGTATATAATATTTCAAGAAATGAAACATATAAAGTATTACATAGTGAAAACAATGTTATTACATTTTTATAGGATTATTCTACATAGGAAATAATAGGAGATATAGAACATTCTTCTATACGAGTATTATAGAATAGTAGCAAAGATAATATTATTTCATCTGAACTTGAATTTGATATTTAGACAACATATGAACCTGAATATGATAGTTATTTATATATAATGTTATTTAAAGGTGCTAGAACCTTTGATTTATATTAGATAAGTTTACCAGAGATTTCTTTTTATATTTAGGGGCATAATTCGTCAATCTCTGACATATTAACATTAATGCAAGATGATTAGTTTGATTATACACTATATGATGGTATTTCATATATAGGTGAATTGGAATATGTTGGTGTTAATGTATAGACATTACAAGACATTACAATTACAGTTAACGATAGAAATTATCTTGATTATTTAGATTAGTCTACAACAGAAAAAGATATATTTTATTTTTATATAAATAGAAATGAAACATTAAGTATTTTTATTGAAGATGAAGTAAACACTTCGTCAACGGTGACCGTATAGGAAATTGAGGATATACTTCAATTTAGTAATATCAATTATATATTTGCAAATAAGATAAAGATTGAAGGTCAATTACCAATAACCATATCTAATTTAGATAATGTTACTATTACGGGATTAGGGAATCAAACTTCAGAAATTAATTTTAGTGAATAGACATTTACAGGGGTTACTAATTTTATTGATATTTTAGATTGTACCAATTTACAATTTAAAGATTTAACCTTTTAGTTATATGATCCCGATTAGGGCGAACTAATACCAGATTAGACACAAGGATATAATAATTAGCTTGAATATACACTAATTAAAATAAATCAAAGTTCAACAAATCCATTAGAAATATTAAATGATAATATATATATACGACATTCAATACTAAATAGAATAGAACATATTTTTGAATAGGGAACAAATATTGTAGATTCTAATTACCCAAAAACAGATATTGAAAGTGTTCAATTTATTCCTCGTGGAATTGATACTGTGCAATAGGTAGTAGATAATTTATTAGAATACGGAACAATAGATCCTGGAATTATTCCTTCATATACGTTAAAAATAGGAGATGGTTCTTCTACCGCTATTTTATGGGAACCATTAACAAATCTTAATTTTACCAGTTCTAATGATAAATTATTACTTACCTTTGATGATTTGTCTAATACTATTAATTTTGAAATTTCAGATGTATAGTATGAAGATCATACACACGATATAAGTGATATAACAACTGGTATATTGAGTATATAGCGTGGGGGAACAAACACTAATACATTTATTGCCGATAAATATATATATTTTAATGGAACTAAATTTGTATCTGGATTAAGTGAATAGGATTTAATTTAGTAGTCATTAAGTGCTATCAATATAGATGTTAAAGATAATTCTTCTACACAATTTAGTTTAAGTTACAACGATCAAATAACATTTTAGTCATAGAATGGAGATTTAATTTTAACCTTTGATGCATTAACAAATAAAATAACATTTGATGCTAATGTACCAGTAACAAGTGTAAATGGAAAAATAGGTGATGTTACTCTTACATAGTAGGATATTGGATAGTAGTAGGATACACACAATCACGATGATTTATATCTAAGATTAACGGGTGGTACCATAAGACCAACTGTTGACGGTGATTAGTTAACTATTCAAAATTAGTAGATTGAAGATATATTTATAATTAATACATAGAATAAATCAATGACTATGTATGATGGGGTAACAAAAACATTAGATATTTATCCTAGTGCATTTGAATATAAAGGATTTAAAATTACACAATTTGATTAGAATACCATAGTAATGAGCGAATAGGTTTAATAGCAGGTGATATATAATGTCAAAATTATTCAAAGTAAATACTACAATTGATTATAAAGACGATTAGTAGATAAGCGATAGACCAAATTCTGGCGTTGATTAGTAGAAATAGAATTATAATTTAATTTTTAATAATGCATATTAGACGCTGTAGGATTATTTCAAACTTAGAATGAATGATACTGATCCTAATTTTTTATCACGTGGTATTTTAATTTAGTAGGATGAAATAATTGCTTCTAAATATGATTAGGAGTATCCCTTTTTAGAAATGTATTATGATGAAACTACAACTACATCATATATTCATTTATATTAGGATTTATATCAAGAATAGGAAAGTTCTTTTGATGATAATGTATACATAAAAGGTTTATTATCAATA
>Ga0116146_1004026_pt1 | contig 11665 bp, 7 predicted proteins | sample AD_JPNHG2_MetaG_FD_89748 | JGI IMG/M metagenome (GOLD analysis project Ga0116146, IMG submission 89748) | Active sludge microbial communities of municipal wastewater-treating anaerobic digesters from Japan - AD_JPNHG2_MetaG | ecosystem: Engineered > Bioreactor > Anaerobic > Digestate | place...
AATAGTGTCTTGAGAATCTTTAGGTCTTCCCATACAGGCCGTTTAAGAGCTGCATTAGCCAGCACATCGCGAGGATGATAAGTTGCTACACAGCGCCGTTCTGTAAAAATTGATACTGTATGAATCGTATTTCGTAAACTGGTTAAAGGTTCCTGTGTTTTACCGGTACAGCATTGTGCGCTTACCCTGCCAAAGGCGAGTATGATTGGTATGGAAATTAGTTCCAGCTGTCGCAATATGAACTTGCTGCAGTGCATCTCTTCATCTGGTGCTGGTTCTCTGTTTGGTGTGCGGCATTTTGTGATTGGTAACATTATGACATCCCTATTTTTGGAGAGCCCTATCGCAGCAAGCATTTTTTCAAGGAGTTCTCCAGCTTCATCGGAAAAAAGTGTTCCGCTGCTGTCATCGATGCTGGAAGGAGAATCTGTAAGAATAATAAGTCTGGCATTGGCCTGCCCTGTATGTGCTATGGCTGTTTTCCGGTAATTAAAAAGCCTGCATGCCTGACAGAGTGCAGCATCTTTCCCAATTTTTTCAATCGTGTCACCTGACATTTTTGAATGATTTCTGGCTAATTCAGGAAGCGATATCGATTTAGTAGGGATAATTTTTTGAGATTGCGATGGATTTCTTGTTTGACTTTTATCGGAGGAGGGTGTTTGCAGCGTACCGTGCTGTGTATATGTTTTTTCCGCTTTTAAGATTGGAATATCATGTGAATGTTTAATACCAGTTGTTATATAATCTTCAATTAATTCGAGTGTCTCATATAATTTCAGACGTGGATCTTCATCGCTCATTGTTTTCTGCTCCCGAGAAGAGAGAATCGATTTCATTAAAATGTCTAATTGATAAAAATTCTTTAACCGTATTGTGTGTTTGAATTCGTGCTTTTTCATCCTGTAAAAGATTCCATGCGAGCTTTTTAAATTTTTCTATATTTTCTGCTGTTCCAAGAATAGCAGCATAGTAGTAGTATAAAATAAGATCTTTTGCTGGTAGAAGAAAACCTGTTGATAGAAAATATGATGCTTCGGTTAAATAAAATTTTGCAGACTCACTGTTATTTCGATCAACATAAATTTGAACGAGAACCATAAGCACGGTGAATGTTGGATAATAGCATGAGTGCCTGAGACCTAATGCGAGCGCTTCCTGAGCGTACACCTCAGTCTCATGGAGATTTCCAGAAACATATTGGCACAGGGATAATGTTCTCAGTGCATCAACTCGATCAAAATCATTTTTTATATGCTGAATGTAATAGTCAGCCTGGAGAAAATTTTCTGTAGCTGCATCAGCATCACAGCATTTATACAGAGATGCCGCAAGCATAGCGTATGCCTGTGCCATGCTCGATTCACTGAGCATACGAGATTCTATTAGCCTCCGTGACTCTTTACCTAGATTTTCAAAATCACAGAGTTGCCACAATATTTTTAGTTTAAGATCAAGTCCAAAAAAGCGGGCTACAAAATGAGAATATTCTTCTTCACTATCTGTTAATGATTCTATGGTTTTTAGCGCTCTGGTATATTCTCCCGAAAGAGTTTGTAAATCTGCAAGTGCTGAGTTATATTCAAAGAGATCGAGTTCGCCATACTGTTTCATTGATTCAATAAGCTCCGTGGCTTCCTTAAAATTTTGACGCTCTGCTTCTGAAAATGAAAGATAGCGCAGAATATTTTGAATACTGCGGCTGTTTTTTTTATCTTTTGTATAGTAATAAATTGCTTTTTCCCCGGTAAAAACAGCTTTTTGTAATGCATAGCTCATGACATTGTATGCACAGATCATATGGTAGGCAAATCCCATACAGGTATCATTGTGTTCGGTGATAGCAATTTTCATAATTCGTTTTAATTCATTTTCTGCATCTTCAATTTTGCCGGAATTAAAGTACATTGCACTTTTAAGAATTAAGAGCTGTATGGCGGTGTCTTTATCATTTTTTTCAAGGTTTTTATAGATAATATCAATATGATTGAGATACTCGTACATATAGGTACGGAGTGGATCTTTGAGCATAATCTGTGCTGCATCATTCCATCGGTCTGATTTGATAAGATGAATAATTAACCTGACTTTATTGTGTTTGGGGCGTTCAATGAGAAGATCTGCGATAATACCATGAATTATTTTTTTATTATGGTTGAGCAAGCTGTCATAGACAGCTTTGCGGTGAACATCAAGACTAAAGCGGTAAAAGTCTCCTTCTTTTATGAGTATACCATCCTGTACGAGTGTGTGCAGTATTTCTGGTACCGCGTCGGGGTTTCCACCAGTTTTTTTAATAATAACTTTACTGTCAGATTCAGAAAAATGATGTAAAAAAACAGAAACTTTTTTTATAAATTCACGAGTTTCTTCATTATAGCGCTGTAAGCTGCTTAAAAAAATATTTTGAATTGTTTCAGGAAGATGAGAGAGATCTTTGTGCTTTTTCGCATACAACGTGTATTCTTTGATAAAAAGCGGCCTTCCAAGACTTTGCGCTATAATGAGTGATTGAAGATTCTCTGGACATTCTGGCCAATAATAGTGAATAAGCTCTTTCGTTTCATCGGGTGTAAGAGGCGGTAGTTTAATTAATTTTATTTCTGGAAATGCATCATGTATTTTTTGAGGGTACTCCTTCCCTGACATAATAATAAATGGTTTGATTTTACCATTTTTAAAGTAATATTTGAAAAATTCTCGTGAAAGTCTATCCAAATCCTGTGCATTATCGATGAAAATAAGACAGGAGTACATTGAATTTTCATACTGATCCATAATGCAGGAAAAAATAGCAAATAGTGTGAGGACAATATTAGTTACCGAACTGTCTGTTTCTTTTTCTGAAATAAATGTTAAAAAATCTTTAATGTATTTAGATTGAATACCTGGTATTTTTAATAAGTGTTTTTCTATAATCTCTGGCGAGGAAAAACTATCAAGTCCAAGGTATCCTGTGATAATATCGAGTACAGTAGCATAGCGCATCGTTCTAAATCGCTGTGCAGTAGCTTTAAGAATTGGTGCATTAAAATCCGGATAGTGTGTTATGCGTTCAATAAAAGCCTGAATGAGCCTTGTTTTTCCGCTGCCAGTTTCAGCAAGAATATAGCGACCTGTTACAACTTTATTATCATCTTTAATATATATTTTGACAAGCTCATCCAAAATTTCTTTTCTTCCGATAAATGGCTCATCGATTGCAGGTGGCATGTCCTGATTAATTTCAACTTTCCATGCTGTAATGGGTTCTAATTTCCCTTTTACTTGAAACGAAAATGGACCTGTAAAAGCAAAATCTGTTTTGCATAATTCGTAGACAGCATCGGATACCAGAATGCTATTAGGTTCAGCAGCAGCTTCGAGTCGTTGTGCAATTGCCATTGCATGTCCGGTTACTACATCAAATTTGCCCCGTTTGCCGGTTGCAACCTGCCCGTAATGAATACCGATGCGGAATGCAAATTCAACAGAATCTTTTTTTAAATCTAAAGCAAGGTTTTTAATCCGGTGTAAAAATTCTAAAGCTGCTTTTACGGCACGAAAAGGATCATCATCGTGGAGTTCCTTTACTCCAAAAACTGCAACAAGCGCATCGCCAATGTATTTTTCTACATATCCGCCATAGTTCTGAATTATTTCTTCAAATGTTCCAAAGATTTTATTCATCAGGCTATCCATCTCTTCTGGATCCATATACTCAGAAAGATGTGTAAAGCCTTTCATGTCTGCAAAGAGTAGTGTTGCATTGCGGCGTTCGCCGTTTTTTATAAATAAACCTGGCATAACACTATTGTATAGTCTGCATGAGGAAACTGCAAGCGCTCTCATTAGGCCTGTAGACTATGAATTTTCAAAGTCTACAGGCCTCTGGTTCCTGTATTACTATTTTTCTTGTTTACTAGCAGGTGGTATATCCTGCAAGGAAGGTTTTTTCAGTGCTTGCTTCATGACATCAGTGAGGAGATCATTTTTCCCTAATGCAATTGCATCGGGATGTATAGCTGATATAGGTTCCCTGTTTCCGCTCACTCCAGTAAGGACAGTTAGATTTTTTACGGGTATGAGGCTCATGGTCTCTGCAAATGGCTCAACGATGCGGTTAAAATTTTCAATAAGATAAGCTTGCAATCCCTGTTTGCCACTGGATTTGAGAATTGAGAGTGTTTTTTTAAGCTGTTCAATCTCTGCCATTGCTCGTGAGCGCATTTTTACTGCTTCGGCTTCTGCCTCGAGAATCATTCGGTCACGCTCTGCAGTTGCCGGTGTAATTATTTCGGCTTCATATTTTTCTTTGAGCATGTTCACCATTTCTTTTTCAGCTTCGATTTTTTGAATGAGACCTTTAACATGCGCCTCTGCATCTCGCTCAGCTTTTTGAATACCGACCATTTTTCTGATATTTTGTTCCTGTATCTGTACGTTAGTTGCAGCAACAAGGTTTTCATATTCGTTTTCGAGCGACTTTACTTCTATTTCTGCTCTACGAGCTTCCTGTTGTTCTGCTGCATTTGCTCGCGCTTCTGCTTTTGCAGCTCGAGCCTTCATTTCTGCATTGGCAGTTTGAATGCGTTTAAGGAGTGCTATGTATAAATCGGGTTCATCAACACCATCGAGCCTGTGATCATCAACATCCGCAATGTTCATGGTTGTAATCTCAAGACCGATATTTTCAAGATCGTTTTTACAGATATTGATCATTTTTCGAACGAGTGTGTCTTTATCTTTCATAACCTGTTCGGGTGTAATTGATGCAATAGAATCACGGAGGTGTCCTTCGATAATATCACTCGCAACATGACGGAGTTCATCCCAATTTTTGGCTATCTTTAGTATTCGGGTTACAGCTCTGTTTCTTCCAGCTTCATTGGATGCAATAGCAAAACTTACTGTTGCTTTGACATTGAGAGGAACGATTCCAGCTGCAATTGCAGACTCGACTTTAACTTCGATAGTTTGAGGAGTAAGGTCAAGTTTCGCGAATTTATTGATAAGCGGAATAATGAATACTCTGCCTCCGCTCAATGTTTTAAAACCTTTTCCTGAACTTTTTCCGGAAACGATACCAAGCTCATTTCCTCCAACAATTTTCATTTTTGTAATAAGTTGGTATCCGACAATAACGCCAAGTGTAATTAATAAGCTTCCGATAAAGTAGATCATTTTTCAACTCCTTCTGTTAAGAATTTTTTTACATCAATACCAAGTGATTCTTCAAGTGTATTGAGAAAGTAAGCAAAAGCAGAAGGACCTCTGTTTACAGCTCCGTCAATTCCATCTTTATCGTCCATAACAACCATTGACTCAACACTGGTATCTGAAGCATGTTTGATGAATTTTTCAAAAAGATTGGGAAGCTGCTGCTGAACAAAGAGAACAACTTTACCAATATCTCCAGCTTCTGCAAGCATTTCAACTTTTTGCTTAAGAATATCGTTTCTGGTCTGTTCGATAATTTCTGTAACTTTTTTTCACCTTCTGCGCGAATTTCAGCTGCTCTGGTTTCTGCTTCTGCTTTGAGTGTGACTTCTGTTTGGTTTTTTAACTTCTGGAGAATGATATACTGTGCTTGAACAGCGCTTTCTCCCTTGTTAATTGCAGCTTCTATTGCATTATCCGCTTCTAATCTTGCCTGTTCAATCATTGCGACACTTTGCTGTTTGTAAATATCAAGTTTTTCTTTGGCTTTTAGAATTTCACCATCGGCTTTACTTTTTGCTACTGCAATGCGTCGTTCTGCATCAGATTCTGCTTTTTGTGCTATAGCAGAAAGCCTTGCTTCTTCTATTTCTACCTGCTGGCGTTTTTCTGCGAGTGTTTTTTCTGCAAGATTAGCTATGTAATTTGATGTGTCCCAGATTTTTTGAAGACTGACGGAAACTACTTTCATACCAAAATTGGCGAGGTCACTGTTAATATCGTTTAACAGTTCCTGCCTAAATTGTGCACGCTCTCCTTTTTCAAGAGCTAAGAGTGTGTCGGTATTACTTTCTTCCACTGAGGTTTCTGTCATGCCAATAGCTTCAAGCGGTGTTGCCTTATTGAGAGCACCACGGAAATTACCAATGAGAGTCTGCTGAATCTGTGCGGCTATTTCTCGTCGGTCTTTACCCATGAGTCGTTCAACTGCAGAGTAGAGCATACCTTCATCGTCGTCATCGATACACACGCAGGCTGTAGCATCGGCTCCAACGGTAATTCCGTTTGCAGAATTGACTCCCTCAACGCGTACGTTTATTGGGAGTATCCCAATATCAAGTGTTGATATTGACTGGAAATATGGAATACAGAATGCTCTTCCACGTTCCACAGAAAACCCAAACGTTTTACCATTTTTAACACGTTTTTTGCCCGTTACAACGAGAAGCTGATCTGGCAGCGTAACTGTTATAAAAACTTTAATGAGGCCTATGAATCCAAGTACAGCAAGTACACCAGCTGCACCTGCAACCACACTGAAATACTCTGTAAAGAGTTCCCGTAACATACTTATTCTCCTTCCTTTTCTACAATGAGACAATCTTCTTCTATATCACATACATAAATAGATGATCCAAGCGGAATGGACTCGTTGGGATTTTTCGCTTTCGCATAGCGGTCAATGTATGCACTCCCTAAATTGATACGTACTTTGCCTATTTCTCCCTTTTCAATACTTACCGTTACAATGCCATGTTCCATGAGGAGCTCATGTTCCTTAACTGTCGAATCCATTTCCTTTTTGAAAAGCCGCATGAGTAATCTGGTTATAACAATCGATGCAATGCCAGTAGGAATGCTCCACATGAGCGATGAAATAGGAGACAGTTTGGACAACCAGGCAAATAATCCAACAGGACCAAATCCTGCACAAAAATACACTGCAGATCGCAGTATGGTAAGCGTTTTAAATACCATGCTGCCCTGTATCGGTTTATCGTGCATGACTGTTGATACTGCATGTGCAGTCTCGTTTCCTGCTCCGCCAAAATCTTGTCCATGAGACGTGATTGCATGCGAAGCAGAATCAGTCAGGTGAGTTGCGGTCACCTCATGGCTCGATAGGGAAGCTTCAGCACTGGCATCAAATTGGGTATCACTTTCTGGGTTATCTGTGGCATCTGTATCGATGTCAGAGTAAGAATCGGAATCAAGAGCGTCAGCATCATTGTTGCCTGATGATTCAGCACTGACCTCATCGGAACCGGCTTGAGCATCACCACCAGAGTCAGGGCTCTGTTCATGCCCAAGGAGACCTAATATGTCGACAAGGAGTACACCAACACCAAAAATAGTTGATCCAAGATATACCGAAAAAAGCCAGCTCATTTATTACCTCTAATCAACACTTTACCATTGAACTTTATAAAAGTACATCCTATAATTACTGGACAATTTCAACTTGTATTAGTAGCATTACAGTATGAATATATTTATTACGCTGGCAGTGAGTGGTTTATATACATTGTATACGCTCATTTTAGTATTGGTAAAGAAATCCGCACAAAAACGGAAAAAACTTTCTGGCCAGGAAACAACAATCAATCCTTATGCAAAACGAGATTCACTGCTGCTTGCAGTTCTGGTAGGCATTGAAGTTATAGTGTTATTTTTGTATATCATTCGTTTTCCTCTCTTGCTACGGAGCATGCTTGCAGTACCAATTGTGCTTCGCATTGCTGGGCTTATTATAGGGCTTTCTGGAGTAAGCATAATTGGTTGGGCAAGCTATACACTAGATGGAGAGTTTTCTGCAACAATCGAGCTTAAAGAATCTCACCGATTGATTACTAATGGGCCATATCGATATATACGGCATCCGATTTATGCAGGTTTTATTTTACTGCATATCGGAGTAACCATTGCGCTTGCTAATTGGTTTATTGTTGCACTCTATAATGCGGGGCTTGCAATTTTGCTTGTTGAGCGAATACCGCGGGAAGAGCGAGTGCTCCATGCATATTTTGGTGCAGCATGGGAACAGTATACTCATTCTCGTGGCAGGTTTTTACCAAAATTACATAAAAATAACTGATTGTATTTTTTTCATGATTTATGTTAAAATTTATTTGATATTGATAATTCTATACTACGGTGTTATACTGGTTCTATCATGCTCATTAAACCGACCGTTGAAGAAATTGTAAAACAGGATTTAGATTTTTTATATCAGTGCCCGCACAAGCTTGATTGTGAGCATTGCGAAGAAACTATTTGTGTGCGTTTAGTATCTGTTGCTGATTTTCCTACGCGATATGGTTATTTTTCTATTCTGGGATTTGTCAACAACCGGGATCGTAAAGACCATATCATAATTCTAAAAGGTGATATTGACGATGGAGAATCATTGTTGTGCCGCATACATTCTGCGTGTCTTACGGGGGATGCTCTGGGAAGTTTGCGCTGTGATTGTGGTCCTCAGCTGCATCTTGCGCTGGAGCTAATAGAACGAGAGGGAAGAGGACTTGTACTGTACCATCAAGAGGAGGGACGCGGAATCGGGCTTGTTAATAAAATTAGAGCATACGCCCTCCAGGATGCAGGGTACGACACGTATGATGCTAACACAGCACTGGGTTTTGCACCCGATGAGAGGGACTTTAAAGTTCCAGCTGCGATGCTTGCTAAAATTGGTGTAAAGAGTGTGCGGTTACTCACAAATAATCCAGAAAAAGTTAAAGGGATCGAGAGCGAAGGCATTAAGGTGGTAGAACGAGTACCGCTTGAGCTTCCAGTACAGGAACATAATCAATTTTATTTGAAAACAAAGCAAGAACGGTTTGGGCACCTCTTGAGTCTTGATCATAGAAAAAGTTAATCAGGGTTCACTGGACTATGGTTAGGAGTGGTTTTGTTATTTTATTATCATCTACACTGCAGTTGATATGATATGTTCACAGAGTATTGATCGTGTTTTGTAAGACCATGTCCGAGGTTGCATAGCAAAAAGTTATAACTTTTTGTCATGACGGTACTGTTTCAATTTTCTTGTTTTCCGTGCCTCTGGGAATGGAATTAAAGGTATGCAGTGGCAGGCAAATCATTAAATTTGCATGCCCAAAGCAGCAGATATCAGCTACAATACACCACACCAGCTGTTAATACTTAGTGTTTTTGGAGAATAGGGGAGTCGAACCCCCGACCTATAGATTGCGAACCTATCGCTCTAGCCAACTGAGCTAATTCCCCACAGTAGGCAACACTATACTATACTATTAAAAAAAATACAAGAAACTTGTTCGTATGAGCTATTACATGCTATCCATTTTCGATTTGACATATCCATGTTTCGCATATATCCTATCTTTAGGACAATGCAGAGATAGCTGACTTACGAGTATGTTTCGGCTGCCGTGAGCAAGCTCTGCTACAAGGTGGGAGAGGGGAAGGCTAGAGTTTTTCCAAAGGACTCCGAACTCCGCGTTTATTTCTGACGGCGACGTGGGTATAGATCATCGTAGTCCGAACATTGGAATGACCAAGCAGATCCTGAATGGTGCGGATGTCATAACCGTCTTCGAGTAGATGGGTGGCAAAGCTGTGCCTGAGCGTGTGGGCCGATGCCGGCTTTGTTATACCAGCCCTGCGAACCGCGTTGTGTATCTGTTTTTGCACGACAGAGTGATGGATGTGCCAGAGAGCTTGCTTGCCAGTCGCAGGATTTATGCAGGGACCTCGCGCAGGAAAGATCCAATACCAACTCCATTCGCTTGCAAGCCCGGGATACTTGCGCTCGAGTGCTTCAGGCAAGGATACACCAGGCATAGCCTCTTTTCGTTCCTGTTCCCACCGTATATGCAGCTCATTGAAATATACTTCAAGCTCGCGATGTAACGATACAGGCAGTACCGTGAATCTGTCTTTTCCTCCCTTACCAGAACGAACCTCTACCGATTCATCCCGTATGTTGATGTCCTTTATGCGCAGGTTGAGACACTCATCGAGCCGGAGCCCGCAGCCGTACATTAGCGAAGCCATAAGCCTAAAAGGCTGGTGCAGGTTCTTCAAGAGCGTGGAAACTTCCTCCCTGTTTAGTACGACAGGCAGACGCAGCCGCTTCTTTGCACGGACAACCGAAGCGAGTCCTTCGATCTCGATATGAAGGATGTGTTTGTATAGCATCATGATTGCGTTGAGCGCTAATTCCTGCGTCGCTGCGCTCACATGTTGCCTGACTGCAAGGTGAGAGAGGTAACCACGGAGATCGTTTGCGGTAAGTGAGCGGACATCCATAGTTCGAGTAGCAGTCGGGTCGGATTCCTCAGTCTCTCTGCGCGATTCACACCACGAAAGAAAACGTCGTATCCAACCGAGATATGTTTTTTGCGTACGCAGAGTATAATGTTTTACCGTGAGGTAATCCCGTGCCTCCCGCATAAGTGACCCGGAATAAACAGTCCATGGTGATATTCCTGCCGGAAGTCTAACCGGTTTATTTCCTTCAGGTACAACCACTTCAGAGGCAGCGCTAACAGGATCGCTTCCTGTGGGTTCTGACATACGTTGCTCGACAGTCTTTTCTGGCTTAGTTTTATTTAAACAATCCATGAAAGCGAAAAATGTGCGGACTGCGTTTCGGGCTTTATCAGCGACAAAGCTTCCTTTACGCTCCTCTACAGCGTTAACAAAGCAAGTGATGGAGCGTTCTCGATCACTACACCACCATGGAAACCGTCTCGTGAAATTATCAATCCAAACGAGCGCCCATTTTGTATCGATTTCTGAAAACCTGCAGGTAGTTTTCAAAAAAATTTCAAGCTTGCCGATATCAAAAACCATCATGACCTCCATACTAAAAACTTACGTTGAAAGCCAAATAATCGCATGCACAACAAATGGTGGAATGAAAATGTTCACATTATCTTTCTTCGAGGAGTTGAATATCTTAAATGTAGTCGGTTTCCACGTGCGGCATAGGATACTTCCTGCTGCGCTTTCATGGACTACGAGCTATGCTGCTGAATGTCGCTACTTTCATTGCAAGATATCCTCATTGCCCAACTCCACGGCAAATTTCCTCTTCGCTTAAACCCACGAAATTGACTATCGAGGTTTTCTAGGGTAGAATATGTTAGGTTTACTCTAGGAGAATATTAAATGCACAAATTTTTCATCGCTTTATTAATATTTTTCTTTTCATGCCTCTCAGTATATGCACAGATACCCGATTTCCCTCCCGAACTACAGTGGTGGATTTGTGAGATCCAAAAAGCTGATTCGAGTATAGAGGTTTCTGATTTTCTACTAATTGATAAGAGGGAAATAGAATATGCAAGAGAATATGAATACCTAGTAGAAAAATATCCCGTCTTTCGAAAGTGGAACTACTTTGGCGACAAATATGGATATTACGATATAGCAACAGAACTTGTTAAGACTGAAGAAGGAAAGTATATAGTTTATAGAGATATTGATTCTGTATTTGCTGTTTTTAACAGAGATGGCAATCTATTATTCTGGGATAGCTTTGGATCGCAATCTGGATTGAATGGATTTGCTTGGTCAAGAGATAATATTGTAATTGCTGTTGGTATTGAATTAATCAGCGATGCTGGAAAAAATGTAAATCTAGTAATTTTAAGATATCCCTACTTCAATAACGAAGTGCGACAAAGGAGGGGTCTAGACCCCTCCTCGAAGACGACAAAAACCTGTATTGTGTGTTTACCACAACCCACTAGCAGGA
>Ga0116146_1004027_pt1 | contig 11660 bp, 10 predicted proteins | sample AD_JPNHG2_MetaG_FD_89748 | JGI IMG/M metagenome (GOLD analysis project Ga0116146, IMG submission 89748) | Active sludge microbial communities of municipal wastewater-treating anaerobic digesters from Japan - AD_JPNHG2_MetaG | ecosystem: Engineered > Bioreactor > Anaerobic > Digestate | place...
TGGAATCTTGTCTCCAACTTTTTCCTCAAGATTGAGCACTGAAGTCATGTTAATGGAGCGCAGGGCATTAACTACGGCGGTCGAGACCTTAGTGTATTTTGAAGCCCAGGCGGCCTTGCCACCGGCCAGCTTGCCATCGACTATCCCTTCAACCGCGCTCAAGATGGTTGCCTTGTTGGCTGCGCTACCCAGAAGCGATTCAACCTGACTTGAAAATGCAGTCTTGAAAGCATCGCCACCCAATGCAAAAGTGTCTTCCACTAGGCGCAGGTAACAACAAGCCGTGTCTGCAAAGGTCGCAGGGTTAGCGCAATCATTTGCAGGGGTTACACCATCACAGGCCTTAAACAAACCTGCAACATCAAGCCTGTGCGACCCATTCAAAGTCGCCACAAGACCCATTGGAATTGCATGTAATCCAATACTTGCGGTATTGGGACAGCGCTCTGTTTCAGTGGCTTTTTTGTCGGTTATGACAACATCATCCTTACAAGCAAAGCCAAAAGCACAACCATCTATTCCCTTTGCTACCAGCGTCACGGTTTTATTGATTGGTGGGCATTGGAACTCAATTGGGGCATCAATATCAAGGCCTTGGGCTGTTGCCAGCACCTGAGTCAAAGGCGTTGTAGGCGTCAAATCTGCGCATTTGTAGGTATTTGGAATCGCATACACCTGATATGAGGCGCTGGGTCCTGGAGTTCCCTGATAACCAAGGGTTACCACCAAACAGCCACAGTCCATCTCAATTGTGACGATCTCGATTTTGGCTGGAGCGGCGTCCTCAGCTGTCAATTCCACGATGTACCTGACATCAAGGCTGGTTCCAGCGTTGAAGATGTTTTCGACCAAGCCATCCGGACCAACATTGACCTGTGGGTACTCTAGGTTGGCGTCGGATGTAAGAATCTCCTCTCCGTCCAGTGACCACATCCCAGTGATCTCATAGCCGACCTGTTTGCCGACAGCTGGGCTTCCATCTGCAGTGTTGGTGACTTTGGCCCAAAAACTATAGGGCTGGCCAGCTGGTACCCTTTGAGGGAAGGTCGCATCGATCAAAAACTCGATTTTGACAGGCTTGTCCTCAACAGGGGGTAATTCCTCGTCAGGCGTTCCAGGATCTTGCTGGGAATCTGGTGTTACCGCATCATCCTCATAGTCCAAGTCCAGGGAAGGAACATCCTTATCACCAGGATCAGGCTCATCACTAGGTGAGCCACAGGCGACCATCACCATAGTGGCCATAATGGCTATTCCGAAATAAAATCTTTGCATCTAATGCCTCCTTTGGGGTGCCTGCCCCAAAAAATAACCACCGTCGAAGTCTATTTAGGTTGAGCTCCAGAATCAAACATATTTATCCACATATGCTTCTGCCCCTTCCATTTTTGCTTGGACTGTATATGTTTTGCTGTGGTTTTCGCCTAGAGGAAGGGCTTGGATACTAAACCTTCAGCCGTCCGTGTACGTGGGCTGGTAAAACGTTACAAAAGCCTGATTGCTGTAAACGGGCTTGACCTTGATGTCGTTCAGGGCGAGTGCTTTGGGCTTTTGGGGCCAAACGGCGCTGGAAAAACAACCACTGTCGAAATCCTGGAAGGTATACTGCCATATGATGAAGGGCAGGTGGAAATCCTTGGCCGCACTTGGGCGGATGGGCGCAAACTGCGTCAACGCCTTGGGATAGCCCTGCAAGAAACCTATCTGGCGGACCGCCTGACGGTACTTGAAACGGTGACCCTGTTTAGAAGCTTTTTTGCCAAAGGGCGTTCCCCCAAGCAGGTGATTGAGCTGGTTGGGCTTGAAGAAAAGCAGGATACCTGGGCGGTTAGATTGTCCGGAGGGCTCAGGCAGCGCTTGGCCATTGCGTGTGCCTTGGTTGGTGATCCTGAGCTTCTGTTTTTGGATGAACCAACAACTGGCCTTGACCCTCAATCAAGGCGGCGCTTGTGGGACGTGGTCTTGGATTTTAAATCTAAAGGGCGTTCTTGCATCCTGACTACGCATTACATGGACGAGGCCGAGCAGCTTTGTGACCGCGTGGCAATCATTGACCACGGCAAAATCATTGCTGAAGGGACTCCACAGCATTTGATCGGTACTTTGGGTGGTTCCCAAGTGGTGGAATTTGAATCCAGCATCAAGATGGACGAGGCGTTTTGTAAATCGCTTAAAGGTGTCTCAACCGTCAGCTCGTTTGATAAGCGTTGGCGCCTGTCGGTCACAGCTCAAAACGAGACTGTTCCAGCCCTAATCGACGCCTTAAGAGCCAAAGGCGCAACGTTGACCCACCTGGCAACACGTCAAGCTTCACTGGAAGATGTCTTCATTTCCTTGACTGGGCGAGCCTTGCGAGGTGACTCATGAATCCACTCGCCCAGCTCTTCTTGGCCAGAATTCGCGAATTTTATCGCGAACCTTCCGCCTTGTTTTGGACTTATGGTTTCCCAATTCTGATGGCCCTAGCCTTGGGACTTGCATTCAAGGATGGGTCTGGTAAGGCCATCCCTGTGGCAGTTGTCGACGGCCCCTTTGCAGCCGAGCGCGTGGCGATTTTATCGGCCGATCCTGGCCTAATCGTAAAAACCGTAGCTTCGGAAAACGCATCATGGCTGGGTGGTGGCATGTTGTTGGAAATAGGCGGCGAAGAGCAGCTAGTCTACCGTTTTGATCCGACTCATCCAGACGCCATGGCGGCCAAACGCAAGGTTGATGACTTGCTGCAGCGAGCCGCCGGCAGGCGTGACGCAGTGCCAACCAAGGACCAGCTTGTGCAAGCCAGAGGCTCAAGATACATCGATTTTTTAATCCCCGGCTTAATCGGAATGAATATAGTCAGTTCCAGTATGTGGGGTATTGGCTACAACATCGTTGAAGCCAGAAAACGGCGAGTTTTAAAGCTTTTATCTGCAACGCCCATGAGGCATGGTGACTATCTGCTGTCCTTTATCTTGGCCCGCCTCGTCTTCCTGCTTTCAGAGGTCATCATCCTGATGCTATTTGCCGTTTTCGTGTTTGATGTGCAAATACAAGGCTCTTTGTTGTGGTTAAGCGCGGTGACTATTGCTGGTGCCATGGCGTTTGCAGGGTTGGCTATGTTTATCGCCAGCCGCACCAACAACACCGAGACGGTTTCTGGATTGATAAACCTGGTAATGCTGCCTATGTGGCTTTTATCCGGCGTTTTCTTTGCGTACTCCAACTTTCCGGGTTGGCTTCACCCTCTTATCAAAGCGTTACCCCTGACAATCTTGCTGGATGCGATGAGGGCCATTATTAATGAGGGTGCTGGGACTGCTCAAGTGATAGGGCCGTTTGCCATTTTAAGCATCGGCGGCGCAGTTTTCTTTTATCTGGCTGTCAAGTTTTTTCGATGGACTTGATTTGCCAAAACTTGGCTCTGGCGCAGCTTAGGCTAAACCATTATCCTTACCCAAGTTGCCTTGGAGCCCCAGGAGGAGTGTTATGCGTGCTGTTTTAGCCCTAGCCTTAATTGCCGTTTTTTCAGTAGCGTCTTGTCAAAAGGACGATGACCCAAGTGATGCAATCCAAGACCCTTCCCAAGACCCTTCTCAAGACGCCTTCCAAGATATCGACCCAGATCAGGCTTTACCTGAGGACACCGGCGAAGAAGTCGAAATAGACACTTTCGTACCAGAAATCGTGGAAATGGAAGTTGTGGACTTGGTGGATCGCGTGCGGCCTACCGTTGGGACTTCTGGTGAAGGAAACGTGTTTATTGGCGCCTCATGGCCCAGAGGGATGGTGAAGGTCGGGCCAAATAACCGGATTGATAGCGGCGGTGTTTCTGGCTACAGCTACAACAGCGATACTATCCAAGGATTTGTCCACTCTCATCTGGAAGGACCAGGTGGTTCCGGGAATGGCTACAACAGGATCCTCGTGATGCCCTTTACCGGTACTCCGGAGCCCAACTTGACCGGCTGGACGTCGACCTTTTCACATGACAACGAGGTCGCCAAACCGCATCTCTACCAAGTGAGGCTTGATACGTACGGAATTGATGTTGAAGTGACCGCATCGCGCTTGGTGGGACTTCACCGCTGGACATTCCCAGCTGCCGAAAATGCAGGCATGGTGCTTGACCTTGTCTCCTCCCTGGGCGCATGGCAGGAGGCGGAGATGAAGGTCGTCAGTGACACCCTAGTTGAAGGCTTTTCCCGTTACCAAACCAATCCGTTAGTCGCAATAGTTGCTGATATGGTGGATCCTGGAACTGGAATATCAACTGTTTACTACTCAATCAAACTTGATCGCAGTTTCACTGTTACTAAATTCAACCCAAAAAGAGACACTGGTGCATTTCTGAGCTTTTCAACCGAGGACGGCGATGTCGTTGAGGCCAGAGTTGGGATTTCGTACATCTCCGTAGAACAGGCCCGCCTTAATCGCGAGGTCATCACAGATAAGACCTTCGAACAGGTGCAAGCCGAGACCAAGCATCAATGGAACCGCCTGCTGTCAAGGGTAAGGGTTGAATCTGACTCTGATGAAGATATAGACCGCCTTTACACCGCTGTTTACCATTCGTTACTGGCACCTGCTGACTACACTGAAGGTACTGGATTCTTTTCAGGAGCCGATGGAAAAGGCCAGACCTACCAGACCCAGGGGTGGCGCTATTACACTGACGACTGGTGTATGTGGGACACTTATCGTACTTCCCATCCGTGGTTTACGCTTATCGAACCTGAGGTGAATTCGGATATAGCCCAATCAATTGTCCACACCTATGAGGCTGGTGGTTGGATGCAAAAATGCACCTGGAATGCGGTTGGAGATTCAAGGGTTATGACTGCAAATCCCCAATTTTGCATCATCGCGAATTCATTTTTGAGGGGGTTTGACAAGTTTAATATCGACACAGCTTGGGAAGGGATGTTGAAGGGTTCGATGGAGGATTCAGAAAATCCTGCGCCTGACGGAATGTGTGGCTACTTTAATCGAGGTACGCCGCCTGACTATGTCGAACGCGGTTTTGTGTCCATGGATTGTGATGTCGACCAGTCTGCGTCAATGACATTGGAACATGCTCATAACGACTGGTGTGTAGCACGTTTTGCCGAAAAGCAAAACAAAAAGGATTGGGCTGATTTCTTTTATAAGCGCTCAAAAAACTACGCTAATCACTTTAACGATGAGTATGGTTTCATGGTGCCAAAATATCGTGATGGGTCGTGGCTGAAGAACTTCAGTCCCACGTCACCAGATGGTTTTTGTGAGGCTGATTCATGGAAATACACCTGGTCAGTTCCACATGACATCTGCGGCCTTGTAGATCTTATTGGAGGCAATGATAAGTTCGAGGCAAAGCTTGACGAGTTCTTTAGCGATGGTCACTTTGACGTCACTAATCAGCCTGATTTTCATGTCCCTTGGCTTTACTCGTTTATTGGAAAGGCCAGTAAAACGCAGGACTTAGTTGCAAAATTAGTCGGCAACCATTTTCATCTTGAATCCAACGGCCTGCCTGGAAATGATGATGCTGGCTCAACATCTGCTTGGTTGATTTTCGCTTTGCTAGGCTTTTATCCGGTGACCCCTGGAGGGGATACCTACATCATGAATGCGCCACAATTCAAGCGCATCGAGTTATACATCGACCCTGATGGAACGTCCCGGAAATTTGAGATTATTGCCAACAATTACACGGCGGAAAACCGATTCATCCAGTCGGCCGTTTTAGATGGCGAGCCGCTAGATGTCCCGGAACTGGAGCACGCGATAATCGCTCGTGGTGGGAAGCTAGTGTTGGAAATGGGCCCAAATCCAAGTGAATGGGGTAGGGCTATTTGTTACTGAGATTGGTCTGCAAAGCTGACTGAGCCTGCTTTAAAAAGGTTTCAAAAGTAAGCGCGTAGACTTTTTGCCAATGCCTTTCACTAATAACTGAAGATTCGACCTTGCCAAAACCGCCTATCGAGAACTGTTGACTGCGTTTCCCCCTATTTGCCATCACCTCGACATCCAGCCACGCTTCCAGCGATCTGCCGTCCTCTGGGCGATATGTTGTCCAGAAGCGATCAATTATCACATCAAGCACCCAAGTGGTCGCCCCAGCTGATTCAATGTCGACTACTTTAAAACCTGAGTCTCTCAAAGCCTTTTCCAAAAGTTGCTGCACTATGCCTTCAACTGACTGGTTTTTAGGCAATAACACATATCCTCTGGGCAAACCTTTGTTGTAAGTCTTTTTGCACGCAATCTTTCTTTGCATGTTTGTTTCATCAGATTCTTTCGAGGTGTCTCCACAGTTGATGTTTGTAAGCACCCTCGAATCTACGACTACCTGAATTGCCACTCTAGGGTGTCTGCCTTTCAGTTTTGACTCTGGCACGGAAATGCCTCTGACTGAACGCATGGTTGAACAGCCAGTCGCAACCGAGAGCACCATAAATAACACAGCAAAAACACTAAGTAAGCGGTTCATGTGCCTCCTATCGACAGCCATCAAATGATTTGGCTTTCAATTAGCATCAAGTTTATCCGCTAACGATAAAGAGTCAAACCTTCGGTTCTGGCGGTGTTTTGGCAACTGCAAATTGTAGTTCCCACGATTCACCGCCTTATTAATCATCAATGTTGCTCAGCATTATTTTTGGTAGAATCACCACGGCTTGTAACTTTTTGGGAGCGAGCATGCTAAAAGCCGTATTTCGTGTCACCACATTTGTTGCACTGACAAGTCTTTTGGTGGCTTGTGGTGACGAAAGTAAAGAGATTCCAGATGACATTGGTCACTTCGAGCTTGGCGATGTAAATGACGTCGCAGACACCGCAGAGGTGGCAGAAGACATCACCGACACTGAAGAGGTCGCAGATGATGAAGATCCTGGCGACACTGAAGAGGTCGCAGATGATGCTGCAGACACCGCAGACACAGATGATGTGCCGCCTGAAGACACAACAGAGGTAGTCGAGCCTGAACCAGATCCTGCCTTGCCAATGCGTGATGATGGTTGGTTGAGGGGCGATTTACACATGCATACCACGTACAGCGATGGAGAAGACCCCGTTGCTGTGGTAATCGCGCTGGCTGAGTATTTTCAGACCGAGTTGTTTTTAGACTACCATCCTGAGTACGTTGGAAATCACATTGATTTCATTTCAATTACCGACCATCGTACCGTCTTGCATAACTTTGACCCCGATTTTCACAGCGATTCGGTAATTGTGATTCGTGGCATGGAGTTTGGTAAGCCTGGACACGGTAATATCTTTGATTTGGAAGAGTTCGTGCCACATGAGATTGAAGGTGTTGGGGCTACGCCAGAGGTCTATCAGGCGGCTCCAGGTCTTGCTCATGCCCAAGGCGCCCTGTTTTCGATTAATCACCCGATGCTGATTAATATTCCGTTCCCCTGGGATGTGCGTGATCATGATGCAATGGAGATCATCAACGTTGGCTGGGGTATGCTGGCTACCGCTTATCCATTGGAGAAGTTGGACGCCTGGGAGCAACGCTATGCTCCAGCCAGTCCTATCTTCAAAAAGGCTTTGGAGTATTCTTCCGAGGGAGGGGGCGGCAATGCCGCCGCTTTGCGTTTTTATGAAGCCCAGTTGACTAGAGGGCTGCATGTTGCTGTTGTTGCAGGAAGTGACCGACATTTGGTTCTTCCCGTCGGCTTTCCAACTACTTGGATTAAGACCGAGTCTGAAGACATCGCCGGAATCAAGGACGGGATACGCGCTCGTCACACTTTTGTTTCCAGGACTCCAGTGGCTGCAACAGTTGAGATGACTGTGAAAAATCAAGACGAGACCTATGCAATGGGTGATCAAATCAACATTGGTGAAGAGGCCGAGGCTACATTAGAGGTCACAATTCGAGTTCGACGTGCACAGGGGGCACGCGTTAGGCTGATTCGAGGAGTTGGCGTCGATACAGACGAGGCACTTGCTGATGTGGAGCTTGGGGCTGTGGTCCACGAGGATTTCGCAGACTCTAATGATTTTGAAACCACAGTGTCATTGACTGTCAATCCTGGAGACTGGTTTTATCCAGTAGTCCACGAGCGTTTGATTAGCCCTGATTTGGACCCCGAATTGGCAGCTTTGATACCTGGCATGGCCGACGCAATGGAAGAGTTCAGCGAAGAAAACTTTTCGCCTCTATTGGATGTTTTGGTTGACTTCATAGATTCTGAGGCATTGATGAGAGGCGAAGATTGTAGGCCGACGTCCTGGGAGCCTCATATGGCCCAGTGCATGCCTCCAGACAATAATGGCCTTGGTACGTTTTTCATTCCTGATTGGATTAACAGGGTGTTTTCCATCATCAGAGAAGACGGTAAATCAACTGATTGGTGCATGGGTGCTATTGGAAGTGCCTGCGTAGTCAAAGGCGTGGAAGTTGAGCCAATGCCTTAAAAGCTGGTTTCAGCCTGTTCAACAATCACCCATTTTGGATAAGTCTTAAAGACCAAGCGCCCTCAGGATTGCTTGCTGGTTGGATTTAGCCAGTTCATCTCTGGCGATCTGAACCGCCGAAGGGAGCTGTGCTTCAGGTGGTGGCGCCTTAATCAAAATTGAACGCGCCCTTTCGTAATCTCCAGTACGTGCAACTGCTACTGCCAGCATCCCATGGCCAACAGCGAGGCTTGGCGCCAGTTTTGTGACTGCTTCAAAATAGGGGATGGCTTCATCGCTGCGGTCGGCGTCTGTTAGCAATTGACCAAGTCCAAGATTTGCAGATACAGAGATGGGGAAATCACGGACAAGCGCCTTTAGCACCGTTTCACTATCATGCCACTCGGTCGACCTGTGAAAGGTTAAAAGCGCGTATGCCACCAACACGACCAGCGCCAAAATGGTTTTGGCTCTTTTAGATGCCCTAAGTTTGCCTAAAGCAAGCAGTGCCAAGGCTATTCCCATCAAGGGCACGTACAAAAAGCGCTCTCCAGCTGCATCAAAAAAGGGGATGATGTGAGAAACAGGTAGCAGCGCAACAAGAAAGAACGTTAGCCCATGCGCCAAGACGGGCAGGCGCTTTAAGCAAAGTACAATGACCACTGCGAGCATCAGTAATAAGCCAGCAAATATGTCTGGTTCCAGCAGTGAAGTTGGGATTCCCAAAATGCTCCAGTCATAAAAGGGGCAGAGAGGGAAGGGTAGGATGACAAGCCGGATGTAAAGATAAAAAACCCTGAAGATCATTGCGAATCTTTGGAACCCGGTCATCCCATCGAAAAAGTCGTACATCCCTGGTCCGGTCATAATCTGTCGCAGACCAAGATATAAAATCGAAATGATGGCAAGCGGCAGGTAGATTTGTAGTATACGAAATTTATTGAAGTTTTTTGTGAAGATGTCAGTGACTAGAAGCAAAGCAGGGGTCACCAAGGTTACTTCCTTGGCCAACAAACCAAGTATAAAAGCCAAAGAGGCCACAACGATTCGCCACCACCCAGGTTTAGTCAGCAGCATCAAAACTGTGATGGTTGACAGGCCTGACAGCAGGGTAGTGCGGTAAGTAACTAGATTGACTGCCTCGGTATGAACGGGATGAATCGCCCAAAATAGCGTGACTGCGACTGCCAACCACGTGTTTGGGGTGCCTTCTTTGTCGTGGCTTTGTTGCATCCTTCGCAACCAGACAAGCAAAAACAAGGCTGAGATTACGTGGATCAGCAGATTCGTGGTGTGGAAAATGACAGGGTTTGGGCCTTGTCCAATTGCCCAGTCTATGGCCATGCTTGCTTCTGCAACTGGTCGAAAATATGGCTGATTTTGGGCTTGCCCCAAGCCATATTCAACTGCGCCGGCCCACGGCCTTGTGAAAATGGCAGGGATGTTTGAAAGGCTTTGGATATCTTTGTTTAAAAGGACTATGTAGCCGTCATCCCAGGCGAATTCATTTGTAAATACAGGGAGATAGCTGGCAATAGCCGATACCGCTACAACAATAAACGGTGCCAGTCTGGCCGCCATCATAACCTCGATTTTAAACGTTCCAGCCGCCTACGCACATCGGCGATGTATTGCGGTCTCCAGGGGCGCTTTATGTATGCAAACGCGCCAAGCAAACCGCCAAAATGGGCCGACGAAGCAATCCCGGCCCCCAAAATGGTCACAATGATATCTATGCCAATGATAAGCCAAATCAGGTTTTTGGCTTTTAGCGGAGTTAAACCGAAAAGTTGGAGCTCTGCCTCGGGAAACATCAGGGCGAATGCCGTCAAAACGCCGATGACAGCTCCGGAGGCACCAATCACCATAGTTCCTGGGGTTCCCTTGAGGAACTGGACAATTATGAAAAGAACAGAGCCGGACAAGGCAGAAATCAGCATTAAGGTCACAAAACGCTTTTGCCCAAGCCCACGTTCAACCCAAGGGCCAAGTGACAAAAGCGCTAACCCATTAAACAGCAGGTGCAAAAGGCCATTTCGTTCATGGAGCACTACTGATGTCAACACAGTCCAAGGATGAGTCAAAACCGTGCTCGGAATCAGGCCAAAGTTTAAATAGATAAAGTCAGACGCGCTGGCACTTATCAAACTTGTGATCAAGACAACTATGTGTATCCCCAAAATAAGCATCAAGAAAGCGCGAACCACAGGGGACAGATTCGACAGCATCTGCTTGAACATGCCAGATTGGCGCATTGACAGGCCTCAGTTGCGGACTATTGGGGGCGCTATTTACCAGCACCTGAATCGTAGAGCTTGATCAGGCGGTCGGTCAGGTCTATTGCTCCGCTGTTATACAAAGCGGCGCTGGAGTTCAATATGACGGTGAATCCCTCGTCTTTACCAAGCTTAATCAAAATCTTTTCCAGCCGTTCCAGGATTGGTGCGGTCAACTCAGCTTCCTTTGCGGCAAGCTCTTGCTGGTTGCCCATATAGTATTCTTGCAGCTCAACCATTTTCTTTTGGTATTCCTGCATCTTTTGGCGACGCAGCTCTTCACGCATAGTTGACATCTGGGTTTCAAGTTCGTCTTTCAGCTTTTTGACGTCTTCCTGCATCTTATCGAATTCATTTTGCTTTTGTTTCAAAAGACGCTCAAGTTTGCCCTTAACAGCAACGCCATCCTTAACCGTAATAACGGCCCTTTGAACATCGACAAGCCCAATTTTTACAGTCTGAGCGTTTGCCGGCAGAGCAACAGCAACAAACGCCAAAGAAGTCAGTAAAATAGTAAAGTTACGAAATTTCATCCTTCCCTCCACAGGTCTAGCAACGCCGCAGAAGTTTGCGGCAATTTGCATGTTTAGTCAAATCAAACCCAAACGCACCGCCAGACTAAACGAGATTGGCACGAAATTATTCCCGCCGGCTTGCAGGATTTGTGGGGCGGTGGCAGGGGCAGGGGGAAGTGTGAAGGGAGAAGGGAGGCAGGATCAGGGCCAGGAACAGGGCCAGGGACAGGGCCAGGGACAGGGCCAGGGGCAGGGGCAGGGTGAAGGGAGAAGGGAGGCAGGATCAGGGCCAGGAACAGGGCCAGGGACAGGGGCAGGGGCAGGGGCAGGGGCAGGGAAACAATTGTGCTGATCTGCAGGATTTGGAGCTAAAAAGAGGTCGAGAGGGCACCCAGCAACATGGTCCGGGGGCAATCCTGGAGGGCGCTATCGGGAGTTGCCGGGACCCGACGTCGCCCCCAAAATCACCGTCTAGTCGATGACGAAGGCTGGCGAGACA
>Ga0116146_1004030_pt1 | contig 11645 bp, 7 predicted proteins | sample AD_JPNHG2_MetaG_FD_89748 | JGI IMG/M metagenome (GOLD analysis project Ga0116146, IMG submission 89748) | Active sludge microbial communities of municipal wastewater-treating anaerobic digesters from Japan - AD_JPNHG2_MetaG | ecosystem: Engineered > Bioreactor > Anaerobic > Digestate | place...
AGAGTTTTGACCGCGTCCTGGAAAGGAATGTGTCCGCCCAGCGCGCCGGACACGGCGAACTGCATTCTCTGCAATAGCGGCAACAGGACGGTTGGATCGGGTCGTGGCAGGTCTGCGAAATCGTCCGGGGCCCGCGTACCAACGTACCCGAGGGACCGCAATTTCGCGATCTCGACGTCGTCCAGCTCCTCCATTGGCGCCGGCGCGCCCGGGCGACTCAACTCTTCGCCGAAAAAGTCGCTGACGCGCTGCAGCATGCGGGCCGCGGTTTCAGGCTGACTGGCGGCAAGGTTTCGAGATTCATGAGGATCAGCCGACAAGTCGAAGAGCTGCGGATTAGGGCTGAAGATGTACTTCTGCTGATCGACGTACACGGCAAAGAGGGCCGCCCAGCCCTGCTCGACCAGCGAGTACAACGATTCACAGTAAACGGGGCCGGTCGGCTCGACCCTGGTCAGGTCCACACCGTCGGCGTCCGGCGGCGGCAGGCCCAGCAGGGAAAGCGCGGTCGGCATCACATCCGTAAGTGAGACGAGGCCGGGAACGTGGACGCCGCCGCCCAGGCGCTGCCCGCACGCCATGATCAGAGGCACGTGTACCGTCGGGTTGTAAAGCAGGTAGCCGTGAGCCCCCTCGCCATGCTCGTTCAGGCTTTCGCCATGATCGCCGGCGGCGATGACCAGTGTGTTGTCGCCCAGGCCAAGCTGCTGTAGGGCGTCGAGCAGGCGGCCGAGCTGTGCGTCCATGAACGCGATTTCGCCCGCGTAGGGGTTTTGGGCGTATTGCTGCGCATAAGGCGGCGGCGGATCGTACGGCACATGCGGATCGAAGTAATGCACCCAGAGGAAAAAGGGACCGCCGCAATGTTCGCGTAGCCAGGCCACGGCATGGTCAGTAGTGCGGTCTGCTCTTCGCTCAGCCTCGTAGCCCTGGGGCTGGGGCCTGGCGTCGCTGAAATCGTCGTGATAATTGTCAAAGCCCGCGGCGAGGCCGTAGCGCGAGCCCAAGACCATCGCCGAGATTATCGCGCCCGTGGCGTAGCCGGCGTTCTTCAGCTCACGCGCCAGCGTTTTGTGCGTGTCTTCCAGCCGGTAAAACCCGTTGGTCCGCGCCGCGTGGTGGTGCGGGTAGAGGCCGGTCAGCAGCGAGGCGTGGGCCGGCAGCGTGATCGGGGCGGGCGTAAGGGCCTGCGAGAATAGCACCCCGCGCCGGGCCAGATCGTCCAGGGCCGGTGTTTGCACCGAACCGCCATAGCAGCCGAGGTAATCCGCGCGAGTGGTGTCCAACGTGATCAACAGGACGTTGGAGCCAGCCAGAGCGCCCGGTCCGGCCGGGAAACGCGACTCACAACGCAGGTTTTGGTCAACATGCAGCCGGCCCAAGCCGCCTCGCGCTGCGCCGTGCGCGAAGAACCACGCTGCCATAGCGCCGCAAGCGGCCAAAACGATGAGGATACTCGCAATTCCCCGGCGCGATGCGCGCGTTTTCCCTTTGCGCACGGCTGGCCGCGCGCGTCGCGGTCTGTTGCGGTTCATGCCTTCACTCCTTGCCCGTGGGTGCCTGGGTGCCTAGGCCAGGCCGGTTTTCACCGGTGGAGCACGGGCCCGCTCCCGCTTGCAGTGGTCGGGGCAGTGGGAGCGGTTGCGCTCATCTTACCGAATCGGCACGCGATAACCAAGACTTTTCTCGCCCACACCTGCCCTGTGCTGCGGGCCCTGTTATCGGGTACTGCCGAAGTGCTCCCCCAAAAGGCGAGTTGCAGATCATCACCAGGCAATATCGAGGATCAACAATCCCGATCGACGCACCGCGACACTCTGCCTGCAGCGAGAGTCGCGCGCGGCCATTTCCAGTCGGCCGATTCGACTCCCAGTGTTTAGTGTTTGACGCTGAACCGGATCAGGCCTTGGTGACGCGCAGCACTTCCTGAGGCGTCGTCAACCCGCGGCGGCAGAGGTCCCAGCCGGCCTCGCGCATCAGCACCAGACCCTCTTCGCGGGCCGCTTTCAGAATTTGCGACGCCGACTGGCGCTTAATGACCATCTCGCGCAGGTTGTCGCTCATGACCAGAAGCTCGAACAACGCCCGCCGTCCAGCATAGCCGGTGTTGTGGCACTCGCGGCAGCCGGCCCCTTTGTACAGCTTATCCTTGGGCCCCAGCTCAAAATCGGGCGGCAGCTCGCGAGCGTGCGACGGCCTCCACTCCTGCTTGCACTCTTTGCAGATGGTGCGCACCAGGCGCTGCGCTAGAACCGCCTCAATCGAGCTGGAAACAAGGAACGGCTCGACGCCCATGTCCAGCAAACGCGTGGTCGCCGTAACCGCATCGTTCGTGTGCAGCGTGCTGAACACCAGGTGGCCCGTGAGCGAGGCGTTAATTGCGACTTCGGCCGTCTCTAAGTCACGAATTTCGCCGACCAGGATGACGTCCGGGTCGTGACGCAGGAAACTGCGCAGCGCGCGGGCGAACGTCAGGCCGATCTTGGGCAGCGTCTGCGTCTGGTTAATGCCCTCCAGGTAGTACTCAACCGGGTCTTCGATCGTCAAAATCTTCAACTCGGGGCTGACGATGCGCTTGAGCGCCGCGTACAGCGTCGTCGTCTTACCCGAGCCGGTCGGCCCGGTAACCAGAATAATGCCGTGTGGCCGCTGGATGCACTCCGTGAACGATTCCAGAACTTGCCCGTCCATGCCCAGCGTTTCCAGGTCGAGGCGGACGGCGGAGCGGTCGAGGATACGCAGCACGATGCCTTCGCCGAAGGCCATCGGAATCACGCTCACGCGCAAATCGATCTCGCGCCCGTGGGCCTTGATCTTGAAGCCGCCATCCTGCGGCAGGCGGCGCTCGGCGATGTTCAGGTTCGAGAGGATTTTGATGCGGCTGATGATCGCGTTTTGGAAGCGGCGGATTTCCGGCGGCACATTGGCCACGTGCAGCACGCCGTCGACGCGATAGCGGACCACGAAATCATTCTCGAACGGCTCAAAGTGGATATCGCTGCAGCGCTGATCGATGGCTTCGAGGAGAATCTCGTTGACCAGTTTGACGACCGAGGCCTCCTGGGCCATCTGCACGTCGAGGTCGGCCGATTCGATCTTGTGCTCGTCAACGACCTCCAGCTCGCCGCGCTCCTGGACCAGCGTCGTGAGCACTTCGCCGCCGACGCCGTAGAAAGATTTAATGAGCTTGTGAATGACGGTGCTGGAGGCGAGGACGGGCTCGATCGGCGTGTTGATGCAGGTCCGGAGCTCATCCAACGCGTAAACGTTGTATGGATCAGAGGTTGCGACGCGGATGCCCCTTCCGTTGCGCGATATCGGAATGATGCCGTACTTATGGACCAGACGGCTGGGGACGGCCTTCAGGAGCTCGCGGTCGACGTCGGCCTCGTCGGGCTCGACGATGGGAATGTCGAGTTCTTCGCTGAGGACCCTCAGGATGTCGCGTTCCCGGACTAGTCCGGTCCGGACCAAGTGCTGATCCAGGCGTTCTGAAGCGGACGAACGCTCCGCGACGGCTTGTTGAAGCTGTTCGCGGGTAATCAGGCCTTTCGCGACCAGGGCTTCGCCTAGGGGCATTTGTGTAACCTCGGTGCTATCAAGAGGTTGCGTGCAGCCAGCGCATGCGCAGGCGCAATTCACGCGCGGTGTTATACCACGAAAGCCCGGCCTGATTGCAGTCGTACGGTAAATTCATCTGCGATCTACAAACGGCACCCGCAAAGTGCTATTCCCCACATCAAGCAAAAACGGCGAGAAAATGGCGACGGCGGAACGTGCAGGTCCGGTATCTTGCTGGTCTAATACCAGGGGCGTGCGACGAGCCATAACGTCCGGTATGCGGACCGCTGAGAGGATGACGATGAACCGACGTGGGGTACGCCTGCTATTTCTGACCTTCGTCGTGCCCGGATTGGCTGTGGCCGTCGGCTGTGATCGAACGGCTCCCGCGGGCGGAACGGGAACTTCTAAGGCTTCGCAGCCGCCTGCTCCGCCTGCGACTCAGCCGGCGCCGGGTGATTTGGGCGCGATCCAGAAAATGATCGCAAATTCCGAGAAGGCTCCAGGCGGCAGCACGGGGCCGTCCATGCTGCCACCGGGGCATCCGCCTGTGCCCGGTATGGCGACGCCGCCGGCCACTGCGGGGTTGAACTTACCGGCCGGTCATCCGCCCGTGAATGCGGCGGCGAGCATGCCGTCGGCAGGCGACATGAAACCGGGAGTTCCGCTGAAGTGGGACGACCCGCTCGACTGGAAGCCGGCGCGGCCGGCCAGCACGTTCCGCTTGGCGCAGTACGAAATCCCCGGGGCGGACGGCGAGGGGCCGGGCGAGGTGGCGGTGTTCCACTTCACCGGTAGCGGCGGGACGGTGGCGGACAACATCGCCCGTTGGGTCGGGCAATTCTCCGACGCTGACGGCAAGCCGATCGATCCCGCCGCAGCGACGCAGGAAACATTCGAGGCAAGCGGGCTGAAGGTGCATTTCGTCGAGGTGAGCGGGTACATGATGGTCAGCAGGACCATGGGCGGCACGGGCGAGCGCAGCCCCAGCCAATACCGCCTGCTCGGCGGCATTGTCGAAATGCCGGACGGCAATTGGTTCTTCAAAGGGACCGGCCCGGACAAGACCATGGCCGCGGCGCGCGAAGCATTCTTACGGTTGCTCAGGTCGGTGCAAGCAGGCGAGGCAAGCGTCAAAACGCCATGAGCGCGGATGCACGCGTGCGAATTTGCAAGCTCGTCGTATTAGTATTGCTGCTTCAGGCTGCTGTGGGCGCGGCAGCCGAGGGCGAGCGTCAGCCGCGCTTCGAACGCCTGGAAAACGGCCTTCGCCTCGGGGTAGTCGAAGAGCGCGGGTCGCCGTTGGCCAGCGTGCAACTCTGGTACGAGGTCGGCTCGGCCGCCGATCCCGCGGATTCGCTGGGTCTGTGCGACGTAACGCGGCGCGTGCTTGCGGCCCGCGACGAAGCGAGCGAGCGCCTGACGGCCGCCGGCGGACGCGTTGAAAGCCGGACGCTGCGGGACGCCTGCTATTTCGCCACGCTGCTACCGAATGATCGCGTGCAGTTAGCGCTGGAAGCAGAAGCCGCGCGAATGCAGCCCTTGTCGGCCTCAGCAGAGGCTGTGGCGGCTGCGGTAGCAACCGTGCAGCGCGAGTCCGCGGCTGCGGGCGGTCGGGGCAAAGGCGCAGCGCGGCAGTCGGCCGGCCAGTTGTTCGAGGGGCACCCGTACGGCCGGCCCGGTTTGAGCGAGGACTCGTTGCCGCGGTTGACTGCGGACGCGGTCAATGAATTTGCAAGGCGCTGGTTCATTCCGGGGAACGCGCTGGTGCTGGTGGTCGGCGATGTTGATGCGGAAGCGACGCTCGTGCGCATGCGCGAGCTGTTCGAGCCGCTGGAATGGAGGCAGCCGCCGCACGTGCGTGAAGCGCCGTTGCCTGAACCCGGCGCGGCGAGCCCAGCGGCTACGCAAGATTCCCCGGCCGGCGATGTGACGATCGCGTGGCTGACGCCGCCGGCCCGCGACTTGAAGAATGCGGCCATCGATGTGCTGATGCACCGCTTGTGCAATCCGGTGGATGGTCCGCTGGCGCGCCGGCTGGCGGAGATGGGCTATGCACCGCCGCGCTGGCGGCGCGAGCAATGGCGCAGCGCCGGAATGCTGGTTCTCGAAACGGCGGGATCAGCGGAGGCGCGCGCCGCAGTAACGGAAGAGATTGAGCGGGCGGTTAAGGGTGTTCCGAACGAGATCGAACTTAACCGGGCGCGGTCCCTGGTGAGGCGGGACAGGTTATGGAGCCGGGCGGACTTCGGCAGGCGTGCTCTGCAGCTCGGTTGGTGGGACATAGTTGCGGGAGATCTGCTGCTGGATGACTTCGAACGTACCGCGATCCGGCGGCTCCCGGTGCGCGATGTTCAGGCTGCGGCCGCAGGACTGCTGCACGCGCGGCAGGTCGTCGTTTCTCACCGGGAAGCAGCCGATCGAGACCAGCCGTGGCGGGCGGGCAGTGCCGGGCCAACTGCGGCCCCATGGGAAGCGGCGCTTCAGGCGTTTGAGACGCCGCCAGCGATCGAAGGAATCGACGTAAAGGAACTCCGCCCAGGATTGCGCACCGTGCTGAAGCGCGTGCCGGGTCAGGAACAGACCGTAATCGCTACGAAGATCACGGCCACGGCCATGCAAGAGCAGGCCATGAGCGCCTTGATGGCGGTCGGTTCGGAGTTGCACACCGTCGACGAAATCCGCGATTACCTGACCTATCGCGCTAGCGAAATATATCCCTTTGTGAATCGCCGCACGCCCGGCGCGGAGGCCCAGCTTTCGGGGCAGGCCGGGCTACTCGCCTTTGGGCCGTCTGAGTATGCTCCGCAGCTCATCGAGCTTCAGGCCGAATTGCTCCGCCGGCCGCAAACATCGCCGCAAGCGTGCGCGCGGGCAGCCCAATTGCGACAAAAATATGCCGAGTCGCTCCGGCTCGCGATCGAGGCCGGCGAAGTTGCGGCCTACGTCCCAAGTGGATTCATCAGCGCGGCGCACTCCGCGCCTGAGTACCCAGGATCGGCCGACGAAGTGCGTGAGGCTTTGGCAAGCCTGCACAATATCGAGCAAGTCGAAATTGTCGCGATCGGTGACTTTTCGCGCGAGGATCTGTTGGGCGCGGTCGAAGCCGCTTGGCCTGCGGCCGGCGGAACGTCGGCTACTCAGCAGGCTGGGCAACGCTGCGGAGGCGCCGCTTCCGCCGGCGGTCACGAGCTTTGCGCCAGGCGTGGCTGAGCGCCGCCACGCTGACCTGCGGAAGATGTGGCAGGAAACCCGGAAGGAAGCTTAAAGCGTCGTTTCGCAATGCCTTCAGAGTGACGCGGGCAATCTGCCCCGGCGTGTAGAACTGGTGGTATATCCGGCGGCGCAGGGCACCGAGCTCTTTGACCGAGCACTGGTCGGAGTAGATCTTGCCGTTGGGGGCTATGTGGTAGCCGGGGCTGCTCGCCACCAGCTCGTCCAGACCCGAATACGGGCTGGAGCGCAACACCGAGAGAGCGATCGTGTCCAGACCCAGCTCGCGCGCGAACGGTGCGATCCGCAGCATGTCCTCGCGGCTCTCGCCAACACAGCCGACGATGAAGTAGCCGTGCAAAAACATGCGGCTGTGGCGCAGCACTTCAAAATACTTGCGGATCCGCGCCACGTCGAAGCCCTTGCGCATCGACCGCAAGGTCTTGTCGTGAGCCGACTCAACACCCAGCATCAGCATGGAGAAGCCGGCCTGTTCCATCTTGCGTAATACGTCCGGGCGCCGGGCGATCTCCAGGCGCGCGTTCACGAAGTAGCGCTTGCGAATGCCGCGCGCCAGGATCAGGTCACAGATGCGCTCCACGCGCTCCAGGTCGTGCGTGAATAGGTCGTCCACGAACCCGATCAGGCGCGCCTGTATTCTCCCCAGCTCATCGACCACGGACTCCGGCGAGCGCGCCGACCAGCGGCGCATCTCACCCCACGGATTGCGATTGAACGAACAGAAGGCGCAGTGGTTGGGACAGCCGCGCGAGGTTGCGATGGAGTCGACCGCGATGCCGGCGCGAGCGCCCTTGATGGTAACGACGTAGTCCTGGCGGCGAGCCTCCCGATCCGGATAGAGGTCGTCGCGCACATGCCCCAGACTGCGATTGGGATTGTGAACAATAAGGCCGTTTTGGCGAAAGCTCAGCCCGGCGATCTGATTCAAGGGGACCCCGCGGCACACTTCGTCCAGCGCATCTTCGCCATCGCCGCGAATAACCAGGTCGACGTTCGGAAAATCCGCCAGCCACCGGCCCGGGTTTTCCGTGGCGTGCCGGCCGCCGATCACCGTGAGAATTCCGGGCGGCACGGAACGAATCTCCTCTTCCAGGAATTCGCGATCTCGATCCCAGTTGATGGAGAAGCACACCAGATCCGTCTGTGGCCGCAGGTAACTTCGCGTCCGGTTGGCCACCATGCGCAAATCAATGAGGTCCAGTGAGCGCGCGTACTGTTGTACGACGGCCGCTATGAGTTCCAATCCCAGCGGCGGAAAGAAACCCGCCTCGTTGAGTTCCCGCCGATACGGATAGACGCACAGTGCGTGCTGGAAGGATCGGGGATTCGCGGCGGTCGCCGACTGGCAGCCCTGGGGGAGGAAACCAACGCCCACGGCTGAGTTCACGTAATTGGCCGCGATGTTGTGGGCGCCCCCTGGAGCAACCTTGAGACCAGCCATTTAACCTCCGGTCACCATCGCGCTGTTCAGCCGGCATGTACCGGAGGGATGTCGCCCGGTGCGTTGCTCAGCGGCGCAAGCGCTATCGTAACACGGGAGGCCGACGTCTGCAGCGTTGCCGGAGGGCGCTTAACAGGAAAGTTATCAGTCGGCGGTGCGCGCGTGGTCATTGGCCACTGCATAACGCTCGGCTTACAGTGCGCCACGTCATCCGCGGCCGAAAGTGATCGGTCGTCGCCGCGATTGTCGAACATTGAACCTCCGGTACTCGCGAGCAGACGTGCCGACAATATAATTTCCGCTTCGCGCTTGCAGCCGCACGCGCCTGGAGGCAGTCATGATCGACCTCAAGCTGATACGCGAAAACCCGGACCTGGTGAAGAAAGCCGTCCGCGACAAGAACATGCGCGTCGACATCGACCAGATTATCGCCATCGATGCGCGCCGCCGGGCGCTCGAAACTGAGTTCAACACGCTGCGGCATCAGCAGAACACCACCGGGGAGCGGATCGCCAAGGCGCCGAAAGAGGAAAAGGCCGCCCTCAGCAACGAGATGCGTGAGATCAAGGCCCGCCTCAAGGAGATCGACGCCGAGCGCGAAAAAGTCGATGCCGAACTGAACGAGCTGATGTTGCTCGTGCCGCAAATCCCGCATCCGGCCGCGCCCATCGGACCGGATGAGAGCGGCAACGTCGAGGTCCGCCGCGTCGGCGCGCCGAAGGCAAAAGAGGCGTTCGAGCCGAAGTTCCGCGATCACGTGGAGTTGGGCGAGCAGCTTGGGCTGTTTGACATCGACCGTGGGGTGAAGATCGCCGGCTCGCGAAATTACGTTCTAACAGGCCTGGGCGCGATGCTGCACGAAGCGGTGCTGCGGCTGGCGTGGGACGTCATGCTGGCCGGCCGCTTCGACAAGCCGGGCGCGCCGGATGTCAAGCTGCAATTCAAGCCGCTCACTGTGCCGGTACTCGTAAACGATAGCCTGATGTATGGCACGGGCTTCTTCCCGCTGCACCGCGAGGAAGTATACCTGTGCGAGCGCGACGGGCAGAGCTTGGTCGGCACGGCGGAGGTGCCGGTAACCGGCTTGCATTCGGACGAGATTCTGGACCAGGCGGAGTTGCCAAAGCTGTATTTCGCGCGCAGCACCTGCTTCCGGCGCGAGGCAGGCGCCGGCGGCAAGGACACGCGCGGGCTGTATCGCATTCACTACTTCGACAAGGTCGAGCAGGTTGTCGTCTGCCAAGCCGACGCGGACGAATCGGCCTACTGGCATGATGTCATCATTTCCAATTCGGAAAGGGTACTACAGGCGCTGGAGCTGCCTTACCGGGTGGTCGAGGTCTGCACGGGCGATATGGGACAGGGCAAAGTCCGGATGTACGACATCGAAACCTGGATGCCCAGCCGCGACGGCTACGCCGAGACGCACTCGGCCAGCCGCTTCCATGATTTCCAGGCCCGCCGGCTGAACCTCAGGTATCGCAGAGCCGACACGGGCAAGCCGGAGTTCTGCCACACACTCAACAATACGGTGATCGCCTCGCCGCGAATTTTGATTCCAATTATGGAGATGTATCAAACTCCGCAAGGCGGCGTCCGGATACCCGAGCGCTTGCGCCCGTATCTCAACGGGGTTGAAGTGATCGGCCCGGGTTAATTCCCCGCGGGCCTTGAGCAGAAGCGCAGAGCATGAGTGCCGAATCGGGAAGCGGCACAGTCGCCCAGCGCCGGCAATGTCTATAGGTTACCACAAGCACTTCAAAACGCTGAATTGCCAGCATTCAATCTCGCTACTTCTTGACTTCGATATTACGCCGGCTATCAACAAGTGCAGCAGCTCACAGCGCTGCGTGCTCGCCGGCTTGAAACGCTAGTCAGCGATTTGCAACTGTAGCGTGTATTACACATAGCAAGCATGAACGAGGCCGGGCAAGCGCTGAAGCCTCGGGAACTTTGAGGCTTCACGGTTATAGCGCGTCCGGGTTGGACTTGCGGAACAGGTGATTCCTTGACAGGAGCGGGCCGGTCCTGACGCGTCGCGTGGCGGGTCGGGCGGCACTTTCCAGAGCAAGGCAGGGAAAGGAGCGATATTCATGACACAGCGCATTCTCTTGATCGCGGTAGTGACGTGCTATTGTGGCGGCGTGACCGGGCCCGCTGTAGCGGAGCTTGTTACCTTGAGCAGCGGCAACTCCGTGGCGCGAATCGATACCGGTTCCGCGCTCGGACTGTACTCATGGACCGTCGATGGCGTGGAACACCTGAGTGCTCAGCAACTCTGGTTCCGGATCGGCGACAACGAGGAGAATCCTATCAGCTCGGCCGAACCGGTTGGGTTTACTACAAATGGTCAATCGGCGACGGTGCAGTTCGCTCAGGGACTGTTTGATGTGGATTTGAACTACGCGCTCGTGGGCGGCGCGCTGGGCAGCGGCCAGTCTCAGCTTGCGCACATCATCACCCTTACGAATGTGGCGGACGTACCGCTGGACTTGCACCTGTTTCAATATGTTGATCTGGACGTTGACGGGGAGTTTGACTTCAATTCCGTGTCCTTCCTGAGCAACGATTTGGCGCGCCAAATTGGCCCCAGCGGGAGCATCGCTACCGTGGCGGTGAGCGACCTGCTCTCCAGTCACCGCCAGGTGGCCTTCTACCCGGAGCTGCTCGATGCGCTGAGCGATTTGAGCCCGACGACGCTCTCCGACTTTACCGGCCCGCTCGCGGGCGATCTGACGTTCGCGTTCCAGTGGGATTTGACTCTCGGCGTGGGAGAGGTGGCCTCGCTGACGCTTAATGAGAACCTTATTCCTGAGCCGGCCTCACTGGTATGTCTGGCATTGTGCGCCGCAATACTGCTGCAACGACGACTTAGAGGTTGTGTGCCGTAAGGCACGCGCGAGCTACTGCTCGCGGAGGGTAGCGTGAGACGCAGAGCTAAGTACTCAGCCTCCGGTGTCGATTACAGAACCTGTTGCACCGTGGAGCTGCTGCTCTTAATCACAGTGGTAGTGGGGCCTGGCGCCCTGCCGGCCCAGGCCCAACCGCCGGCTCCGGCTGAACCAGCTCTGCCCCCGCCCTCGCTGAAGACCGTCATCGTGCCCGAACCGCCGAACCTGCACCTTTATGTGCGGAATCGTCAGGCGGCTATTCAGTTGGGCAAAGCCCTATTCTGGGATATGCAGGTCGGCAGTGACGGAGTTACGGCCTGCGCCAGTTGCCACTTCCACGCCGGGGCAGATAACCGGATCAAGAACGCACTCTCGCCGGGAATACGCGCCGGCGACGAGACGTTCCAAGTAGCCGGTCCGAACTACACCCTGCACTTTACCGATTTCCCGCTGCGTGCCCTCTCGGACCCCGAGGACCGTGACTCGCCACCGCTGTGGGAGAGCAACGATATCGTCTC
>Ga0116146_1004040_pt1 | contig 11616 bp, 9 predicted proteins | sample AD_JPNHG2_MetaG_FD_89748 | JGI IMG/M metagenome (GOLD analysis project Ga0116146, IMG submission 89748) | Active sludge microbial communities of municipal wastewater-treating anaerobic digesters from Japan - AD_JPNHG2_MetaG | ecosystem: Engineered > Bioreactor > Anaerobic > Digestate | place...
CCAGGCTATGATTTGTGTCTTAATTGGGTTTTAATAAAAAAGATAGAAATTGACAACAGCAGTAGATATACTAGAGGCAGAAACTAAAAAAATATGATATAATTTTATTGCAGATGTAGATAAAGAGGCTATAAATTTTAATATTTTGACGAATTAATGTAGCAAATTAAATCCAAAAGCAATAACGTACATGAAAGAAACACTTCTAAATACTTTGTTATGCCTTTGCATACATTTCGAAAGCGAGATATTGTGCCCTGTTTAATATTAAAATTAATTATAAAAGTTTTTAAGGGGAGGAAACAAAATGAAGAGAAAAAGGATTAAACTGCATAAAATTTTATCCATGACTGTTCTGGTAGTAATTTTGACTACTTTGCTGTTACAGCAGTTTGGTCTTGAACCAAAGGTTCAGGCTGCTTCTTCACCACGTTTTGGAGATGCGTACTACAATTATGGAGAAGCCTTGCAAAAAGCAATTCTTTTCTACAAAGCCAACCGTCTTGGTGACCTGCCAGATGATTATATTTTGCCTTATAGGGCAGATGCAGCAATGACAGACGGACAGGATGTAGGACTTGATCTTACGGGAGGTTGGGCTGATGCCGGCGACGGAATTAAGTTTACCCATACCATTTCATATGCTGCAGCACAACTGGGATGGGGTGTATATGAATACAGGGAAGCCTTCGAAAAATCAGGGTTGTTAGAGGACATATTGGATGAAGTAAAATGGGGAACGGATTTTTTGATTAAAGCCAATCCGGAGCCTAACGTACTATACTATATGTGCGGATACGGTCAATCTGACCACTCGGTGTGGGTTCCTCATGAGTTTTTGGATTATGTGACCGACAGAAAATCCTTTAAGGTGGATCCGTCGGCACCGGGTTCTGATGTTGCAGGTATGACTGCAGCGGCACTGGCTATAGCTTCTCTAATATTTGAAGAAACAGATCCAGAGTATGCGGAAAAATGCTTAATGCATGCAGAGAGAATTTTTAATTTCGGTTATACATACAAAGGGAAAAACCCTCTGGATATTTTATACCCTTCCGGAAGCTATGTGGATGACCTTGCGTGGGGAGCTATTTGGCTTTACATAAAAACAGGAAAACAGGATTACTTGGATAAGGCTATTTCAATAATGCCTGTCGATACAATAGGCGGATATCATACTCATTGCTGGGACGATGTAAGTTATGGTGCGGCAATTAAAATAGCTCAGGTGACAAAAGACCAAAAATATGCTTCTATGGTGGAAAGAAATCTGGACTTTTTCTTGCCCGGTGGAGGTATAACCTACACCCCCGGAGGATTGGCATGGCTTTCCCAATGGGGATCTTTGCGTTATGCGAGTACGGCAGCATTTTTAGCTTTTGTATGGTCCGATGATGAAACCGTTGGAACGTTGTCCAAAAAAGATGAATACAGAAAATTTGCAGAAAGACAAATAAATTATATATTGGGTGACAATCCACGGGGCGGAAGTTATGAAGTAGGTTTTGGAGAAAATCCTCCTGTACATCCCCATCACAGAACTGCACATGGTTCATGGGTAAGTATGACCGATGTACCTTCATTTAGCAGGCATATACTATACGGTGCTTTGGTTGGTGGTCCTAATTCCAGTGATTATTGGGAAGACAATATTGAAGATTATGTTATGAATGAAGTTGCAATTGACTACAATGCAGGTTTTGTAGGTGCTCTTGCCAAAATGATTGACATGTATGGAGGAAAAAAACTTGAAAATTGGCCGAAGCCTGAAGATTTCCGTGCACCTGAGGATGATCTGGTGGAATATTTCTGCCGTGGCTGGATAATGTATGAGGGTTTTGGAACATTAAATCTCCTGCTTCAGGTTAACAATAGGTCATCATGGCCACCAACAGTGAAAGATAAGATGTCTGTTCGTTATTACATGGATTTAAGCGAGGTATTTGAGGCTGGAGGAAGCTTGGATGATGTGGAAATAACCTTAGGTCAAAGTGATGGTGCTAAACTTGAAGGATTGAAGCATTATGCGGACAATATTTATTATTTTACTGTTGATTTTTCGGGAACTCAGATTATGCCTGCCGAATGGAACTTATGTGAAAAAGATGCCAATGTATCAATTAGATATAAAAATGGCATAGGCACACATGAAAACGACTGGTCATTCCAGAATTTGGGCACATCTCCGGATTTCGATGCAATATCTTTTGCAGGATTGACTCCCTATATACCTGTATATGATAACGGAGTTCTCCTGTGGGGAGAAGAACCGCCTTATGAAGGTAAAACACCTAATCCTACTCCTAACCCGACGCCAACCGGACCGGCATTTATCTACGGAGACTTAAACGGCGATGAGGAAGTAAATTCGACGGATGTAACACTCCTCAAAAGGGTTATACTTCGTAAAAACCCTCCGGGCGTTAACTTATCGGCTGCAGACTTGAATCGTGACGATTCAGTGGATTCAACAGATTTAACAATCTTGAAAAGGTTTATTTTAAGGAAAATTGAGTCGATACCTATTTGATGTAATTTAGTATGAAAAACCTACGGATAAGTATTTCACCATCCGCAGGTTTTTTATATTTATCGGGTATAATGAAGTGAAATATACAAAATTACTCTTAATTTCAAAGAACTAGTGGCAGAATAGGCAGAGAGTTGATATAATCAGAAAAAAGATGTTATGGGGGTGAAGATTATAATGAATTGGACTAGTGTGATAGTTTATTTGCACTGGGACTGATTTGCCTTTTGAGTGGAATATTTCAATGGGATTTGTTTTTTAAAAGAGGGAATTGCCGTACAGGCAAGGATTGTTGATGCTTATAAAATGGGTGTTAGTGTGGTAGCCGGAAAACGTTACACCGTAGTTTATACCGATAATAACGGCAATGAGGTTAGAGCTGAAGCAATACTGAATACCAGGGATGCAAAAGTCGGAGATGTAGTGACGGTAAGATATTTAAGGGATAACCCGAAAAAAGTATATGGTGATGATTCACAAGGGTTGGGGGATGTTTTCTTTATAGGCAGTATAGGCCTTTTCTTTGTGGGAGTTCTTATTATTTATGTGATGATTAAAAACCGCAATAAAAATCAGGCAATCCTTTGAGAATAAAAAGTATCTTCCTTACTTATTTAACTGAACTTTGCAAGAAGTCGCCCAACCTCTTAGGTGGGAGATGAATTGCAGATTGACATGACCTACCATTATATGTTATACTGTAATCAGTAGTAAAACATATAAGGTAGGTGAGAACATGAAATTAGACTCAAACAATCATTCAGTATTCCTATTATATTATCATTTAGTATTAGTAGTAAAGTACAGAAGAAAAGTAATAGATGATGCTATCAGTAATAGATTAAAAGAAATATTTGAGTATATACAATCTAATTATAACATCACATTACAGGAATGGAATCATGATAAAGATCATGTGCATATATTATTCAAAGCACATCCTAATTCAGAAATAAGTAAATTTCTGAATAGTTACAAAAGTGCTTCTTCCAGACTTATAAAGAAGGAGTTCCCACAGATAAGGAAGAGTCTGTGGAAAGAATATTTTTGGGCAAAGAGTTTTTGTTTACTTACAACTGGAGGAGCACCAATAGATATTATTAAAAAATATATAGAAAGTCAAGGAAAGTGAGGTGAAATATATGTTAAAAGCCTATAAATATAGAATATATCCTACAGAAGAACAGAAAGAATTCTTTGCAAAGACATTTGGTTGTTGTAGATTTATTTATAATAAAATGCTAAATGATAAAATTGAATATTATAAAGAAACAGGTAAAATGTTAAAAAATACACCTGCACAATATAAAGCCGAATTTACTTTCTTAAAAGAAGTAGACAGTTTAGCTTTAGCTAATGCACAAATTGATTTGGAAACAGCTTATAAGAATTTCTTTAGAGATAAATTAATTGGTTTTCCTGAATTCAAAAGCAAAAGAAGTAAACAATCTTTCAAGACTAACAACCAAAATGGTACAGTAGCTATAGTTGATGATAAATTAAAGATTCCTAAATTAAAGTCACTAATAAAAATAAAACTACACAGAAATTTCACAGGTATAATTAAGTCAGCTACTATTAGTAAAACACCTACAGGTAAATATTTTGTTTCTATACTTGTGGATACTGAAAATAATAAACTGCCTGAAAATAATAATAAAATAGGAATTGATTTAGGAATAAAAGATTTTGCGATTACTTCTAATGGTGATAAATATGAAAATCCTAAGTGGTTAAGGAAGTCTGAAAAGAGATTAAGGAAATTACAAAAGGATATGTCAAGGAAACAAAAAGGTAGTAATAATAGAAATAAAGCCAGGCTTAAAGTTGCTAAATTACATGAGAAAATAACAAACCAAAGAAAAGATTTTCTTCACAAGTTATCTTCTAAACTAATAAACGAAAACCAAGTTATAGTTATAGAAGATTTGAAAGTGAAGAATATGCAGAAAAATCATAGACTTGCTAAATCTATATCTGAGGTATCATGGTCAGAATTCAGGAGAATGTTAGAATATAAAGCGGATTGGTATGGTAGAAAAATAATTACAGCTAATCCTAACTATGCAAGTAGTCAAATATGTTCTGAGTGTGGATATAAGAATCAAGAAGTAAAGAATTTAGGTCTAAGAGAATGGACTTGTCCACAATGTGGAACATATCATGATAGAGATATAAATGCAAGTAAAAATCTACTAAAGCTGGCTATATAGCTGGTAATTATTCGAGGATGGAACATTCTTTTGAGCTTGGGTAAACTTGTCTCAATAGAGATATTGACCAAGAAGCCATCTGCCTCTATAGGTGGTGGTAGTTCACCAGGTTGTGATAAAGTTGGCAATTATCAATCGGTATAAAGAAATCCTTTCAGTGTTTGTCAAGCACGGCTTTGGTACGATTATTGACCAGATAGGGGTTCTTGACCATCTCAATATCAAAATCAAAAAAAACTTAAGGAAGGGCAAAGATCCGCAGACCAACGTAAAGCTTTCGGTCGGCGAACGTTTGAAGCTTTCTTTTGAGGAGCTTGGTCCAACATTTATTAAGCTTGGCCAGATACTTAGTACAAGGCCGGATATTTTGCCCCCGGATGTTATTGCCGAATTGGTAAAGCTGCAGGATTCCGTTAAACCCTTTCCCTTTGAAGATGTTAAATCAGTAATAGAAAGTGAATTTGACGATGAGTTTCAGAATATATTTATGGAATTTGATGAGGAACCTTTAGCATCAGCTTCCATATCTCAAGTGCATCCTGCACGGCTTCATTCCGGTAGAAAAGTTGTAGTAAAAGTACAAAGACCAAGCATTGAAAGAATTATGTATCAGGATCTGAGGTTGCTTGAAGACCTTGCATCCTTTATTGATAATCACACCAAATTCGGAAAAGTGTACGATTTTACTAAAATGGTGGAGGAATTTAAAAACACACTAAAAAAGGAGCTGGATTTTCGGATTGAGGCAGAAAATGCCGAAACCTTTAAAAAGAATTTCTCCAAAGATAAAGGGGTTAGGGTTCCAGAAATCAGCTGGGTCCATACAACAAGGCGTGTGCTTGTTATGGAATACATTGAAGGTGTTAGGGTGAATGATTTTCCTGCACTTGAAAGAGAGGGAATTGACCGTGGAATTATCGCCAGAAAACTTGCAACATCACTTATAAATCAAATTCTAAGAGACGGTTTTTTTCATGGGGATCCCCATCCCGGTAATATAAGGGTACTGCCGGATAATGAGATTGTTTTTCTGGATCTGGGTATGGTTGGAAAGCTCAACGAAGAACTCAAAACGCAGTCTCTAAAAATGTTTATGGGTATTGCGTTTAATGACAGCAGATTGATTATACAGGCTATCATTGCACTGGATGCCATGCCCCATTACATAAACATTAAAAAACTTGAAAAGGACATCGATGTGTTGAAGGATAAATACCTTTCGGTTCCGTTGAACGAGTTGAAAATGGGTAATTTATTCAACGAAATCTTTAAACTGGCATTTTCCTACAGCATTATGATTCCCTCGGAGTTTACCATGCTTGCTAAATCCCTTGTTACGATGGAAGGGCTGGTTGAAAAACTGGATTCCGAAATAAGTGTTCTGGAATTAGCAAAGCCTATTGCAAAAAAGCTTATGTTCAAGGCGTTTTCTACTGAAAAGATAGGTAAGGAATTACTGAGCGAGGCAATGGATTATGGAAATTTGTTTAAAGATATCCCCTCTTTTTTGCTCAATTACTTGCGTAAAATGGATCAGGAAGACTATTCCATACCGCTTGAAGTAAAAGGCATTGAACGCATTGAAAAAAGTTTGAATAAAATTTTTAACAGAATGTCTTTCAGCATAGTTCTGTTAGCTGTTAGTATAATTATATCAGGCATAGTCATTGGATCGGGAATGAGTGCAAACACCGGAACTGAAATGTATATTCTAAATATCAGTGTTCTACGGATAGCTTTGGTTCTAGCAGGTTTAATTGTTGTTGGATTACTTGTTTCAATACTCAGATCAAACCGCTTCTAGTTAAATTATTCCTTTGGATAAGTGCTTTTCGGGTGCATATTATTATGCAATTATTATAGGGATTGCGGCTGCAGTCAGGACAGTGATTGCTTGAATGGTACATTTCAGGCAATTTTTTTACATATTGACTTTTTTGGTTGTTGATATATAATAAAAACCTAATACTTTTCGGGGAGATGATTATTTGAGGTTAAAAAGAATTTTAGCGGTCTTGATGGTAACATTATTGGCATTTTCATTTAGTTCCTGTAACGGTAAACTTGCTCTATTTATTAATGCAAAGTCCGGTGATAGCTACAAGTACCACGTGGAAGTCAATCAAACCACCAATGTGGAATATGGGGAAGAAACAAGTAAAAATGCTCAGAATATGGTCACTGACTTTATTATTACTGTTGACGATGTGGATTCAGAGGGTAACTTGGCAATGAGTTATAAATATGATGCCATAAGAATCGACAGCGAATCTGGAGGAAGCAAGCAGACCATTGACTCTAAAAATGCCGATTCTGAAGATCCTTTTTCAGAACTGTACAATAGTTTTATAGGTAAGGGATTCTCGGTTAAAATGAATAAATTCGGCGAGGTTAAGGAAGTAAACGGGGTTGATGAGTTGTTTGATTCGATGTTAGCCTCTTTAGGCATCGATGAAGACGAAGATTCCCAAGAATTTATCGAAGCGATGAAAGAAGGCTTGAAAGACAGTTATGGAGAGCAAGCACTAAAATCAACCATTGAACAGTCAACGAAAGTTTTTCCTCAAATGGGAAATATTAAAGTAGGTGACAGCTGGACTGTCGATAACAGTTTTAATTCCATTACGAATATTGACATTAAGATTACTTACACTCTTGAAAAGGTTGAAGGAAATATTGCACATATTTCTGTAAAATCCGATATTGAAACGGATGGCTCAAAAACCAATAATTACATGGGAATGGAAATGTCTGCGGATTTAAGCGGTAAAATGACAGGAATCATAAAAGTTAATATTAATAACGGATTTTTATCTGAAGGAGAAATAGAACAGGAGATTTCAGGAAAGATGAATCTTATGATGCCGGAAATCGATGGAAGCGAAGGTGAATCGATAGAATTGCCAATGAGTTTTACAACTAAGGCTACCTATTCAACAACTAAAATGTAATATTAGTGAGGTATTTAATGAGTCAGCAGAACGGTAAAGGGTTTCTGCTGACTTTTTATCCTTGAGTGCGAAAGTTATGTAATCACTATTTTTCCAATTCTCATTGGTTCAAAAAATAGTATTGACCAACTAAAAAAACATATTTCGACGCATTTTATAAATGGAGGGCATTTGAACGATTTTAATTATGTCAGCAATTTTAAATTTGGTAATCAAGTTCCTGCATTTCAGTAGATCTCCTTAAAATGGATCGGCGTTATTTCGCCGATTCATTTTTTAGTGGGATTTCACGAAGTGAAATGACCAAAAAGCGATAGGGGCTCGATGCCCCCGGAGCTTTTGTTAGTAAGGAAAAGGCACAGTCTGATGACCATGCCCCCTTAAAATCAAACAAAATTATTTACAGGGATCTATTCCGTAAATGGTTTTACAGAGATTCCGTATAGTGGTTTTGCTATGGTGTCTGCCGGGATGCCGTACATTGGTATGATTCCGTACTTCGCGATGATCTCAGGTTCGGTAATGATCCCATACATTACTACAGGGTTAGAGGGTTTACATTCGTTGTTCTTCTGGCATGCGATATAAAAACTGGCCCCTCCTGTCATTTCCATAAGCTCTTCATCTGTCAATTCCCTGCCGATACCTAATTTTTCTTTTTCCGACATGATTCCACCTCCTTTGCAATTGATTTTATATACTATTCTCCTCAAAAAAGTATAAGCCTTAAATCGAAGCTTCTCGACAGTAAAGCGTTTTTTTGAGAAGATATAGTTCTTATTTATGTATCAGGGTTTTTCACACGTGCTGCCACATTTCATAATAGCACCCTTCTTTGCTTACAAGTTCCTCATGTGAACCGGTTTCTGCAACCTCACCCTTGTCGAGAACATATATATGGTCACAGTCTACAACCGTACTTAACCTGTGAGCTATTATAATAACAGTGGTATCAGCTGCAAACTAGTCCAGTGCGTTTTTGATATGGTCTTCGCTAATGCTGTCCAAATTGCTTGTAGCTTCGTCGAGTATTAAAATGTCCGGTTTCTTAAGTATAGCTCTTGCTATTGCAAGCCTTTGCTTTTGTCCCTCAGAAAGGTTTGCACCGTTTTCGTGTAAAAAGGTATCGTATTTTTGCGGCAGTTCATTGATAAAATCATGGGCATTGGCTATCTTGCAGGCATTTTCCATTTCATCCGTATCAATGCTTTGGTTGCCCAAACAAAGGTTTTCCTTGACCGTGCCGCTGAAAATAAAAACGTGCTGAGAAACAAAGGCTATTTTGCTTCGTATTACGTCCAAGGATATATCTTTTAAACTGTGTCCGTTTATTAAAATTTCTCCTTTTTCAGGACTGTAAAATTTCATTAAAAGCTTTATCAGTGTGGTTTTCCCGGAACCGCTTTCTCCTACAATGGCTGTTCTTTTTCCCTGAGGAATGCACATATTGATGTTCTTTAAACAGGTTTTCTTGTTCCGTAACGAAAATCCACATTTCTAAATTCTATGTCTCATTTTAATGATGTAACGGAGCTGTTGTTCTTTTGCCATAACTTGTTTTCCGTTTCGAGTTCGAGTATTTCTCCAAGCCTGTTGGAGGCTACAACGGCTGTTTGAATCAACGGTTGAAGATCAATTAAGTTTCTGACCGGTGAGAGGAAATACGCAAGAAGTGCGTTAAATGCGAGCAATTGACCGGGACTCATGTTTCCCATGATAACATTGTATGCACCTGCCCAGAGTATAACAATTCCGCCCAGAACGGCAATGAAACCTGTAATTGAGGCTAGATATATTTGAAGCATACCCTCCTTAAAAGAACTTTTCATCAGCCCTTCAAGTTTATTTTCAGTGCTCCTTTCGGTTTGTTCCTCGGCACGGAAGGATTTGACCGTTTCAATTCCTTTTATGGATTCCACCAGTGCGGAGGTCAGCTTTGCGTTATCTTCCATTATAATTCTGTTGGCATTTTTTATCGGTTTGTTAAATATGGCAGCAATTATTCCGTAAAGCAAAATAACAATAAAGGATATACAAAACAGGAAGGAGTTTTGCATATATAGCAAAATTCCACCGGCTAAAGCCATAATTGTGTCAATCATTATAGTAAGGGTGGCACCGGAAATTGCCTGACGTATTTTCGAAGCATCAAGTAATCTGGAAATTATCTCTCCGACCTTTCTAGAATCAAAAAAACTCATGGGAAGCTTCAAAACATGGGAATAATACTCCATCATTTATATATTAAAGAGGCAAAGAATATTTTCAAAAGAGAACCCTTCAAGGGCTTTAGAAAGCCTGTGAATTTTAAAAGCATATTTTGGGTAAGATTTCCCTTTTGAAAGCTTTCGCCGGGTTCGAGCAAAATGAGGCTACCGGTCCATATTGAGTCGAAAAATTCTAATCCGTACTTGACAATTCCCTTGTCAGGATCGGCGGCAATAATTACATCTTTTTTTATTGAATAAATTACCACAAAATGTGTGAGCTTATTATCCACAATCACATTTGCTATGGCGGGAAGCTTAAAACCGGTGTTAAGGTCTTCTTTCGATGCTTTAAACCCTTTTTGCGAATAAAATCGTGGGTTTCCTCAAGCCCGTCTATACTAATGGCAATTGTGTTGATTCCTGCCTTAACGGCACGATCTGCGATTTCTTCGCTCATCAGCCATCCGTTGCTTATCATGTTTGGGATGATTCCATTCTCATTAAGCCGTTTGGCTATTAAATCCCAATCTTTCCTTGTTGTCGGTTCACCGCCGGAAAGGGTTATCCACTGAAAGCCCAACTCTCCCAAATCATCACAAAACTTTAAGGCTTCTTCGGTAGTAAGCTCTCCTTCCAGAGCATTTTCACAACTGAAACCGCAGTGCTTGCAACGCATATTGCACCCCATGGTGATTTCCCATACAGCTGTAATTGGATTATCCATTGTTTCCATCCTCCTTAACCCGGATTGATATATAAAATAAATTATTATAGTCGTATCGTCAATTTGAAGGGTTTGACTGGTAATATAGCGGAATAGATTAATATAGCGGAATAGAATAATATGTAGGTGAATTACATCAAATAATTTTATTAAAATGTTTATTAATTTAAAGATCTATTACGTAATTCAATTGCATACTAACTGTTATTCCAAGTCAATTAAGGAAATAAATGAATAATTATATAAATGGCAATCAAAGAAATTATTGCATAGAGAGGTAATATATTATACAATTACATTGACAGAATGCATTTATAGGAAAAGAATACTCCAATAAAAGATTAGACAAAATTTACATATGCAGGGGGATAAATATGGAACATTTTGATGAAGAATTAATTAATATGGTGAACAATTCAAAAAAGCAAAAAGAGCTTTCTCTTGAGGTTCAGAAATTCGAAGAAGATTTAAAAAACGTAATTGAACAAATAAAATCAGGCATCGTAAAAATTAATGATTTGAATATCAGAATGGATAAAAAGACATTTTTCAATGAGCTTTTTTCAATATACATACCGGAAGATTTAAAAAAAATGCCCGATAATATTGCGAAAATAAAATATCCCAGTGAATCAAGACCTAAGATCATATTTACAAATAAGAAAGACACATTGAATATTGGAATAAATTATTCTGAACAGGAACTGAAAAATGATGAGGTTTATGTTTTCAGGGACGTTATGAAGGATGCCTTTATGGCAATAAATCCTTCGTCAGAGGTATCGGATTCAGGAGAATTGGAAATAGGCAATACCAATATTGGTTATTACGCATTCCCGAGCTTTGCTTTGGGAGGACAAATGTACAACTTAGTCTTTGTATTGTCGTTACAAGGCAAAGCACTGGTCTGTAATATGAATTGTTTAAAAAAGGATATGAAAGAGAATGAGTTGTTGTTTTATGGGATAATGAATACCATTGGAATAAA
>Ga0116146_1004069_pt1 | contig 11567 bp, 15 predicted proteins | sample AD_JPNHG2_MetaG_FD_89748 | JGI IMG/M metagenome (GOLD analysis project Ga0116146, IMG submission 89748) | Active sludge microbial communities of municipal wastewater-treating anaerobic digesters from Japan - AD_JPNHG2_MetaG | ecosystem: Engineered > Bioreactor > Anaerobic > Digestate | place...
CGAGAACTGGCGCCGGGTGGTGGCAACGAGGTACCGGGACAAGGGCCGGAACAACATGGCCTCCCCCAGCCCGGTGACGGCTGGCCGGGCCGTGTTCGTGCTGTTCGCGACCGGCCACCTGGCGGCTTACGATTTCGACGGCCAACCGCTTTGGTCGCGCGACCTGGCGGCCGAATACGGCCGGTTCGCCAACATGTGGATTTACGGCTCGAGCCCGATGCTGTTTCAGGACCGGCTTTACATCCAGGTCCTCCAGCGCAATCCCGTGCCCGGCGATTACTCGCATGCGCTGGACGACAAGCCCGCCCGCGAATCGTTCCTCCTGTGTCTGGACCCGGCGACGGGCAACAATCTCTGGCGCCAGGTCCGGCCCAGCGACGCCCGCGGGGAATCGCAGGAAGCCTACAGCACGCCGATTCCGTGGGTGCGCGGCGCCGCCGTGGAAATCCTTGTGGTGGGCGGCGACTACCTGACCGGCCACGACGCGGCCACCGGCCGCGAACTGTGGCGCGGCGCCGGCTTCAATCCCAACGGCGAGGGCCATTGGCGGATTGTGCCTTCGCCGGTGGTGGCGGGCGGGGTGGTGATTGGTTGCGCGCCCAAACGCGACCCGGTGCTGGCGTTCAAACCCGCCGGGGCCGGGCGGCTGCCGGACACGGCCCTGGTCTGGAAGTTGAAAGAGTTCCCCTCCGACTGCGCCACACCGCTTTACTATCGTGACAAACTCTTCGTTCTGGACGGCGACCGCCAGGTGATGACCTGTCTGCGGCCCGCGACGGGCGAAAAGCTCTGGCAGGGCAACCTGGGCGTCCGGGAAATCTTCCGCGCGTCCCCGACCGGGGCCGACGGCCGGATTTATTGCATCAGCGAAAACGGCACGGCCGTCGTGCTGGCGGCCGACGAATTCAAAGTGCTGGCCACCATCCCCATGGGCGAATCGCCGGTGCGGTCCACCATCGCGGTCGCGGCGGGCCAGTTGTTTGTTCGCACCGCCAGCCACCTGTATTGCATCGGCCGGAAAGCCAACCCCTGAGTCGCGATGGTGCTGCCTTACAAAATCTCGACAGCGTTTTGGAGATAATAACAAACGCCGCATGGCTGTCAAATGCAGTGATGCGAAAGGCCCAGAAGGTATGAGAAATCGGCGTGCCTGAGCGTCGTTTACCGCCCCTGCTCCCGCTTCCCTTGTGCCCGTTCCGCCTCGCCAATCATTCGAGTAAGCGGCACCCCCAAAGCATCGGCGATGGCTTTTGCGGTGTCCAAGTTTGGGCTTCTCTTCTCACGCTCCAGAAGCCCGACGTAGGTTTGATGCAGCCCAGAAAGTTTTGCCAACGCCGCACGACTCAGCCCCTTCTTTTCACGGTGCTCCTTCACGACCCGTGAGAAGGCGTCTGACAACCCTGATTGAGCGTGCGACATCCATGTTAGAATGCCTGCCGATGCAGCACGGAGGCATAAGACATTTGTCTTGCATGGCGTCGTCGTCTCTGAACAATTCAGGCAACCGACGTAAAGCAGGCAGCATCAATGACGACATGAACCATCCTTGCAACGCTTGAAACGCTATGAACATGAACCCCAAAATCACGGGAAAGCACTGGCTCATTGCCGCCATCGTCGCCGTTGTCGTATTGATCGGGTGGCGTGTTGCAGAAGCCCGAAAGGCGGCAGCGAAGATTTACAACTCAGAGTTTGTTATCCATGCCGAAATGCCCACGGCGGACGAAGCAGTTCAATGGGCATTCATGGAAGCAAATGCTCAGTATTACGCTTTTGAACCCGTCGCAACCAACGTGACATTTGCCCCGATTGAAAAAGCTTTCAGGGGACAATATGACTCTGACAGAGAGCGAGCAAATAGCAGGACGTTTGGAAGTGCTTACGACAGTTCCGACTCGTTCAAGCGAGCGGAAACGAACTGGACATGCGACCTGACGATTACCCACGCCAAGCCCAAACCGCCGCACAAGATTTGAAGATTTTTTTGGGATGACGAGGACTTGGAAGCAGGCACGCCAGAAGGGTCAGACGGAAGGTTGAAATCGCTCGTTGAACTGAAAGCCGAAAAGAAGTTTGCCAAGTTTGAAATCATACGGCGTGGACACTACAAGGCCGAGCGTGTTCGGTATGGTGAGTTAATGCAGGCGGTCAACACGGGCAATGGCATTGGCTACGTTTGGAACACGGATGAAAGGGACAAATCCATAACGAAACCAGCATGGGTTTATTTCATCGAGGTTGGCAACATGACAGAGAAGTGAGGCGTGAGCGATACAGGACGCCCGAGCATGGCCGACTCAGACAACAAACACCCGATTGATAAACTGGCGGACGCCATCAAAGAGCGTCCCGTTGAGTCGCTGATTGCTTACGACATTTTGGTTTCCGATGCGAAGAAGAAGGAAATCAATGAGAACGCCGCTGGCTGGGGTGTCATTCTGGTGCTGGCCGTTTTCGTTCTGCCCCTCCTGATTGCTCCCGCACTTGAACCGCTTTTGATCAACCGAGAGTTGGAAATGAAGGCCGCTGGGGCAGGGGCCACGACCGTTGAAGAAATCGTAGAGGCAGGCCGTCGGTTTGACCGTCATGTTTTGCGTCTGCGAATCACGCTTTGGGCGGTTGCGGTTTTGAGTTGGATTGCCCTGCTCGTGATGAACCTGTCGTATTGGCGATGCCTATGAATGCGTCGGCCTTGACCATGCCTGAGCAAAATACAGCCGAGCGGGTTGACGGAATCGTAACGGATATTTTCTTGCGTTCGGAAATCAACAGCAAACAATGAAACTACGGCTGACTCATCCCGCACGGAGGGGACGGCCACAAACCAGAAAGGGAAGCGAAAAAATGAAAGCCACACTACGAGCGATTGCCGCTCTGAGCATCCTCGGTTGTATTCAGTTCGCACAAGCACAAACCAATGTGCCAACAGTCAATCTGTTCAAGTTTGGACCCAACCAGCCCGCCATTCTTGAGTGGACTAGCCAAACAAACGAAGTCTATCAGATCGAGTATAGTCCCGATTTGACGCTTGGCTTTACCGTCGCCGCAGAATACGTCCCGAATCAGGGAACAAACACCATTTGGGCAGACATTGGCAGCGAAGGCGTGTTTTATCCTCGCTTGTCCTCCACGAGCGATGAAGTGCCATACCGCTTTTATCGTGTCGCTGTGCAGGGCTATTCCTCGAACAGTTTCCCAGCCACCGTCACAATCAGCAATATCGCTGACATGGCAGTTCTTTCGGAAGCGACGAACATCATTGCGAGCGTTGCAACTTCGTCAAACGTGACATCCGCAAGTCTGCTGTTGGACGGCAACCAAGTTGCGTTTGACTCTGGCACAGATTATTCGTTTGCGATTGAAACCCGACTTTTCCCGAACGGCACACACCGTTTTACGGTATCCGTTGCAAACGATGACGAGTCGGGGACCACAGGCGGCGACGACGTGGTGCCCGATCAAGAATCAGACGCCGCTGCTACCTATGCAGCCAAGAATGTATCAGTTGTGTTCAGCAACTTCCTTTCCGATGTTCGCCTTAAATACTCAGGATACCGCCCCGACCTCGGCCAGACGCAGGAGGTTCATGCTGTTTGGGCCTCGCCTCGCAGTTGGCAGGTGGACATTACTTCCGCCGACGACACGAACACCATCTACCGCACCTTTTACGGAGAGGGCACAACTATTTCCGTTGCATGGGATGGCTTGGACTCAAACGGTCAGGAACTCAGTCCGCAACGAGTTGGTTACGTGATTTACGATTTGGGCGAAGCCCAGAGCATGAGTGCCCTCAGTGCGAATGCCCTGTTTTCTCAAAGCTCCTACCAAGAGCCGTTGGAGCAATGGGCAATGCCAGAAGATTTATCCAGCGAGCCATTTCCGCTTGCAATACTTCCGCCCGGAATGGAGACAAACCACTTGGTCTTTTTTGAGGCAACCCAGAGCGAGGTTTATCCGCAACCAGAGTCCTTTGTTGCACAGAGCAGCACGAGTTTCAACGGCGGTGTGTTTGGCACCGAGGATGGGGGCGGGATGAATGTCACCACGAATGGGCCATTCATAATCTTTTCCACCTACAAAATCCTTGGCAGCTTTGGGATGATGTTTCAAGGGCATCACCCGTTGTTTGGTAGCTATCCCCGCCCGCCTCGTGGTGCTCCGTTTGGGCAAGTCACGTTTGCGACAGGCAGCGGATTTCCTTGGGGCAAGCTCAAAGCACCCAAGAAGATTGCAGCATACTTGGCACAGGTCGTTCCGATCATGGGCTACACGGTGCCGTTCATTTATGCCGACGACAATGTTTCGGCGGCTGCTCTTAAAAAATCTTCACTTAGCGGCTCGAACATTCTCAACAATGTAAACCTTGGCTTGTTCGTTGGTCACAGTGCGGCGGGCAAGGAAAACATCGTGGCGTTGGGGCATCCGCAGACCTACATCCCGATTTACAACAAGGCAAGTGACAGCTTTGCATGGGTGGGCATGAACGACATGGACTTGGGAAGCAGCAATCTCAAGTGGGCGGCATTCTACACGTGCAACTTGTTTCGTGATGCTGCTTACCGCACGGACGCCTGTTTCAGCCAAATGAAAAACAACAATCATCTGGCGATGAACACAGACCTTCACATCATGCAGGCATACGCTACCGAAGTAACCGTGCATCCCGACATGGGCAAGTTCTGGGTTCATGCCCTGATTGCTGGCACTCCAAATGCGAACAATCATACTGTCTTGGGGGCATGGCGATATGTGTGCCTCAAAACGCAGCCAAAAGAGTCCGCTGCCAACGCAAATGTGAGCCGTTCGATTTACTGGCCTGAATGTGCAGGCGACTACCTATACGGATACGGCTCACAAACCGATCCTGACCCCGACCATGTTCAAGGAGAACTTCAAGAGGATGACCAAACAGCGACCACGCTCTAAGCACGGTTTGAAATGTCTGGCGAAGTGGAGTTTCGGCACGCTTGGACTATTTGCCATGTATGGTGCCACGGTTGGAATCGTTCCTGCCGTGTGTCGCCATGCGGAGGATGGTCAATTGCAATGGCTGAAATCATCACCTGTGGCGTTGAATGCTATTCAAACCTATGAACTGCCAGCGTTTTATTTACAAAAAGTGCCCTTTGCTCGAATGCTGTTTGAGTTTTCAGCGGATTTTTGGTGTGCTGCCATCCAAGCCCCTGAGACGACATGAATACAAACTTCATGGTTGGATTGCTCGCCTGCATCGTGTTGACGACGAGTGCGGGCGAGTTAATCCGTCCCGCCAGCGATAGCGAATTGGAAAGTTTAGTCGGGGAGGTATTACCGCACTCGATAAAATCCGTGAAGTGGAAGGCAGATGAGCCACCCAGAACGAATCTTATCGTGTATGCGGTAACGCCTGCCACCTACCGACAAGAGTTTTTGCAATCGTTGGCCAACTGGCTTGAAGTTCGTGGGGAAATAAATCGGATGCCGACGACGATGCTCGATGCCCCGGGATATTGGGTTAAGGAACCGAATCCAACTAATCACTTGAGATGGCAGTCAGTTTGGTTTTCGGAAAAATCAGGTGCGGTTGGATATGCCAGCGGCGAGGACAATCACAAATGGGACGTGAAAAATCATAAGCCGATGGCTCAAGGAGTCCCTGACGAAAGGGAAGCCCTTGCAAACACACTTGCGATGCTGCCAGCACTGGGGATTACGACGAACGACTTGGAACATTTGCCTGATGGAAAACTGCGATGCTCGTTCAATACAGAGGGCACTTGGTATAATGACCGCAACGACAACTGGGCGAGGAAACGATACATCCGTCAGGTGAATGTTGAACTCTGGCAGAAAATCCACGATGGGGCATCCGTGTTGTCCCTTGGCGGCGGTGGAATGTTGCGGGCGGGCTACATTAGCGGGGGCCGACTTGGCGAGGTTGAGATGACATTTCGCAAGATCAAACCCGTCGCCACGGCATTGCCGAGAACGAGGAAAGAAGTAATCGCCATGCTGAAAAAGGGGCAGGCAAGAAGTTTTCGGGGCGGGGTGCCTGATGACTTAACAATAGCTGAGTGTGCGTTGGTTTATCCGCAAGCGAACTCGATGACCAAGCAAGATTATCTGTGGCCGTTCTATTCCCTCAAAGCCGAATCTGTTGAGGCGGGCGGCGAAACGAATGTTTTTTTCATATACGTGCCGCTGGCAGTTGACGGTAAATAGGCACGGCGATCTTCGGGTGTCGGCTCGCTGTTTTCCTCACTCCCCACCCTCCTTGGCGACAGCGGGCGGCACCCGAACTTCATCCGCACGACTCGCACGGTCACGAATGGGTTTCATGCTACGGCCTCCATCACTCGCTTTACGGCGGTCGCTGTCCACTTGCCATTGCGAGCCGTTTTCTCTCCCCGCTTGTTCAGGCAATCCGCAATCTTCGCCAACGTCTGAACTCCCGTCTCCCTGATTTCCTCAATGGACTTCATGGCTTCGGCCACGAATGCCAACTTGCGGCCTTGGATTGCCTTGTGAGCGACTTTCAACGCTTGTTTGGCGTTCGGGTTGCCCAGTGTAACGCCCCGCTGCTTGGCGACGGCCAGCCCCGCCTTGGTGCGTTCTGAGATTAGCTGACGCTCCCGCTGTGCGAGTAGGGCAATGATGCCAATGGAGAGCTTGTCGGCATTGGGCATGTCGCACGCCACGAAATCAACGCCGCTGTCTTGGAGTTGAAGCAAAAATGCGGCGTTTCTCGAAAGTCTGTCGAGTTTCGCAATCACGAGGATCGCCTTCTTAGCCTTCGCCAACTGGATAGCGGCGGCGAGTTGGGGGCGTTTGTTGTTCGCCCCACTTTCCACTTCATCGAATGTTCCAATCAACTCGCAGTCCAAAGTGGCGAGGTATCGTGCTACGGCCTGCCGTTGGGCTTCAATGCCAAGTCCATTCAAACCTTGCCGCTCAAGCGAGACTCTGTGATAGGCAACGAACTTCATTTTCATGCCCCGAGTCTGCCCGATCAAGCCAAATTGTCAAATGCAAATGTTCACTTGAGATTGATATTTTGAGTCTGGGGGCGTGTATCGGACTGTTTGGGGTGGGTGGACAGGTTGGCCCTGGCGGGCGTTGTTCGCCCGCCGTGGCCTTTGGAGAGGCTTGGAGAACAAGGAGGCGGTTCTCATGTATCGGATGGACGGAAAGCCACCTGAACCGTTTTCGGCCATCCTGAACGTCACTTGCTCCCCAAAGAGGGGCACCCAGAGGGGCGGTGTAATCCTTGGCCATCTCGTTTGTTTTGTATGAACGACGAGTTGCCCGCCCCTCTGGGTAAATCGGTCAATCGAAGTAGTCTGAAGGTTGGATTGTCCTGACCTTCATATTCGGCGAAACAAACTGGATGCCGTTCACGGGGTCGTAAACAAGTTTGAACTTCGGCTTGGCGTAGGGCTTGGAGATGTCCCGTGTTCCGCCAACGTCCAACCGGAGTGGCTTGCCGTTCTTATCGGTGTTGCTGGCTGTCAAAATGGGATTGGGTTTCTGGTTCATCGTCTTCCTTTCGCCTGCTTCCTCGGCAGCACTGCCGACCGCAACGCTTGCAAGTTGAGTTCGTAGCCGTGGCGAGCGGCTGACACCGCCAGACGGAAAACAAGCCCATGCAGGGCATCCGTCATGGCCGCTTGGGTTGCTTGGCGTCGTGTGATGATTTCGGCGGTTCTCATTCCGCCGAATAAATAGCGAGCCGCACGGCGGGAAAATCAAAATGGAAGACGAATCGGCAAAAAATCTCGTGACGACAGGCAACTGACCGCTGCCACGGGGTAGTGACCTGAGTTATTAGATCCATCGGCCCACCTTCATGTAACAAAATGCGAGCATGTGGTATTTGGCCGTTACAGCTTGACCAGAAAAGAACGACGTTGAACATGAGAAAAGATGTTCGGGTGCCGTTTTGATGCTGTCGCACGCTATGTATTGGGCGGATTGGGCGAGGTTCGTTCACGATTTTTTGAGCCGTCCCCGGCAAGTCCCTCACCAATCCATTCCAAAAATGATTTGAGGGGGCGGCTCAGATTTTTGAAGGTGAGGACCACATGACATACGAAGATCGTTTCGTTAGGGAACGGGCATGGCTGAAAACAGACCATTTTGCCGTCACCAAATCGCTGCGTGCCAAACTTGAAGCATCAGGACTTCCTGCACGAGAGCAGAGCCGCTCGGCGTATATCCAAAACAAGGTTCTCGTCACTGCCAAGGAACGACAATGGGCCCAGATTTCCAGCCGCTACTGGTCAGACAAATGCGATAGCGGATACACCCGATACCGTGACCAGTTGTGCGATTGGGGACAACTACGTTTCAATCGAAAATACTTGGCAACGCACGATGCTAATGGCTACCCAATGTCCTACCTTGTGCCGTCAGCGGCGATGCGTGACGGCATTTGCAATGTGAACTTTGGGCGGGAGCGTTTCCATGCTCCAACTCCCGACAATACCCCGACGGATGATGCTTCCCGATATGCGTTGAAGTGCCTTTGGGATTTGAAGGTTGTGAAGGATACAGAGTTTTGGTTGCCGACGGAACCAACCCGCCGCTCACGGGTCAAAGACCATTGCGAGCATATCGCCTACAAGGATTTTGGCCTGACCTACGGCAACAAATCCAAGCGGCTGTTTCACCGTGTCGTGATGATGCCAGCCGAAGGACGCCGCAACTTGAAGCACGATTTTCTGCCGCTCGTGGAATACGACGTAAAAAGTTGTCATCCACTTTTGCTCGTCACCCTGTTTGAACACGACGGCGAACGCCGCCGATACCAAGACCTGCTTGCTGGCGACATTTACACGGCGATTGGGGATGCGATGGGCACCACGGATCGGGAGCAGGTCAAAACTGATTTCCTCCGTGTTGTGAATGCAGGCAGGAAATCCCCGAAATGGTTGCGTGGGGAATACGTCTTTCAGTTTTTTCAGGAGCGGTTCCCCCACTTCGCAAAATCGGTTTTGTCGAACCGCACGGACTTGGCGATTTATTTACAGAACTTCGAGGCTGGATTGATGGTTCAGCGTTTGGGGGAGTATTGCCGCACGGAAAATCTGTTCTGGATACCGCAGCATGATGGATGGATTTCCACCGTGGGGGATGACGAAAAAATCCGCCGCCATGCCGACACCATGATTTCTCAGTCCGTTGGTTTTTCCCCGACGTTGACCAAGCACTTGCTCAAGAGCGATGGCGGCAACCCTGTATAAAACCTGTTTCCTGTATTGGGGTTCACATGTGCAGGTTAAGGCACCTTTTTTTAACGCCACCATGCCGCCACGCTGCCGATACGTGGATGCTTGGATACGTGCGGCGATTTCCTGAAAAAACTCAGCCGCATGTATTTCAAGCATGGGCGGGCATTACCCCCCGTTTCAGACCCCCTGTTCAGAAGCACCCATGCCCCTACGGGTGGCCGTCAAAGGTCAAATACGAAGTGCTTCTTCCCGCCGTTGACGAACTCAATCTCATATTTCCACTTGGATAGGTCGCATCTGATCTTCTTGATGAAATCGGGCATCACGTTCCGCAGTTCCCATCTCACTTCTTCATCCCTCAAGCGTTCCGCAATGCTGTCTGCCGCTTCGGTCAGTGCGTCGTCATCGTCAATCTCGCCCCTCAACAAACTTTTGAACTTGGCGACAGCGACAGGGGTCGCTGCAATAACTGCATTGTTGGATTCCTCTTTGGCGATTTGTTCCCGTAACGTTTTCCGCTTTATGTCCAACTTCGTTAGCTCCGCATCAATCTCGGTCTGCAAATCTGGAAACTTTTGCAAGCGTCCAAGCGTGGACTTGATGGCAAGAGTTGTGTTGCTCAACTCCAGTTTCAACTTTGCCACGGCGTCTTCGTTCGCCTTTGGTATTGGTTTGGCCGTCATTTCATCGGGCGTCATTTCGAGAGCGAAAGCGAAAATCCGTTCTTCCAGCTCATTCATTTTCCAGATGGTTTTGTCACCGCAAATGCCAACTTGGGATTTGCGGCAGGCCATGTAACTGTATTCCTGCTTCTTAACCCGTGCCCTTCGCACGCCAATGTCGTTCTCACAGCGGGCACAGCATATCAATCCACGAAAGAGATTCGGCACCTTGCCAAGTTTGCTGCCGCCTCGCTTGGTTGCGTTGTGTGCGACTCGACTTTGAACCTTCACAAATACGGCGGGCTTGATGATTTCGGGGTAGTAGCTGTCTGACTCGAAGTCGTTCACCTTGCACCAGCCCGTTAGTGATTTGTGGGTCAGGATGTTTTTGACCGTGGTATTGAACCAATACACCTTGCTCCTTTTATCGGTTGGATTCTTCTTGGAAGGCCCGAAGGTTTGCTTCCTTTCGCCGTTCATGATCTTGGCGATTCCAACACAACTTTTGCCGCCCAGATACAAATCAAAAATCCGCTCTATGTTGGCAATCATCTGCGTGTCCAAGACAAACTCCCCATCCTTCACGCCCGTGATCCATCGGGGGGATTGGCCGCCGAAATAGACCTTCATGCCTTTTTTGGCGTTAGCAACTTTCACCGCAAGATTGCGTTTGGAAAATCCGCTCTTGCGTTGTGATTCTTTCCTCGCTCGTTGAATGTCGTTGACGACTAACTGCAAGATGCTGGAGTTCTCCGCCAATACGTTTTGGTCAATAACGATGTCCATTGAAACGACACCGATTGAAACTCCCGCCTCAATCAAATCCAAAAAGCGTTTCGTGTTCTTCCATTCAACATCTCTGCCGAAACGGTCCCAGTTCTCGAAACAGAGGCAGACGGGAGGCTTAATCGTGCCGTTTGTGACTGCGGCAACGAACTCGCCAAGCACGGTTTTATTGTCAAAGTTTTTGCCCGTGAAACTCGACCCGATGTATTCCATCGTTTTCACAACATTCAACTTGTGCCGCTTGAGGAAATCCAAGACTTCGCTAGACTCGGATTGGCGGGTTAAACCGTCCTTGTTGGTTCGGGACTGTTTGCCCGAACTGACTCGGTTGTATAGGTAAGTTTTCACGGTTTTCCTCGATTTTTGCTATGGGCCGCACCATTTGTAAAGATTTCCAAATCGCCACGCTGCTGTATTGTTTCAACGCCCGGGATGAAGTTCTGCTGCTCGAGCGGGCGCAGGAGCCCAATCGCGGACGGTGGAGTCCGCCCGGCGGCAAGTTGCACATGGCCGAGGGCGAGTCGCCCTATGCGTGCGCCTGCCGGGAAGCCGCCGAGGAAATGGGGCTGGAGTTGACGCCGGCCGACCTGCATCTGACCGGCCTGATTAGCGAGCACGGCTACCAGGGCAACACCCATTGGCTCATGTTCCTCTTCGAGGTGAAGCGCCGGCTGAGCCGCCCGCCCCCCGACCATCCCGAGGGCCGCTTTCGGTTTTTTCCCCGGTCCGCCCTGGCCACCCTGCCCCTGCCGCAGACCGACCTCGAGAGCCTCTGGCCCTGGTTCTGGCGGTTTCGCGGCGGCTTCTTCGCCGCGCACTGTCATTGCCATGCCGACGGCCGAAACACCTGGACCCTCGAGGAAAGCTGGCTGCCGTCGGCCATCACCCCCTCGCCCCCCCACCCCGCCCA
>Ga0116146_1004075_pt1 | contig 11544 bp, 9 predicted proteins | sample AD_JPNHG2_MetaG_FD_89748 | JGI IMG/M metagenome (GOLD analysis project Ga0116146, IMG submission 89748) | Active sludge microbial communities of municipal wastewater-treating anaerobic digesters from Japan - AD_JPNHG2_MetaG | ecosystem: Engineered > Bioreactor > Anaerobic > Digestate | place...
CAGGTACTGATACTGAACTGTCGCCAGCAGTCGCGACCCGGTCCGCAGGACCGCACTCAACTCGAATCGGTTCGGCTGTTCGTACGACCACCTGTCGCCGGACTCCCAGCCCGGCCCCACCGGCACCGGCGCCGCAACCCCCGAACGCCCCAACGGAATCGGCTTCGACAGATCGATCCGCCCCCGCGCCGCCACCAGCACCATGCTGACCACCACCCCCACCGCAAAGATCAAAAACAGCACGACCTCCGCAAGCGAATACTTCTTCACAATGTTCCGATTCTCCATCATCGGCCGCCATCATACGGCCCAACCCCCCGCTTTGCAACCTCCCGCCAAAAATAGGGACAGTGGGGCTGTTGAAAAACCGCACGCCTCATCGGGGGTGCCACCGTCAAACGCCTTCACCGTGCACTCCGCACGCTTTAAGCCATTCAGGAACACCGTAATCTCCTGGCGCAATCGCTGCCATCGGGCGTTTGGCGGTGCTGCATGCCAACAGGACCTTCCGCAAGCTGGCCTGCACGGACCTTTTTTCAACACCCCCACAGTCACCGGTTTTCCCCCTTCCAAGCGCACCGCATCATTGCTCAGCCAACCGCATGGCCGTCAACGCCCTGCTGTCCGGCCCGCACCCCGCCGCCGCTCCATGACCGCACACCCCGCCGCAAACGCCGCAATCACTGCCACGATCGCCACGTTAAGCACCACCCGGACCAATCCCTCATGCGCAACGTTCAAGCCGCGCGTCGCGTGCTGCCACCGAATCACATCACTGAGAAGCAGGTTGATTGCCGCAAGATTGATCGCCCCTACCGCCGCAATCGCACGGGCCGTCACCTTCAAGCTGATCCGTCGCGCCCTCCTGCACGCCCGCACGCACAACACGAACGTCACCGCTGCCGCCAGGACCGCCGCCGCGCCCATCCACCATTTGCCCACCTGAACCGACATCGGCACAATCCACGCAACCGGCCCAAAGATACCGCCCGCGAACGAACCCACGACCGCGCCGAGCGAGAACTTCGCCGCCCCCCGAACCGGCTCCGCCCAGGTCCCATCCTCCACCCGAATCCGGCGCTGCCGCCGGTTTGCCCAGACAATCACCGGCCCCAACAGCACAAAAAAACAACCCATACAAGTCCAAAAGACCCAATGCGCAATCACCCCCGCCTTCGCCAACCCCATCATCGCCATCAAGACCGCCATCGCCCCCCATAGCCAAAGGCTCATCCGGATCATGAACCTTCGTTCCCGCGGCGATTTTGTGTTCACAATGCCGGCCCGCGTCCCCAGAATCGCACCGCCTAACCCGACCACTGCCCCCAGGATGCCCCCCGCAACACCTGCCGCCGCCCCCGCCGTCGTTGTACCCGCCGCCGTCTTCGTCGCCGCCGCCATGCCCTTGGCCGCCACGCTCGCCGCCGATGCCGTCGCCGTCACCACCCCCGTCGCCGCAATCGCCGCCAGCACCATCACACTGAACATCTCCCCCGGCCCGCTGCTCGACAAGGAGCGCTCCACCGCCGTCTCCACCTGTACCTTGAGCATCTTGCGCCCCCGCGACAGGCGCTGGCGCGCGGTATCCTCGCTGATATCGAGACCTTCGGCCACCTGCCGCACCGATTTGCCCTGCCGATAGTACAGAACCAGCGGCTCGCGGTACTCCTCCGGAAGTTGCCCCAGCGCCCGCCACACCATTGCACGCTGCTCCCTGGCTTCAGCCGCCGGGTCGGGCCGCGCGGTGATATCGGCCGCCGCCGTAAGCGGCCGGGCGCCCGACAGCACATCCCGCCCCCGTCGCCGCCACGCACCGCGCACCGCGTTCCGCGCAATCTGACACAGCCACTGCCGAAACCGCCCCGTATCCTTCACCTGCCCCAGCCCTCGCCACACATTCAGGAAGGTCTCCTGGGCGATCTCCTCACTGAGCCCCACGTCACCGGTGCCGCTGTACGTAATCGCACACACCAGCCCCTGGTAACGCCGCACGATCGCCGCGAACGCCTCTCGGTCGCCCGCCCGGCTTCGCCCGATCAACACGCTGTCGTCAATCTCGTCCGCCACAAAACGCTCCAATCTGCATTATACCCCAAACCCAACGATGCTCACCCCCCAAAAACGTGACACAAAAACCGGGGACAGGCACTTATTTCGCCGGCCGCCGTACCAAAAACCCCCCCATGCCGGCCCGCACGATTGCCGATAGTTCCCCTGCGGATATAATGTGTCCGACGGAGACCCCGAAAAATGAAGCACAGAAGAGCACCATTCACACTCGCCGCCGTACTGCTGGCCGCCTGCGCCCTCGGCGGCTGCCGCGCCGTCAACCGCACCATCACCGACAAAGCATACGAGGCCTATAACCAGAACGGAACCCGCTTCGGCTGGATTGGCGGCCGCACCTACAAGCTCGACGACGCATCGTTAGCTGAAATCCCCTTCGAAGGCGTCGCCGAATTCGAGAACGTCCGCGTCTCCTACCCCCACGGCCTCGCCGACCAGGCCCTCCACATCGCCGAACACGTCGCCCACATCAGCCAGACCGCCTCCGAAGCCATCGCCCTGAACTTCACCCACGACCCGCACGCCTATCTCCTCCGAGTCGACAACCTCCCCGGCGCCGTCGACATCAGCCTCAAGGTCGACCCCAACACCATGCCGCTGCCGCTGTTCGTGCAGGCGGGGCGCGACGACTGGCGCACCATCCTCGCCGAAAGCACCATCTTCCCCTACGCCATCGTGCACGAACTCACCGAGGCCTCGCTGGTCATGCCCCGCGCCGGCAACCCCGTCGCCCCCGACCTCGGCGTCCAGTACCTCCTGCCTGTACAGCTCGCCGTCAAGAACTACACCCGCTGGTTCCGCGACGGACTGGCCAACTACGCCGGCTACGTCGCCTACCAGACCAGCGCTGCCCAGATCGACTACACCGCCGAAACATCGCCGCTTCACCGCCACCCCTTCTCGTCGCTGGCCAGAGTCGGCGATGACCTGTTCACATGGCACCAGTACTCCGACGCGGAAAAGAACGACGACTATTACAACGCCGCCTTCGGCCTGTTCCTGCTCATCGAGCACCGAAACGGCATCGATGCCATCCGCGGCATGGTCGCCGGCAAAGACGCCCTCGAATTCGCGGACGGCAAGGCCATGATCGCGCTGGCCGACGAGGTCCTCAACGCCGACATCCGCAAGCTCGCCGCCGACTTCCGCTTCCCGCAGACCGGCCTGGAACTGGCCCAGGTCACCCCCGCCGTCACCCTGAACCTCGGTCTGACCGTCAACAAGGGCATGCTCGTCACCGCGATTGAACCCAACAGCATCGCCGACGTTGCCGGCATTCAGAAGGGCGACGTCATCACTCATGTCGCCGACCTGCCAATTCAGCACCATCTCGATTTCGAACTGGCCCTCTTTGAAAACCTCGCCCAGGCCCCTGTATCCGTAACTGTGGAACGCGGCCGGCAGACCCTCACCCGTATGCTGCCGTTGGAGCCCGCGGCCGAGCCGCCGAAAAGAAAACAGACGGCGCACTGACTGTCAGACCCGCCGCACCTGCGACACCCAAACCACCGCTGCATTCAACGGAAGTCGACTACCACGTCTGCGAAAAGGAGTTGAAAGACAAGCTCGGTCTCGACCAGTTCACCATCACAACCGCTTCTGAGTGACAGCCCCCATGACCGAACGCAATCTCGGCCCGCGGGCCATCGCCGATCTCATGGCGAATTTGAATCGAGGCCCGGATGCTGGTATGATAGACACGAGCACCTGTATAAAGCTGAATGGTAAGTGCCGGAACAGGAAACTTCAGATGACACAGACAACACGAAACATACTCACATGCCTATTTGTACTGACTTTCACGTGCATGGCGTTGGCTCAAGACTATCCGTTGCGCGACGCTCAGGAAGTCCGCGTGCGCAACGGCCTGCCGAATTTTTTTCAGAAGCTTCAGGCCGGCAAGGAAGTCCGCATCGCCTACCTCGGCGGCAGCATCACCGCACAGCCCGGCTGGCGCCCCAAGACACTGAAGTGGTTCCAGGACCAGTACCCCAACGCCGCCGTCTCCGAGATCAACGCCGCCATCGGCGGCACCGGCTCCGATCTCGGCGTCTTCCGACTCGGCCATGACGTCCTGCGACACAAACCCGACCTCCTCTTCATCGAGTTCGCCGTCAACGACGGCGGCGCCGCGCACCACCGCATCCACCAGGCCGTGGAAGGCATCGTCCGCCAGACATACGCCGCCGACAGCGCAACCGACATCTGCTTCGTCTATACACTCGTCGCCGGCTGGACGCAGACCTTGCGCGACGGCAAATTCCCCCACGCCGCCTCCGCCATGGAAGCCGTCGCCGACCACTACGGCATCCCCTCCATCCACATGGGCCTCGAAGTCGCCAGAATGGAAGGCCGCGACGAACTGATCTTCACCGCCCCCATGCCAAAGACCGACGAAGAAAAAACGCGGATCGGAGACAGAGTCATCTTCTCCCCCGACGGCGTCCACCCCTACCCCGACACCGGCCACGAACTCTACCTCAAAGCAATCGTCCGCGGCATGGACATGATGCGCACCACCGGCAAGCCCGGCCCGCACACCCTCTCCGACCCGCTCGTAGCCGACCACTGGCAGGCCGCCAAAATGGTCCCCCTCACCCAAGCGACACTCTCCCCCGGCTGGCGAAAGCTCGACACCGGCGATCGCGGCTTCGTCGGCTGGGTCACCGAGCGCATGCCCGCAATCTACTTCGCCAACCGGCCCGGCGAGTCGATCACCATCCGCTTCAAAGGCACGGCCCTCCGCATCTACGACCTCCTCGGCCCCGACTGCGGCCAGGTCATCGTCAAGCTTGACGACCCCGAAACCGTCATCCCCCGCTTCGACGCCTACTGCACATACCACCGCCTTGCCACACTCACCGTCGCCGAAAACCTCCCCGACACCACCCACACCGCAACCCTCACCATCCACCCCGAACAGCCCGACAAACCCGCGATCCTCGCAAAACGAAACGAAAAAATAGACGACCCAAAACGCTACAACGACACCGCCTGGTACCCCGGCGCCATCCTCCTCATAGGCGAAATACTGAAATAACCTGCAACGACACCACCCCAGGAACGTCCATGTATTAAAACGGTGCCAGGCGCCTGTTGAAAAAGTAGGGGCACGGCATGCCGTGCCCTTGGTGCACAGCTCCCACAGGCCGAGGTTCGAGTTGCAGGGGCGCCCCTTGCCTTCCCTCCACAACACACTATAATACAGACCACATAGGCCTCAATCTGAACTGCCTGGCCGCAATGGTACTGCTCGAGGGTGCAATCATGGACAATTGGCAAGCCATCAAAGAGTTCTACTCCAAAAACGGGCTGTTCCTGTGCGCAAAGCGGGGAAGGGGAAAGGGCAGCTGCGAAATCGCCGTTAAGAACGTGCTCTTTCGGCCCGCGTCGTCCAGCCGGATAAGACAACTCGAGCAGACCGTGTCAAAGACGCTGCCGCCCAGCTATCGGCAGTTCCTCAGTCTGTCAAATGGCGGTATCTTCTTTACCCAGAAGACAAAGGCCTATGGCTGGAAGACGCCCTTCTTCAAAGTACTGTTAAGCTTAGCGCGCCCTCTCGAAGCCAGAAGGTTTGAATACGAAAGTGGATGGCAACTGTATTCGGTCGCTGAGGCGCCGATAGGACACAAGGAGGTACTGTCGTGGCTCAAGCAAGACCTCGAGGAGGGGCTTTACACGGACGAATCCAAGCCTGAAGAAAAGGCGCAGCTTCTTCAGTGGCTGGACAACATTGTCGTAATCGGCGAGGAACTCAACTCCGGCAATTATCTCGCCATCGACTTCAACCGCAAGCCGCGCAACGGTGAATATCCCGTCATATTCATGGATCACGAGGTGCCGCTCTCATACACAGATGTTGAGGATGATGAGCCGGTTATTGCCCGCGCGGTGGACGAGCTTCTGCTAAAGGCTGCGGAGAATCCGGCCGCTTTTCTCATGGACAGCCTCGGCGGTGCCGCAACATACACGGACGGCCAAACTGAATATCAATGGTATCCCGAGACATACCAGAAAGTGGATCGCGGCAGGTCCGACGTGAAATGGGATCCCGCCCGTAAGAAGGAGATCGAAGAGAAGAATCCGACGCTAACGCCGGAGGCCCTGTTGAGACGCAACGTGAATATGTTCGGATGCCTGATCCTGAGGGACGGAACCGTGGGCTTCGACACCATTGATTCCACTTACGCCCACGAACTGGTGGACAAATACCTCGCCGCCCTCCTGCAAGAAATTGATGAACGGTCCTCGGCCTCAACGAACATCACAGCCACCACGAAAAGCCGGCTGTACCGCGTCAGTGAACTTTTGAAAGACTCAGATATCGATTACGTCAAGCTCTACGCCCTTTTGGACTCCACGGTAAGTGGCACAACCATGCCCGGCGGATGCAAAGCGTGGGCATGTCTGTCGTCGTTGCGCAGCAGCCTCAAGGAATCCATTATCGAACACATGCTCGACGCCGACACATTGGCCGAAAGAGTGCAACAGGAAAAGGCCGCGATGGAGTGAATCAGAAGACGCTGCTTCACAGTAGGTCCGGGTCACGGAGTTCAAAACATGCAGCAGGATCTTGAATCCATAAGGCAGGTATGGCAGCACAAGAACGCGCCATATATAAGAACGAGGCTTGCCGAAGAGATACACGCCTATCCCCCGGAAGTGCAGCGGATCATAGCGGAAGTCGCCAGAGAACGCGGAATCATCGAAGCCGATCAATTTGTCGACATCCCGCCGGCCTCCGAAGAGTCCGCACCGGTTGAACAATCACCTGTCATCTCGTCGTCACTCACCTTTTTTTATAAGTACATCTTCTCAACCTTATGGATTACGGGCTTCGGCTTCGGCGCAATTACCGCTTTGATCAACCACCACGACGTTGTCTTTCTCGCTATGTGGCTTCTGGGCACGATGCTTCTTTACGTGTTTGGCATGAAACTAAAGCGCGTCGAACTTCACGACGACGCGCTGCTTGTCTCCAACTACTTCAAGCAGGTGGCGATTCCTTTGAGTGCGGTTGTGAAGGTCTCGGAGTCCCGTTTCATCAACATTCACCCCGTCTGGATCACATTCCGACAGGAAACGGAATTTGGCCGCACAATCATGTTCATGCCCACGTTTGACGTGACATCCATGTTCTTTCTCTCCCATCCGATTGTACAAGAGCTGCGCCGCCTGGCTCAATCAAAGATATCAACTGCCGTCTCGAAATCCGACTGAAAGGAGTTTATCGCAATGGAACACAACGTCCTCTACGGCCCCGCGTACTCACTCCTTAAGATCACCCTCGCCCGCGGCGAAAGTGTCTGTGCCGAAGCCGGCGCGATGGTCAGCATGTCCAGCACCATCGAGATGCAGACCGCCGCAAGAGGCGGCCTCTTCGGCGCCCTCAAACGCAGCATGCTCGGCGGCGAAAGCTTCTTCATCAACACCTTCGCCGCCCGCGACGCCGGCGAGGTCACCTTCGCCCCCACCCTGCCCGGCGACATCTGCGCAATCCAGCTCGCCGGCCAAACGATCTTCGCCCAGTCCGGCGCCTACATCGCCGCCACCGAAGGCATCGCCGTCAACACGCAATGGGGCGGCGCCAAGACCTTCTTCTCGCGCGAAGGCCTCTTCCTCCTCAGGGTCAGCGGCACGGGCACGGTCTGGCTCTCCAGCTACGGCGCCATCCACGAAGTCCCGCTCGCCCACGGCCAGACGTACACCGTCGACAGCGGCCACATGGTCGCCTTCGACGAGTCCGTCCACTACGCCGTCCGAACCGTCGGCGGCCTCAAATCCACCCTCTTCAGCGGTGAAGGACTCGTCTGCGACCTCACCGGCCCCGGAAAAATTCTCATCCAAACCCGCTCAGCCGACGCCTTCCTCTCCTGGCTCATCCCACAACTCCCCAAAAACAACCACCACCACCGCTGAACACGCAATTGAACAGGGACAAGGCATGCCTCGCCCGACAAAGGCAGAAAAGCCGCCGCCGCTGCAAAATTCTGTAACCACGCATAACGCCTGCGCACTAACAAAACAGGGCCGGAGTGTTCTGCACCGGGCATATGTAGACATTTATGATAGAAAGGAGCTACAAGCAATGAAGTCTTCCCTGAACCTCATCCCCCTGCTCGCATTAATCTGTATCGCCACTGTCCACGCCGCCGACTGGCCGCAGTATCTCGGCCCCGATAGAAACTCGACTTCGTCGGAAAAGGGTATCCTGCGTTCCTGGCCCGAGACCGGCCCCGAAGTCCTGTGGACGGTTGCCGTCGGCAGAGGCTATGGCGGCCCGGTCATCAAAGACGGCAAGGTCTATCTCCTCGACCGCGACGATCGGGTAGGCGATAACCTTCGCTGTTTCGATCTGGCCAACGGCAAGGAACTCTGGAATTTCGCATACGACGCCCCCGGAACCGTGATGTTCCCCGGCTCGCGAAGTGTGCCGACCGTCGACGACCGTCACGTGTATTCATGCGGCCACAACGGCGACCTGTACTGCATCGACCTGAACACCCACAAGCCCATCTGGAACAAAAACGTCTGGACGGATTTCGGCGGCGCCAGACTCCCCATCTGGGCCATTACCCAGTGCCCTCTTATTTACGGCGATCTGCTTATTCTCGCATCCCAGGCCCCCGATGCCGGCGTCGTGGCCTACAACAAACTTACAGGCGACGTGAAATGGAAAACCCCCAATCTTGGCAATGAATCATACGCCAGTCCTTCAATTGCAAAGATAGACGGAAAAGACCACATTGTGATGGTCATTTCATCCACGAATCCCATTGGACATCGCGACCGGCCGCAAACCCTCGGTAATATTGTCGGGATAGAGCCGCTTACGGGAAAGGTCCTTTGGCAATATGATAAATGGCGTTGTCACATTTCGGTGCCGAGTGCCGTCGATGCCGGTGATAACAAAGTGCTGGTTGTCGGCGGCTACGAACTCGGTGCGACCATGATAAAGGTCGAAAAGAAGGCCGACGGCAGCTACGGCACGACAGAACTCTTCACCACGGAGGAATTCGGCGATCAGACAAAACCGCCGATACTGCATAACGGCTATTTCTATGCTCAGTACGGAACCAACAATCGCCGCGACGGTTTGACGTGTATGAGCATGGACGGCAAGATCATGTGGAACACGAGACGCAACCCGGATTTCAACAAGGGTGGCATGATCCTCGTCGACGGCCTCATCCTGGCCACCGACGGCACGGAGACGTTGTATTTGATAGAGCCCGACCCCTCCGGATTCAAGTCGCTGGCATCCGCCGCAATGCTCAACGATGCAGGCACAAACAGTGAAGGTATCGCCGCGCGGGTCGGAGGCAGGACCCAGAACTGGGCGCCGCTGGCCCTGTCCGACGGCAAGCTTCTCATCCGGGACCACGCGCAAATGAAATGTGTCAAAGTCGCACAATGACGCGCAGAGATGAAACCGTGAACCAAGTAAAAAGAGCAAGCAATGACAGGACGTAAAGGGTATTTGGTACTGATCGGCCTCGCTGTGATCTTCTTCGCCACCGCCGCTGTTTATGCCGTCGACTGGCCGCAATGGCAGGGCCCCAACCGCGACGGCAAGTCCGCCGACACCGGCCTCCTTAAGCAATGGCCGGACAACGGCCCGGCATTAGCCTGGAAGATCGGCGAACTCGGCGGCGGCGACAGCGCTCCCTCCATCGCCGCCGGACGCATCTTCGTCATGGCCAATCGCGGCAATGAAGAAGTCGTCTGGTGCCGCTCCGAGGCCGATGGCAGCGAAATCTGGGTAACGCCCTTAGGCCCCGCCTTCCAGCAGCGGGCCTCCCAGGGCAGGGAAGGCCCCGCCTGCACCCCCACCGTCGACGGCGACCGCCTCTACGTCGAAGGTCTCGCCGGCAGCGTCGCCTGCCTGCAAGTCAAGGACGGCAAGATCCTCTGGCAAATCAGCATGACGGAGAAGTTCGGCGGCAGCCCGCCCATGTGGAGCTACCGCGAATCCCCGCTCGTCGACGGCGACAGAATCATCGTCACCCCCGGCGGCCCGGACGCCATCCTCGTCGCCCTCAACAAGCTCACCGGTGAGACGATCTGGCAGAGCAAAATGCCCGAAGCACCCGCCGCTGAATCCAACGCTCCCCCCGCCGGCGGCGGCTTCGGCGGACGACGAGGCGGCGGACGCGGCGGTTTCGGCGGCCGCGCCGGCGGCGGTGGCGCCGCGTATGCCTCGCCCATCGTCGTCGACTTCGACGGCCAACGCCAGTACGTCCAGCTCACCGCAAGGGCCCTCATCGGCGTCGCCGCCTCCGACGGCAAGTTCCTCTGGCGCTACGACAAGCCCGCCAACGGCATGGGCATCAACTGCACCACCGCGATCTTCCACGACGGCACGATCTTCGCCTCCTCCGCCTACGGCGCAGGCGCAGGCCTCATCAAGCTCGCCAAAGGCGCCGACGGCGCCGTCAACGCCGAAGAAGTCTACGCCACCGCCGAAATGCAGAACCATCACGGCGGCATGATCCTCCTCGACGGCTATCTCTACGGCGCCACCGGCGGCAACGAAGGCGGCGCACTCGCCTGTCTCGACTTCAAGACCGGCAAAGTCATGTGGGACCTCCGCCAGCAAGGCCAGCGCCGCGCCAAAGGCGCCCTCGCCTTCGCCGACGGCCGCCTCTACTACCGCCTCGAAGACGGCACGGTCATCCTCGTCGAACCCGACCCGAAACAGTACACCGAACGAGGCCGCTTCCAACAGCCCGACCGAACCCGACTCCCCGCCTGGTCCCACCCCGTCGTCGCAAACGGAAAACTCTACATCCGCGACCAGGACACACTCTACTGCTACAACATCAAAGCACAATAACAAGAGCCGCGAGCCTGTCCATAGCCCCTCTCATTGCAGGGGCACGGTCCCGGCTCGCCGGGCTATCCCGGCCAATGCCTGCGCCCGCGACGCCCCCGGACAAATACGCCGGCCCTGAAACGCCGCGCTCACGGATTGACATCCCCTGAACCTTCCCCTAAGATGAACAGGCTTGATTACAGCGTTAACAGGCAGGCAATGGGTAACGAGCCTTACGAGCGTTTCGCACAGAGGGAACTGATCCTCAGGGATGAGCTGGCAATCGACCGTACACTGCTTGCCAACGAACGCACACTTCTTGCGTACTTACGGTCGGCGGTCGCCCTTCTCATCGCCGGCCTTACGATCATCCATTTTGTGGGCTCGGGCTGGTTCCTGGCCATGGGCGTATTGTGTATTCCCGGAGCGGTTGTCGTTACCGTCATCGGCCTGCGCCGATACCACCGTATGGATCGCCGGATACGCCTTGTCCGAAGAAAATTGAAAGACACGGCGGAATCCGGCCGAGCAGCGGATTGATCCCCCCGTGTTAAAGCCTTCACCGTGCTCCCGTAACTTCAACCCGACGAAACGGGTGAGAGCGCCCACGCGCCCCCACCCGTTACAGGTTATTGATACACGCTGACCGAACGGCCGGTCAG
>Ga0116146_1004079_pt1 | contig 11536 bp, 12 predicted proteins | sample AD_JPNHG2_MetaG_FD_89748 | JGI IMG/M metagenome (GOLD analysis project Ga0116146, IMG submission 89748) | Active sludge microbial communities of municipal wastewater-treating anaerobic digesters from Japan - AD_JPNHG2_MetaG | ecosystem: Engineered > Bioreactor > Anaerobic > Digestate | place...
CAGAACGCAACAAAAGCGATAATAAGGACTATCAAAAAAATAAACCAAAGGCAGGCAGACATCCTCAGGCAGATGATGGAGCACAGTGACGAGTACTTCACCATCAGGGAGATCGAGAGGACCCACGGTGTCGTCTACCAGACCGCAAGGACCGATCTTCTCCGCCTCACCGAATTAGGCTACATAAAAAAGGAAAAGCGCGGCCGGGAGTTCATGTTCATCTTCAACGAGAAATGCGATCTCTGGAAACAGGGGGGAGTTAGCAGCTGAAACACCATGGCACCATACACATTCACCGAATCAGAGGTCGAAGAGGCCGCCCTTGCGTGGTTTGCCGGTCTCGGCTACACCGTCCTCTCTGGGCCGGGGTCGATCCCGACGACGGTTATTGCCTTCATCGCTATTGATAACTTTCGCTCTACAGGTAGATACCGATTGTGCCAGGAGGGGCTCTATCGAGAGAACATGGAGGAAATTGTCGGTGGGGTGGGGGAATGAGTCTGTGATGGCAGTCAGGTATGCATTTCGCAAAGCCGGGGGATCGGGTTTCGCTCACATGCGGCAGCGACACCTGTCTGCAGGACGATATCGGTATCGATGCGAGGGGGGGTGGAATGTTGCAACATGCGCCCACGCTTTGCACCTGTTTTCAGCGCGTTGCAGCCGGTGATGTCACTTAAAGGGTGGCGTTGGGGCGTTCGATCCTGATTTCCGCCCCGTGAGGTTGGTATCGTGAGATCTTTTCCGGCATTCCGGATTTCGCACACACCCATCCACTCCGGCACCGGTACCGGGGGCTGTGTGCGTGTTCTGCTGTAATTCAGTACTAAGAGACGCAATCTCTCTATCTGTACAGGTACTGCCGGATCTGGGAGCGGGCGCCGGGTTCGCGACCGACCCTGCATCGGTGCGGAAGTGGAGGGGGTATCCGGCATACAGGGACTCCGGGGTGGGGTGGCTGGAGGAGGGGTGATTGAAGGAATGGTATGAGCGGATGGCTCCGCAATCTGCACCCTTTTGAGTCGGAGAATTTGATAGTCGCAGCGCGGATCATGTTTGCCTCACATGTATGTCCCAAAAAGCCTTCCAGAATCGGATCGAAAACCCTAACATGCCCGGCTTTCAATATCAGCGTGATTATTGCCTTTCGCTTAAACCGTAATGACACCAACTCAGACCTGGAGATACACCATGATCAGAATTGAAGGGATCGGAGCAGATACCCGCTTCAAGGGTACTGATTTTTCCTTGCCGGTTCGAGACGGCGGGCAGATGCGATCCCCGGATTCGGGATGGTGTGAGGGCGCGTCTCATGGATGACCTTCCTACCCTTCTTGCCCGCTATGAAGGGCGGCGTATCGATTTTAAGGAGGAAGTGAGCAGCAATCTCTACAAACTCCTCTCCGCGTTCGCCAACACCACCGGCGGCACGGTCATTCTTGGTGTCAGGGACAGGGATCACGCCGTCACTGGCATCGATCTCAGGAATAACGCAATCAAAGTCCTTGCAGACAGCATAACCACCAGGCTCGGCATCCACCCGGTCATCGATATCCACGAGATTGATGGGAAGCATATTCTCACCATTGCCGTAGAGCAGGGCCGCGCCCCGGTCGCCTACGACGGACGGTACTACACCCGTGTTGGTGACACCACCCGCGAGATGCTTCCCGATGAACTCCGGGAATATTTTCAACAAAGCATCGAATGGGACAGTATCACCGGGCCATACACATCCGACCAGATCGACGAGGAGACTGTCCGGCATTTTCTTGCCCTTGCAAAGGCAGCGGGTCGCCTGACCGCCGTCGCTCCCGACGAACCGATTGATACCGTCCTCCGCCGTCTTGATCTCGTCAGGGACGGGCAGATAAGGAACGGAGCTCTCATGCTCTTCGGCAGAAACCCGCAGAAGGACTTCCCCAATAGCATCGTCCGGATCGGCAGGTTCAGGCGGGCCGACATCATCATCGGCGATCACGAGATCAGGGGGAACCTCTTTTCTCAGTTCGATGAGGCCGAACGGATCATCAAGAGTTACATTGGCGTCAGGTATGACATATCCGAGGAAGCGATGCAGGAGTCCTTCCAGAGGAAGGAAGTCTGGGACTACCCGCTCCCGGCCATCCGCGAGGCCCTGCTGAACGCCCTCATCCACCGTGACTACTTCAACAACACAATCCAGACTCAGGTCAGGATCTTCGACGACCATATTCGCTTCCATAACCCCGGCCGCCTCCCTGAAGGCATCACCATCGAGACGATCCTGAAGGAGCACTACTCCTACCACCGCAACCCGAAGATCGCCGAGGTCTTCTACCGGGCCGGACTCGTCGAACGATATGGTTCAGGGATCGAGCGGATGATCAATGTGCTCAATGCAGCAAGCCTACCGTTGCCGGCGATCACCAGCACGCCGCTTGGATTCACACTCACCATGCGCAAAGATCCCTTCACAGAGGAGTATCTGCAGGAACTCAAGTTGAACAAGCGGCAGGTTGCTGCGATCTCCTTCCTGCGTGTTCATGGCACGATCACCAACAGCCAGTATCAAGAGCTCAACACCGTTGCCGCGAGGACCGCAGTGAACGATTTAAGTGATCTTGTCAAAAAACGCATCATTGAACGGAGAGGCCGATCACGGCGCGATACCCACTATATTCTCCCATCCAGGAGAGAAGTCGACATGATCAGGAATGATGATGCGTGATATATGCGTGATGATGCGTGATATATGCGTGATTCCGATCATCTCTTTTGAACCTCGCGAGGAGGATGCGATGCTCCGGCAGGAACGACTCGTCCGCAGGATGCGACGGATCGAAGGGTGCGACAGCTGGAACGTGCGACGGGCCGAAGGGCTGGAACTCGAGCACCGTTAGGTGTGAAGGCAGGAGGTTGAGAAGCCGTCAGGATTTGAATCCGGAGCAGGAGCACCGAAGGTGCGAACGGAGCTTGAGCATCCAGAAGGTGAGACCAGGCCTTCGACCACCTCGCCGAAAAGTGCGCCTACTTAATCCACGTCCGGGGGTACGAGGCATGGGCCCTCTGACCTGCCCGTTCTGCAACCCCCTCGCGGACGAGATCGTCCTCGCAAACGACCTCTGCTACGCCCGCTATGACAGGTACCCCGTCAGCCCCGGCCACCTCCTCCTCATCCCCTACCGCCACGTCGCGGACTTCTTCGACGCGGAACTCGCCGCCCTCCTCGCCCTCGTCCGGGACGCAAAAACCCTCCTCGACGAACGGTTCCACCCCGACGGCTACAACATCGGGCAGACGGTGATGCACCTGCACGTCCACGTCATCCCCCGCTACGCCGGGGACGTGGACGACCCCCGGGGCGGGGTGCGGGGGGGGCGGTCCCGGAGAGGAGGGTGTACTGAGAGGGCTGCACAGGGTGCCGGGAAGAATCAGTAAAGGAAAAGACAGTGTGCCCAGCGGCCGGAGAGGTCGAACTGCCCAGATTCAAGAGGAAACGATCGAGCCTATACGGTTGGAGCAGGGAGCCCCCGGGTCCTGTGACGCCGTTCCTACTCATCCCCTGCCAGGAGATCCCGCACTTCGCTCGAAAGAACCGGCAGGTACCTCTCGACGACACCCCAGACAACCTCATCGGATACGCTCGCATACCCGTGAATCAGTCGATTCCTGAACGCAATGATCAGAGATGCATCGGAGATCCTCTCACCGAGGCCCGGTTCCCGCCGGAGGAGCTGGTTCAGTGCTTCGCCGATGATCTCGAACTGTCGCTCAACGGCAGACCTCAGCATGGGATCGGTACGATACTCCTCAAAGGATCTTCCGGCGGTGAACTGCGCGATATAGTAATATCGTAGAGATACTTCTGTGCTTCACGCGACGGCATAGACATCTTTGCAGGTTCCTTCCACGGACTCACGGAAGATCGGGTTTCTGATCGCCGATCGCTCGACGAGATCGATCTTGCGGCAAAAAAGCCGGGCCAGGTCTTCTGCGAGACCAAAGTAAGCCTCTGCATGCTCCGCTGGAGTCATCGGTTCGAACTCGACGACAAAATCGATGTCGCTTGCTGCAGGGTCGAACCGGTCGCTCGTCGCCGAGCCGAAGATCCCAAGCCTCCTTACACGGCGGCGTCGAGCGACGCAGGCAATCTCGGAGATCTTCTCACAGATGAGAGGGTGCATCGGACAACTCTATGATGATTTATCATCCAGGGGGCATTATCTCTTTCGGATCGGCGGATGCCGTTCTCCTCCATCGGGCGACCGGTGGCTATAAACCCGGAGGAGGACTCCCAGTTCATCAAGGGTCGGGAACCCACCTCACGGAGGCAGAGGATCGCCACCCCAACAAGTTCTCCGGGCGCTTTCTGCAGAGATCTGACCGGTTCCGTAATCTCGTGCAACATATTCAGATGTTCGAAGTTCCCCGGCAAATGTTCGGAGCTCACGACCAGATGTCCGGAGTTCGGCTTCGAACAAATCGCCCCGGCCACCTCCTCGTCATCCCCTACCGGCACGTCGCGGACTTCTTCGACGCGGAACTCGCCGCCCTCCTCGCCCTCCTCCGGGACGCAAAAACCCTCCTCGACGGCCGGTTCCACCCCGACGGCTACAACATCGGCGTGAACGTCGGGGAGGCCGCCGGCCAGACGGTGATGCACCTGCACGTCCACGTCATCCCCCGCTACGCCGGGGACGTGGCAGACCCCCGGGGCGGGGTGCGGGGGGCTGTCCCGGAGAGGAGGGTGTATTAGAGGGGACCTCTCCGGCCTCCGTTCACCACCATATTTTCGGATCTCCCTCCCATCCATTATCTATCAGGTGAAACTGCTATGGCCGATGTTACTATCACCGTCCCCCAGGATATCGTACAGGCGCTTCGGCTCCCTCCCGACACCGTTGCCGCCGAGTTGCAGCGGGAGCGCGGCCACTGGCGCTCTACCAGCGGGGCATCCTCTCCTCCGGGAAGGCGGCGGCTCTTGCAGGGATGACCCGGTGGGAGTGGGAGGAACTGCTCGGGGCACGGAAGATCCCCCGGCATTACGCCGACGAGGATCTCGACCGGGACATCGCCTATGCCGCTCGCAGTTAGCAATTCTTCGCCGCTCATCCATCTCTCGCTGATCGGCCGTATCGATCTGCTCCAACGCTTTTCAGCGAGTTGCGCTTTCAGTGCAACTGCCTCAGATCTCTGATCTGGGGCTGTATTCATCCCTCCTGCGGTCTGGCGGGAGGTCGTGGAACAGGGCGGCAGTCGCCCCGGGGTAACCCCGGCGTGAACCGGAGGCGGTGACACCCACCAGGTTTCGCGGCACAAACTGCCGTGACATCATGAATTGCCGGATCAACGCCACGGGTTCTGCACACCGGCCGGGGCGAGAGCAGCAGAATTGTCGAGAAGAAGCACTTCAGTCGCCGGGGTTGTCCGGCCCTCGAGGACCATAGCCTCTCCATCCACAATCATTCCCCAATCTAGATTTTAAAATATCAACTCGTAGCCACTTATTGTGCGATCCAGAGCAAAATATTTGAAATTACATCCCCCAACATTCCGCAACCGATCCCTAATCTTCCCCAATCCATGTTACAAAAATATCAAAGAATAGAGTTCTGTTCTCTAAACTATTGCAGGAAATTTGGATTCTTTTCCCCAATCATACTTTCTCAGGAGGAGAGGGGATGAGCACCCACTTCGCACCCCTTGTCTTCCCGACGGTCATGATCGTCCCCTCCTTTCGCATCTCCTTCAAGAGGGACTTGATGAACTCGCGCTTTTGTTTCTCGTTCAAAGCATCGGAAACCTTGTCCAGCAATAGATCTTCAATCTCCGGCCAGCGAGCCTCATGATACGTCCGGAGGTACGCCACCACCATATCTTTAAAGTACACCTTATCAAACGAACGCTTCCGTATATAATCAGCCTGCGTATCGGTCTCTGCTGCCACGTTCTCAGAGACATACAGGTTTGGGTGCCGTCCCTCGATAAGGTTCTTCCTCCGCAGGAGCTCCCGCTCCTCTTTAGGGATAGGATAGCCCTTCTGCACCTTATCGAGAGCAATCACATCCGCGAGCGTCAGATCCTTCCTCTCGATCAGCATCCGCGTATACCGCTCATCGATCACCCGGCCGGGAATCGTGACACGCACCACACCTGCCTCATCGAGATCGTAATCGGGCATCGGGAAATTACGATCCCACTGCCTCCTGAACATCCGCTTGATCCCGCTGCCGATGGTGTCGATCATGTTCAACTCCACCATCGCACTTGCAAGGAAAGGATTTCGATACCGGTCCGGAGGCGTATCGCGCTCGATCACGCTCTGAACACTTCCGGAATAAAATTGCCGCGATTGGTGAACATCAGGGAGCCCGGCCTCTCCGTCACCGTGATACGGGCGGACTGCAAGTAGTCCTGGTGGGCGATGCAGTTGTGCAACGCTTCGCGGATCACCCAGGGGTCATACTGCGTCACCTCAAGAGGAAACAGCGTCTCCCCGGAAATATGGCGAACCGTGAGGTTTCTGATCCTGCTAAAAACCCTGTCGACAGCGAGGATCAGCGGCAACCCAAAATGGGCATAGTCGATCTCCACCTCGCCCTCATCCCTGAGAACCCAGGTTATATGCGCAATTGCAGGTGCGAGGAGATGGGCAGCCTCACTCTTCCCCAGGAGAATGATTGCGGCATTCGTGATCCGACCCTGACTGCAGACTTTTGCCCTGGCAAGGAATGAAGCGTCGTCCCACTCATCGACTTCAACTGCGAGGGTCTGGTGCTTTTCCTTGTACTCTTCCCGCGCAAAGGCGATCGCCTCAGGATCAAGATCCGCATACGTCGCCCCCTCACAGACCTTCGCAGACCAGTCGTCCAGAGGGGCCTGCCGGCGTATCTCTTCGATCTCGTGGAGGGCAAGAGGTCCGAGAGACTCATGGATACGGCCATACGCAACACCCTTCCACGTGGTGGGAATGCCGCGCGAAGCCGGAGGGATCTCAAACATCACCACCCGCTTCCCATCGACCGTGAGTTCATGGACACCGGCAAACGTCATCTGATGATTTGTATGCTGGGCGATCTGCTCTTTGAGCCGGTCGAGGCCAGGAGGAGTGAGGCGATAATTTGAGCCGACAATCTTTCGGGGTGATCTATCGGTGATGCCGAAGAGCAGCCAGCCTGCCGGTTTCCCATACAGGTTGGCCTCATTGCTCAGTGCCGAGAAGTATCTACCCAGGTCATCGAAATCAAAGTTGATCTTTGCCTCCTTGAACTCGATCCACTCGGTTTCGGCCGGAAGATCCATCATCTTCCGCAGTTGAGCACTTAGATCCTCAGACGTCGCCCTCTCCTCCCGGTCACCGTGTTTGCATAAAAGATGAGTCAGTTCCTCCTTAAGCCTCTTCCTCGTCTTCTGCACGGCCGCGAAAGAGATCACACTCCTCGTCCTCCTCCGGGACGCAAAAACCCTCCTCGACGAACGCTTCCACCCCGACGGCTACAACATCGGCACCGCCGCCGGGCAGACGGTGATGCACCTGCACGTCCACGTCATCCCGCGGTACGCCGGGGCGGAGTGCGGGGGGCGGTCCCGGAGAGGAGGGTGTACTGAAGGACACCCGGACCGGTGTACGCCGGGCGACCCGGCCGATGAAGTGGATGAGAGAACGCTCTACTCGCCTCCCGCCTCCCCCGGGGCAATCTTCATCATCTCCTCGCCCCCAGGTACGTTCAGGAGGAGCGCAGAACCCGCATGCCAGACCTGATGCGCCAGGGGGGGAAGAGCGTCTTCGTCGCCCGGCTCGAAGGAGTGCTCCCGCTGCTCCGTGAGCGGTTCGGCGTGGAGAAGATCGGCATCTTCGGATCGACCGCCCGGGGCGAAGACCGGCCGGAGAGCGACGTCGATGTGCTGGTCGAGTTTGCACCGGGGCAGGCGACGTTCCGGAACTTCATGGAGCTCGCGTTCTACCTCGAGGACCTCTTTTGCCGCCGCGTGGACCTCGTCACCGAACATGGGCTCAGCCGGCACCTCCGGCCGTATATCGAACAGGAGGTCATCTGGTGTGAAGCGTGACGACCTCTACCTCAGGCATATGCCCGGCCATCACCTCCGGAACTCGCCGCCCTATTCTTCACGGATCGGGATCTCGACCCCCTGCTCGGGAACCTTCTTCAGCCGCACCGCCAGTACGCCGTTTCGGAGGGCGGCCGCCGCACCCTCTTCCGTGACGTCTGCGGGAAGGTTCACAACCCGGGTCATCTCGCCGGACAGCCTCTCCCTGACGGCGTAGCCTTCCCGCTCTTCCTCCTTCTTTCGGACGGTGATCCGCAGCGTTCCCGGGCCGGTGAGCCGTATCGCGACATCGCCGCTCTCCACCCCCGGGAGGTCGGCGACGACCGCGACCTCATCCTCGAGATCCCAGACGTCGACCGGAAATCCTGCACCCCGGATCACGGGCGCCGCCACCATCTCGTGGAGCCGCCGGTGCATCTCGCACATCCCCGGGCCGAATGCCCTCCGAAACGGGCACGATGATTCTTTCTCTTCCATACTCTCAACTCCTCCAGGTGTGTCATGCAGCCTACACGCTCCCGTTCATATAAGTTGTTCCCGGGGTCCCCTCTTAGCAAGCCAAATAACCGGATCGTTCTTCACCCCCCGCCCCCATACCCTCTCCAATACCAGATCGGGATATCGTTGAAATGGCTTTCAGCCGGGGAAGTGACGATCGGAGGTGCCTCCACGGCCGTCCCGTGACTGCATTTCCCGTTGACCCCGCAGGGCCATATTTATATGGACAAATTGTAAATTGTATTTACAATATGTCCAGTCCAGTACGGGAAATGATCCGACGGGAGGCGGAGGAGAAGGTCCGCTCGCTCGCCCGGGGATTTCCGGCAGTAGCCGTCATCGGCCCCCGCCAGTCAGGAAAGACGACGCTCGTCCGGTCGGTATTCCCGCAACTGCCCTACGTCTTGCTCGAGGATCCCGACACCCGCGCCTTCGCAGAGGAGGACCCCCGCAGCTTTCTCGCACAGTATGAGAAGACCGGGGCGGTCCTCGACGAGGTGCAGAGGGTCCCGGAACTCTTCTCATACCTCCAGGGGGTCCTTGATACAAACCAGAGGCCAGGACAGTTCATCCTCACCGGGTCCCAGAACTTCCTGATGATGGAGCGGATATCCCAGTCGCTCGCCGGCCGGGTCGGGATCGTCAAACTCCTCCCCCTCTCGATGAGGGAACTTGCCAGTGCCGGGATAGGGATTGAACGCTACGAGGATCTCCTCTACGCCGGCCTCTTTCCCCGCCCCTACAGCAGCAGCATTCACCCGCGAGACTTCTATGCGTCGTATATCCAGACCTACCTCGAGCGCGATCTCCGCCTCCTCAAACAGGTGCAGAACCTCTCGGCGTTCCAGACGTTCATGAAGATGTGCGCCTACCGGTCCGGCCAGGTGGTGAACTACTCGTCCCTCGCAAACGACTGCGGTATCACCCACAACACGGCAAAAGAGTGGCTATCCCTCCTTGAGACGTCGATGCTGGTCGTGCTGATCCGGCCCCATCACAAGAACTTCAACAAGCGGCTTATCAAGATGCCCAAACTCTACTTCACGGACCCCGGCCTTGCCGCGCACCTGGCCGGGATACAGGGTGCCGACGACCTCGTTTACCACCCCCTGAAAGGAGGGCTCTTTGAATCGCTCATCATAACAGAGTTCCTGAAGTTCAGGTTTAACCGGGGCAAAGAGTCCAACCTCTACTTCTGGCGGGACAAACACGGGCATGAAATCGACTGCATCATCGAGTATCAGGGGTGGGATCCCGTCCCGGTCGAGATCAAGTCGGGCAGAACGGCAAGTGCCGACTTCTTTGACGAGATCACGTACTGGAACGGGCTCTCCGGCAACACCCCGGATCGATCGTTCGTGGTCTATGGGGGCGACCGGTCCCAGCGCCGGGCAACAGGGCAGCTGATCGGGTACCGGGATCTGGGGCCGATCGTTCCGTACCTGGAGTGATAGGCACCCCACCAGATCGCTCTTTACCCCCCGGTTCCATACCTTCTCCCATGCCCGACGACCGGGAGATCATCAGGGTGGCCACCCGAAAGGCACGCGAACTCGGGGCGGACGTGGCGGGCGCCGTCCCGTGACTGCCTCCGGGGGAGAAAAAGAAGATCTGGATAGGGACGTGCAGCGGAACGCCGGGACGGACATGAGTTGAGGCGATAGATACATGCTGTTCGAAATAGATTCTGAGGGTGCGTCGGCCCTCAGTGCAAATAACACTTAAACCAATAAATATGTTACTAATTATACATAATTCTATTAATTGTAATACTATGCAGAAACAACCGCACTTCCCCAGACGCTACTCGGCCAGCGGGTCCGCATCGGACTCTTTGCACTTCCTCGTGCGGCCCAACCGTTGCAATCGCAAACAATCAATGTTAATACTCTTTCGCACCACCGGATAGTTATATGAAGGATCTCCGGCACATCGTCATTTTTGCTACTCTCGGGGGGTTCACGGCGGTCCGTGAGGAGGCGGCATGACGGTTGCGCCCTACGTGCCGGAACCGCTGCCCCCGGAGGGTATCGACTGGGAGGCCCACATCCCGCAGATAGCGTCGGCGAACCGTGCCCTCGCCAGGTACGACGGGATCCTCCAGGCGATCCCGAACCCCGAACTCCTGCTTTCCCCTCTCCTGACGCAGGAGGCGGTGCTGTCGTCCCGGATCGAGGGGACACAGGCGTCGCTTGAGGACGTCCTGCGGTTCGAGGCGAACCCGCGGGAGCGGATCAACGACACCACCCTTGCCGACATCCAGGAGATCATCAACTACCGGGAGGCACTCAACGTTGCGGTGGACGCCCTCAAGACCCGGCCGCTGGATACGGCCCTGATCTGCGACCTGCACCGGATTCTCCTGACCGACAGCCGGGGCATGGACCGGGAGCCGGGGTGCGTCCGCACGATCCAGAACTTCATCGGACGGGATGCGCAGATCGAGCACGCGATCTTCGTTCCGCCGGCACCGGAAATGGTTCCCGGGGCGCTCGAGGACTGGGAGGCCTACCTGCAGCGCGAGGAAAAAGACGTTCTCGTCCAGCTCTCCGTCCTGAAGGCGCAGTTCGAACTCATCCACCCGTTCTGCGACGGCAACGGGCGTATCGGGAGGATGCTCGTCCCGCTGATCATGTACGAGAAGGGGCTGATTGGAAGCCCCATGTTCTACATAAGCGCCTACCTCGAGCGGCACCGGCCGGTCTACTACGAGCGGCTGCTCGCGGTCTCCCGTGAGCGGGACTGGAACGGCTGGATTGCGTTCTTCCTCCGTGCTATCGAGGAGCAGGCAGGCGAGAACGGCAAAAAAGCAAAGGCAATCCTCGACCTCTACGACGAGATGAAACGGACGGTGCCGGAGGTAACCCGGTCGCAGTACGCCGTCGCCGCGATCGATGCGATCTTCGGGACGCCGATCTTCATTCCGTCCGAATTTTACGAGCAAACGGGGATCCCGAAGAAGACGGCGAACAGGATTCTCCAGCAA
>Ga0116146_1004080_pt1 | contig 11536 bp, 8 predicted proteins | sample AD_JPNHG2_MetaG_FD_89748 | JGI IMG/M metagenome (GOLD analysis project Ga0116146, IMG submission 89748) | Active sludge microbial communities of municipal wastewater-treating anaerobic digesters from Japan - AD_JPNHG2_MetaG | ecosystem: Engineered > Bioreactor > Anaerobic > Digestate | place...
CTCGATCCTCTACAAGGATGGATAATCCACAATCGTGTATGACTGCCAAGTTCCTGTTGTGCAGACTGTTGGAGCACGATCCGCTTAGAGTCTATCCCATATGTTCCCTTTACGCCACCTGACGATAGCAGAAGTCGGCGTCGGTTCCCTTGGGTTCGAGTCGATTGAGCATCAGTTGAATCATGGCCAGTCGAACAAACGCCTCCGATGACCGCACGCTTTTCTCACGGTCCTTGCTCAACCGTCGGCACTTGCCCAGCCAGGCGAACGTCCGCTCCACGGTCCACCGGACGGGCAGCGTTACCCAGCCTGTCGCGTCCCGGGGACGCCGCACGATCTCCAGGTTCCAGCCGGCATTCTTGTCCACCCACTCGTAGAGGACAAAGTTGTGGTACTTGCTGTCGGCGTACATCCGTTTCACCTGGCTGACCGGCTGGCCCTCCAGCCGGGCGAACAACTCGGTGGCGGCGTGGGCGTCGTCCACGTGGGCCGCCGTGACCAGCACGGCCAGCAGCAAACCCATGCTATCCACGACCATATGGCGTTTTCGTCCGTCCACGTTCCTGGCGTTGTCACGACCTCGCCGCTGGCCACCGGACGTGGCATCCACCGACTGGCTGTCCACGCTGGCCGTCGTGCGCGGGGCGTACGGCTTCTCCGCGGCGCGAACCTTGCGACGCAACTGGTCGTGGATGAGTTCCAGCGTGCCGTTGTGCCGCCACTCGTCGAAGTAGCGCCAGACCGTGCTCTTGGGCGGAAAATCCTTGGGCAGATACCGCCATTGGCAACCGGTGCGGAGGATATACAGAATGGCATCGACCACATCCCGCAAGTCGGTCGTGCGGGGCCGACCGCCGGGGTAAACAGGCAGATGAGGTTCGATCAGCCGCCACTGGGCATCGCTGATGTCGCTGGGGTAAGATTGTCTTCTCATGAACCATTTTACGTAGGTTCCACCCACTTATGGGACAGACTCTTAGAGAGGACATTGCATCATGTTCGGATTTCTGCGAAAGAAGAAGCCGCCAGCTGACCCGCCGACGGAGAAGCAGCGGAACTATGCAAAGCGGCTTGGCATCACGGTCACAAGTTCGATGAGCAAAGCGGATGTGTCCGCAGCCATCTCGGAAGCTGAACGGCGAAACCCCGCACAAGCCAAGAAGCGCGAGAAGATCAAAGAGAAGACGCGCGAGGCAAAATTCGGCAAAGAGGTAATCGACGAAGAGAATCGGTGGAACGATTTTGCTGATCGCGTCGGTTACATGCTCGCGATCTTCAATCGTGGCAAAGAAACGGTGGTTGATGTCCTGCGAGTGAATGAGGCCTTTACCACAGATCGGGGAAAGCTGAAGCTGGGCGTTGAAGCGCCCAAGGTGGTCAAGGACAGGCACATTGGTGACTACTTGGACTGGGATAAGCACTTCGAGTTACCGACCGACGCCATTCTCCACCATGAACCCCTGCATGCGAATTTCCACGATGACGGCAATGACGCCTATCGGAAAATCATCGAGAAGGGGCTGAAGCTGGCGAAGAAACTCAAATGAAGTACCAGAACATCGCCACCATGCGAACGATGGCGACGAAGAAGGGAGGCTGCTGTGGCAGAATCAACTGAATGGGAAATCGAACTGAATGGTGAAAACTGGACAATTCTTGTCAGTGGGCAGATGGCGTATGGCCTCGGCCCACAGAAGAAAGCTTGGGTCGAAGGGGAAGTTACCAAGTTGTACCCAGGCTCTATGGATGGCCCCACCCCGTCACATCACGCAGGAACCATGTTTCGTGGTGGAGGCAAAGAAGTTGAGGTAGCCATCGATTACGACTTTTCCGAGAAGCCGGTATCGGTAGGCGAGATCGGTTAACGCAATCCGCCCATTACGCGATGGCCGCCTCCTTTCCAATCGACGTTGTTAACCCGCACCCGCCCTCGGCGGCGAGAGCCTGAGAGTCTGGGCTAAAGCAGGCCCGGGGCGAGGTGTGGCGGTTAACGGGGCGAGAGGTTCGGCGCTGGCCGGGGCGTTGGCGGGAGTCGCAAAAGCTTTTGTGTCAGCGGGATATGTGCGCGGTTCTTGGAGCGTGGTCGGCGCGAAAATTTAGCCCGCATCGTGCTCGATGCGGGCTAAAAGCTCCCCGCGTAGGACTCGAACCTACAACAACCCGGTTAACAGCCGGGTGCTCTACCATTGAGCTAGCGGGGACCAGAATGACGCCCGGGATCAAAGCCCCGAACATCCAAAGCCTACCAGACCGTGCGTTGCTGTCAAGCCGAATGGACGGCAACCCAGCAGCCGGGACAGCCGGGACACGGCAGCCGAAGCAGCCGCGGTAGCATGCCTGCCGGAACGGCCTCACCAGCTTGCACGCTTGCCGGCTTGCGCCGCCAGGGGCGTCGCCCGCGTTTACCGGGCGTTGGATGCGCGGCGCCAACCAAGCCAGTTCGGCGCGTTGGCCCGCGGCGCCAACCAGGCCCCTTCGCCGCGTTGGCGCGCGGGGCCAACCTTATCAGACCGCATCCGGGCGCGCTACTGGATGTTCGGGCGCGGTACTCGATGCTCGTGTCCGCTACTGGGCGTCCGGGCGCGCTACAGAAGTTCTAGCGCGCTACTGGATCTTGTAGCCCGGCGGCGCGAACTCCACCCCCTGTCGCTTCTGGTTTTCAACGCCCGTGATGACCTCTCCCAACCGCACGAAGAACAGCAGACCGATTTCCGTGTCGCGCTCTCGCAATTCGGTGTTCGTGATCTGCTTGAATTCCAGCATGCTGCGCCCGGCCGCCGCTTCTTCCTCGCAGGTAAGGTACAGCTCCAGGTAGTCAGCCCCTGACCGCTTCACCACGGCGTAGTAACCCGCCAGAGAATAGCGCTCACCCCCCCGGGCAACCGCCATGTACTGATTCGTAACGCTTGCCACAAAATCGAAAACTTTGCCGGCCAGCGACGCCGCCCGCCGAGCCTTGAAGCGCAGTTGGAACAGCCCCTGCCCCTCGGGCAACACAAACTGCTTCACCTTGTCGCCGCCCGCCCCTGTCAGATCTTCCACTAAACCGTGAATCCGCCCGCACTTCAGCGCGCCATCCTTCAACTCTACCCCCGCCATAGCCCTGAGCTTGGAGGCCGACAAAGCGTACGGCAGCTCGGAAAGGCAGCCGGTGCCGCGTTCCACAACCGCCTGCATGAATGCCCCGCTGGCGCGGCTCTTCGCGGACGACGTGTCCTCGCCCACCAATCTGTCCGCCGGCGCCGCGGCCGCTTTCTCTTTCGGAAACACGGCCCGCGCGAAGCGGCGATACTCCGCAAAACGAGGCTCGAAATCTTCGCCCACTTCGAAGTAGGCCTCCACGAGCGTTTCGTTCTCCCGCGCCGACAGCGCGAAGTTGTTATCCACGTCGACCAGGCGAATCTTGTCCTCTCCCGCAATAACCCCGCCTAACGCACGAGGCACGTACTGCCGCGGAACGCCGTTCTCCACCCCCACGACGCGCAGCATCGATGGCCGGAAGCGGTGAACACGCGCGCTTTCATGCGGGTCGGCGGCCGCCGCCATGAGCTTCAGCCGCACACCGACGAGTTGCTTGCCCGGGGCCGGCTTATACGCGAGCGGCTTGAATTCAAGCTCCCTGGCCGACACGCCTTTGGCGGGCAGCTTCGTCCGGTAATACGCATCCAAGGAGCCCTTGTGCACCCACCAAGTTTGAATGGCCAACCCCCGCGACCCAAAACCATCCGACTTGCTATCGTGCCCCGGCGAGGTCGCCGATTCGGGCTGTACCGTATTCCCCGTCCAAGTTACCCATTCGGCAAAGCTCGGATAGACCTCCGCGAAAGCATGCTGGTGTTTGAGACTCCCCCCGCTGAGCAGACTGAACAAGCCGGCAGTAAACTCGTCCGGCTTGAGCCACACGCTGCGACGCTCAAACTTGACCAGCCCGTCGTCTTGCACGTTTTCCGTCCGCTCGTAGCGCGAGAACTTCGCCACCCGCCCGCCAAACGGCAACGCGAGGAACGCCATCACCAGCATTCCCACGCTGATCATGGCGATCAGCGCTCCGCAAACCGCCCCGCCCCCTACGTCCAACGCCCGCGGTACATGCACGTTGCCGCGGATCAAATTGTCCGCCGCCAGCCGCAAGACCAGGTGCGTTACCACGAACAACACCATCAGCGTCACCGCCAGCGAGTAGCTCGGCGGCATGCCCTGCTCAACCGCCAGCGCATTGACCGCCTCGGAAAATCCCAAAGCCACACACATGGCCGTGATCGCACACATCGCATTAATCAGCCCGCTGAACAGGCCGAAGAGCGAGTGCATGAACGTGATCGCCAAAATCAGCGCCAATACCGCGATGTTAAGTATCATGCATAAGCTCCGGTCTTAGCGGGGGGTCTTGCCGGCCTGGGACGACGGGGCCGGCCGCGAACTGGCGCCCGCCGGACTGCCCGCCGGGCCGGACCCGCTCGCGGGACGCGCACTCTGGCCTTTCAGCACGCGCACGATTTCCTGAATGCTGCTCAGTCCGTTGAGAACTTTGGCCATGGCCGGCGTCTGTAGCCCGACGCCGCCGCGCTTCAGCGCGAACGACTCCACCTCGGAGATGCTGCCCGCCGCCCGAATCACGCGGCGCACCTCGTCGTCCACGATCAGTGCCTCAAACACCCCCGTGCGCCCCACGTAACCCGTTCCCTGGCAGGCCTGGCAGACAATCAGGTTGCCGCGCTTGTCGTACGTCGGCTCCGGCGGACGGTGCAGCATGGCCTCCGGCGGCATGTTCAGCTTGCGCAGCATGCCCGGATCGGGTTTGTAGCGCTCCTTGCACTCCGAGCACAGCACCCGCACCAGGCGCTGATTCGTAATCATCACCAAGCCTTTGGCCACCAGCCCCTTGTCGCCCACGAGCGCCGTCCACTTGCGCAGCGCGTCGAATACGTTGTCCGCGTTGAACCCAACGTAAACCTTGGCCTTCTCCGCGGCCGCCTTGGTGGCCAGTTGCATGGTTTCCTTATCGCGAACTTCCGGCAGCACCAAAATGTCCGGGTCGCTCCGCACGATCTTCTGCAACTCGCCCGAAAACGTGCTCTCATCCTTGGGCACGAATAGGTGCTGCGTCACGTTCTCAACTTCAATTTCGCGGTCGTACTCCAAAATCTGGATGTTCTGCAAGAACGCATCGTGCGAGCGAACAAACCCGTAGACCGTCGTCGTAAGGCCGTTCCCCTTCGGGGCCGTCAGCAGAACCAGCCCGCGCGGTAATCCCATCACCGCCCGCACCTGCTGCAATTGAGTTTCCGTGAAACCCAGGTCCTTCACCTTGCAGGAACCCTCCGGCCCGACCACGCGCAGCCGTAGGCGTTCTCCGGCCGTCGTGCCGGCCGATTGCAGCACCACCGTATGCTTGCTGTCCCCAAGGGCGACCGTGATCTTGCCGCGCTGTGGCTTACGGCGTTCTTCAAGGTTCAGGCCGGCGATGCGTTTGAGGTACAGAAGGACCGCGTCGCCCTCCTGGCGCGGCAAGCCCTCGCGCTCCGTCGGCACGCCGTCGATCAGGTACGTGATTCTCGTCGATTGTCCGGCGGGGGTGATGTCCGTGATAGCCGCGCGGCGCCAAAACGCGTCGAAGAGCAAGTCTTGCATGAGGCGGTACTGCTCGCGCTCCACCTCGTCGTCCGGGATGGTGACCACCTGCCGGTTGGCGCCGGTCACGCGCACCCGCTCCTTTACTTCCTTGACCTGCTTCTTGCCTTTGAGCCCCTGCTCGCGGAGGCGTCGAAAATGGGCCGCCGTCAAAACCGTGTGTTCGGGCGTCACCAGCCCGTTGCGATGAACGACGTACACTATCCCCCCAGTCAAAACCGCCGCTACAAATACCGGAAACCCGATCAGGAAGTTCGGCACCAGCAGCGCGATCACCACCCCGATCACGCCGCAAGCCACGACCACCGTGTTCCACAGTATTCGGAACGTGTTTACCGCTACTGTGTCCTTGTCGACCCACTGGGCCAGGAACGTCCACAGCACGAAAACCACCAAAATCGCCGGCAGCTTCAGCGGACTGACATATATGCTGTCCCCCGTAAACTGGGCCATTGTAGACAAGTACGCCAGCAGCATACGTTCTCCCGTCAGCACGCAGCGCGCCCCGGCCAGGCGCCGCCTGGATGCGCCGCACCAGGCTGACAACTCACATCAAACAACTGATTACTCAACCTAGTATGCCCGCCGAGGCGGCCCGGATGCCCTTCAAAGCCATTCGCAGTTCGTCCGGGTTGGGGGCAGCCTCGTACGCCGTGGCGTGGTCGATGTAGCCGGTCGCCACCAGTTGCCGCAGGTGCTCGGTAAAATCGATCATGCCCGCGTCGTAGGACGCCCGGATCACGTCCACGATCTCGTTGTCGCGCTCCTCGCGAATCAACTTCCGGATCGACGGATTGGAAATCATGATTTCCACCGCCGGAACCAGCGGACAGTCGGGTTTTACGCACGGAATCAGCTTCTGGCAGATGATCGCCTGAAGGTTGAACTCCAGCGTCTGCCGCACCAGCCGCCGCGAACCTTCCGGGAACAGGTCCAGCAAACGCGAAATCGTTTGCGACGAGCTCGAAGCGTGAATCGTGCCGAAAACCAGGTGCCCCGTTTCGGCCGCATGCAACGCGGCGCTGAACGTCTCCTGGTCGCGCATTTCGCCGATCAGCACCACGTCCGGGTCCTCGCGCATCAGGTATTTCAGCGCGTCCGGGAAGCTCTCGACGTCGATCCCGATCTCGCGCTGGTTGATGCAGGCCTTCTTGTCGGTGAACAGGTACTCGATCGGGTCCTCGATCGTCACGATGTGCACCGGAAAGCGCTCGTTGATGTAATCCACCATCGCCGCGATGGTGGTACTCTTGCCCGAACCGGTGATACCTGCCAGCAGCACCAACCCCTGGTGCAACTCGGCAATCTTGGATATCGACGGCGGCAGCTTCAGGCTCTCAAAGTTCCGAATCTCACGCGACACACGCCGCGCCGCCACCGACATCTTGCCACGCTGCTGAAACGCATTCACGCGGAAACGGTCGGCATCCCCTGGCGGCCCAACATCGTACGCGAAATCCACCGCGCCCTTTTCTTCGTATATCTGGCGCAAGCGCGGCGAAATCATTTCGAAGATGCCGTCGCGAATCTGATCGGCCGTCAGCGGCCCGCCCGTCAGCGGCCGCAGGTCGCCCCGCACCCGCACGCGCGGCGGCGAACCCGCCTTCAGGTGCAGGTCAGAAACCTTCATCCGAATGGTGGCCTTGAAGTATTTGTTCAAAAACGGTTCTTTGGCCTGACCATCTCCTCCGCTCGGAGCCTGATCCATCACTTCCAGTTCATCGCCCATATCGAACGGCTCCTGCTACCCCGAGCCGGCGCTCCGTCCACTCACCGGCCCGGCGGCTCACCTCGTCGTGGTCGACCACGCAGTATACTGCCCCGGCCGCCGCCCATCTAGTCAGCCCCCGCTCGGCCCCCCGCCCCGTCGGGTGCCATGCCCAAGCCGCGTAGCGGCCCGGGCATGCCGTCACCGTTTACCCCCCGACGCCGCAACGCCGGAAATCACAGGGGCATGCCCGCGCTTACAGCTTGGGCATGGCACCCGCGTCCCGAATCAACTTGCGGGCGATTCCGGCGGCGACCCCGATTCTCTCTCTACACTCGGCCCCGGGCTCCCTGCACTCGGCTCCGGGCTCCCTGCGCTTGACCCAGCGCCTCCTGCGCTCGGTTCCGTGCTTCCCGCGCTTGGTCCCGCGCTCCCCACACTCGGGGGGTCCGCGCTACCTGCACTCGGCTTCGCGCTGGGCGGCTCCGGCGGCGGGCTGCCAGGTGTTTGACCTTCGGGAGCCTTACCCGCTCGCACCCTATCTCTTCGCTCCGCGCCTCGCGCGCCTTGCCGCGGCCGTCCATCCCTGCGCCGCATCGGCAACGCCAGACCTTCAAACGGGACCTCGGCCTCCATCGCTCCCACGCTCACTATCGCCACCTGCTTGCCCGGCTTGATCCGCACGAACTGCCCCTCCCGCTCGAACCGCCGTACGTAAACCTGATCGCCGGCAACCAGCTTCGCCGCTTGCTCTGCCGTCAGCGATGGCAACGACGGCCGGGGCGGGCGCGGCGCTCGCGGCGAAGGCCCCGCCGCAGCCGGCACTGCCCCCTTGCCCGGTGCCGGACGATGTTCCGCGCCTCGACCACCCGCGGGCGACTGTGCCCCTGCTGTCCCCGCCGCCGCAACCTTCTCCCGCTTCTTGCGCGGCACTTGAACAGGCACGGCCGGAACCGGACGCGGCGGAGGCGGCGGCGTTTCCGGCGGCAGAATGTCTCCCAGCGGCACCTCGACGGCAAACGCCCCCACGTTCACCTCCGCCCGGTGCTGATCCAGACGCAGCCGCACGATCCGGCCGTCGCGATCGAAGTTGCGCACCCGTACCGCGTCACCCGGCTGCAGATGCACCACTCGTGTTACCCAAGTCTGGAAATCCTGCTGCTGTTGCTGGAGCACGGCCCGGGCTGCCCCTGCCTCCGTCTGCGCGCGGTCCGCCTCTTCGCGCGCCGCGTCGGCCGCATTCCGTGCCTCTTCCGCCTGACGCTTTACGTCCGCGGTGCTTTGCAGGGCCGCCCGCAGCGCCCGCGCCTTGCGCGAAAGATTCCGCCGCGCAGCCACTACCAAACGCTTCGGCATTCCCAGCCGCGCCGCAACCTCAATCGCATTGCTGCTGCCGGATTCACCAATCCGCAGGCGATACGTCGGCCGCAGCGTCTCCGGGTCGAACTCGACCGATGCGTTCTCCACCCGCCGGCGCGTCAGGGCGTAGCCCTTCAGAGCCCCCAGGTGCGTGGTCGCCACGCAGCGGGTCTCCAGCCGCAGAAATTCGTCCAGCAGCGCCTTGCCGATCGCCGCCCCTTCGTCCGGATCCGTGCCGGCCCCCAGCTCGTCCAGCAGTACCAGCGTTCGCTTGCTGGCCCGCCGCAGCATCCCCATCAGCCGTTTCAAGTGCGCACTGAACGTGCTCAGCGATTGTTGCAGGCTCTGCTCGTCGCCCACGTCGATCAGCACATTGCTGAAAATGCCCACCTGACTGCCGGGCGCCACCGGCGCGGGCAGACCCGCCTGGACCATCAGCCCGATCAGCCCAATAGTCTTCAGCGTAACCGTCTTCCCGCCCGTGTTCGGACCCGTAATGATCAACAGGTCAAAATCCTCACCCAGGCGGTAGTCAATCGGCACGACGTGGTCACTATCGCCATCCTGAGCCTGCCGCCGCCGCATCATATCAACCAACAATGGGTGCCGCGCCTGCTTGACGTTCAGCACCGCATCCTCGCTGATTCGCGGGCAACACAGCTCGAAATCACGCGCAAAGCGCACCTTGGCCGTAATCAGGTCGAGTACCGCCAGCGCGTCCAGCGCCTTGAGAATTTCGCTCTCGTTCAGGTGTACTTCGTGAGCCAGCTCCCACAAGAGCCGGTTCACTTCCTCCTGCTCCTCGACCCGCAGGTTGGTGATCCGGTTGTTCAGCTCCACCGCCTGCGCCGGCTCGACGTACAACGTCGCCCCGCTGTCCGAGGCGCGGTGAATTATCCCCGGCAGCCGCCCGCGGTACTCCGTCCGCAACGGCAGCACGATTCGGTCGTTGTGGAACGTGGGATTGGGGTATTGCAGTAAGCGCCGCACCTGCGGCTCGTGCAGCAGGCGCTCCACCGCGTGCCCGATCTCTCCAGACGCCTCCTCGATCTCGCGCCGCACTCGCTGCAGCTTCGGGCTGGCGTCGTCGCGCACGCGGCCGCGCTCGTCGATCACCCCGCGAATGCGCAGCGCCAGCGGCTCAAAATCGCCGATGCGCTCCTTCAGGTGCTGCAGCTCCGGGTGTCCCTCGGGCAGGTCGCGCAGGTACGCCGCCACCGCGTGCGTGCCGGCCAACGTGCTGCCGATTTGCGCCATCTCTTCCACGGTCACGCGCAGCGGGGGCGCACAGCGTTTGACGACCTCACGCACATCGCTGATCCCGCCGTACGGCGGCAGCCCCCGCTCCAACTCCAGCCGTTGCAGTTCCTCAACCTGACTCAGCCAGCGACGCACGAGATCCGCTCGTGCCACCGGCTGAATGTGTTTGGCCAGCGATTTGCCCAGCCCGCACGAAGCATAGCCGGCCAACAAATCGCGAATCCGGGGAAAATCGAGACACTCAAGAGCGTGCGCATCCATATCAGATTGCACTCGGCACTAGTTTCGCCCACAATGCATGCGACACAACGGCCCAGTGGGCCATCGGCCGCCCGTTTCGCCGCTTGATAGCGTATGCGAACCGAGAAGTCCTGTACACCGCAAGTCTCAGCGATCTTTAAAGGCAGCCGCCGTTGTCTCCGGCTGAAATGCTCGCCGCAGCAGCCGCAAGCCTGGCCGACATCACTCTCATTATTGGCGACGTTGGCCCTTTTGGCGGCTGGGAGGTTGACGTTCCCCGCCGCGGCGCAGAGCACACACCCCTCGCTGCCAGAGGACGCGCAGCCGTTGGCACACATCGACGCCAAATTGGCCCAACGACACTGGGCCGCCGCCTTGGCTCTGGTGCGTGATTTCGAACGCGAACACGGCCCTACTCCAGCCGTCGATTTCCGGGCGGCTCAGGCCTGGTTCGGCCTAGGCCAGATCCTCGGCAAATCGACGGTACGCCAAATCACAAACGGGCGCCTCGGCCAGTTCTCCGGTGACTTCCTCCTGGTCGAGCAGCGCGGCCCGGACCGCTTTCTCTGCTGCACCAGCGACTCCGCCTGGTTCCGCCTGCGGCGAGCCCTGGACGGCGGCTTTGACCAACCAGCCGCCCATCTACTACACGCGCGCCTGTGGCTGGCCCTGTGCAAGCCCGAACTAGCCCTGGCGCTGGCCAAAGCCCACGAAACCGCCATTCTTGCTGACGCCCAGCCGACCGACTTAGACGCCCTGGCGGACATCGCCCTGCAAGCCGGCGCCCCGGACGACTATCTGCGCTACATCCGCCTGCGCGCCGCACGCGACCCGCAAGAGCATGACCAGACGCTGGCGAAGGCCTACCTCAGCCTGGCCGACTACTACGCCCAGCGCGGCGATCACGACCTGGAACGCGAATTCTGCTACCGCGCCGCGCGCCTTCGTCCGGACGATCCCGCCCTGGCCCTGCGCTTGGCGGACGCCGAATGGCTGGCCCAGCACTACGAACCCGCGGCCCGCCACTACCGCCAATATCTCCTGCACAGCCCGCCGCAGGATGCCGAGCGCCAACGCGTCCTGGAGCGCCTGGCCACCACGCCCGCCAACTCGGCCGCACCCTGAACCACGAACGGTAATCGGAGCGCCACCCGCTTTGACGCTCATAACTCGCACTGGCCCACCGCCCCGCCGCCGACTAACATGCTTCGCAATCAGGGAGCGTCCGTGCACCTGGTGGGCACCGCGGCCTTCAAAGCCGTTGAAGGGCTGTACCCGCAGTCCTTGGTGGGTTCGATTCCCATCCGCTCCCGTCCAAATTGCCGTTGGCCCCCACGA
>Ga0116146_1004082_pt1 | contig 11529 bp, 9 predicted proteins | sample AD_JPNHG2_MetaG_FD_89748 | JGI IMG/M metagenome (GOLD analysis project Ga0116146, IMG submission 89748) | Active sludge microbial communities of municipal wastewater-treating anaerobic digesters from Japan - AD_JPNHG2_MetaG | ecosystem: Engineered > Bioreactor > Anaerobic > Digestate | place...
GGGAGGTGTGAAGAGCGTGAAGATCTTGATCTTCTTACCTCTGACCTCATACCTCTTACCTCTGTTTAGAGACTGACGAGAAGAGCGAGATCCCGTATAAGAGCACTACGGGATGACAGTCTTACTCCCTTCCCGTCATTCTGAGCTTGACTCAGAATCACGGTTTTCTAAGGAGTGGATCCCGGGTCGGAGCCCGGGATGACCCTGAATAGGAACCCTGAATAGGAGCACTTCAGGGCAGGCTCCACTATTTTCGCCAAACGGGATAAAGGTTTTAGAAGAATGTACTTCTAATCAATATTTGTCCAAATCTGTTATTTCATCCCACTCTTCCAGATGACTGAACTCGGGGGATTCGGCCCAGTCTCTACCTTTACGAATGAAATCCATGAGGTTTTCGAGTATTATCTGGTGTTTGTTTTCCTCGGCCGCGAGCTTGATCAATATCTCTTTCTCGGAAGGCTCTTTGGTGACTTTCGCCTGATCGAGGTACAGTTTCACACTCTCTTTTTCCATTTCCACGGCATGTTCGTAGGCCTCCAGATTGGTTGCCTCGATATCGAAACATCTCGAGTCTTGAAGCATTTCCGAGAACATGTTTCTGGTGGTTTTGAAAGTGTAGGTTCCTCTGTACGTGTAATTCTTGTCTTTGAATCCCTTTATGATTTCATAGTGCCTCTGCTCGTCGTTGGCCAACATGGTGAAAAGCTGCTTCAACTGAGGATCAGAAGTGCACTCGGCCTGTTTCATGTAATAAGCCTTTCCATCGGTCTCGAGCTTCAATGCGTAATCGATTGCGTTCATCATATACCTCCTATCTGAAAGAAAGCGGGTGGTCTTTGACCACCCGCAGCCGTTATATCGCCTTATTCCGCAGCCATTTTTCTGTAGATATCGTATCTCTCTCTGGCATCCTGTTCGGCCTTCTTGAACAGCTCGTCGGCTATGTCCGGGAAGGTTGACCTCAGAGAACTGTACCTGACTTCACCCATCAGGAAGTCCTGGAAGGATTCGGTGGGCTCCTTCGAATCGAGAATGAATGGATTCTTGCCCTGTTCCTTCAGCAGAGGATTGTACCTGTAGAGGTGCCAGTAACCGGCCGCAACGGCCCTCTTCTCCTGCTCCTGGGTTTTCCCCATTCCTATTTTGATGCCGTGGTTGATACACGGTGCATAAGCGATTATTAGAGATGGACCGTGGTATTTCTCGGCCTCAGTCATGGCCTTCAGGACCTGGTTCTTGTCTGCTCCCATCGCAACCTGGGCAACATAGACATAACCGTACGTCATGGCCATTCTACCGAGATCCTTTTTCTTCGTTTTCTTGCCGGAAGCGGCGAACTTTGCGACCGCGCCTGCCGGAGTAGATTTGGACGACTGTCCGCCGGTGTTCGAATAAACTTCGGTATCGAAGACCAGTACGTTTATATCCTCTCCCGAAGCTAGAACGTGGTCGAGACCGCCATAACCAATATCGTACGCCCAGCCGTCTCCACCGAACACCCAGACCGATTTCTTGATCAGAAGATCCTTTCGTTCCTCGATTTCCTTCATGAGCTGGCTGGCCTTTTCATTCTTGCAGCCTTTGGATAGAATGTTTAGAATATCCAGAGCGGCGGCCTTGGATGCCTTCGCGTCTTCTTTTCCCTCAAGCCAGGCTTCGAACGGTGCCTTTACGTCTTCGGGAATGTCCAGTGTTAGAAGCTCCCGAATGATATCGGCAAGCTTGTTTCTTCCCTGTTTAATTGCCATGGCCATGCCGAAACCGTACTCGGCGTTGTCCTCGAAAAGAGAGTTGGCCCATGCCGGTCCATGGCCCTGTGCATTCACGCAATAAGGAGTCGCCGGTGCCGAGGCGCCCCAGATCGAGGAACAGCCTGTGGCATTGGCAATCAACATTCTATCGCCGAAAAGCTGGGTCACGAGCTTGGCGTAAGGAGTCTCTCCGCAACCGGCGCAGGCCCCGGAGAATTCGAGCAGGGGTTTTACGAACTGGCTGCCTTTGAGAGTTTCTACGTTCATCAGATCCTTCTTTTCGGAGATCGTGGTGGCGAAGTTCCAGTTGGGAATCTCCTTCTCGAGTTGCGACTCGAGCGGTTTCATGATTAGAGCTTTGTTGGGGGCCGGACATATGTCGGCGCAGTTTCCACAACCGGTACAATCCAGCGGCGAGACCTGTATTTTGTACTGCAGTCCTTCAAAGGCCTTTCCACCGATTGCTTTCTTCATCTCGAAGGTCGCGGGTGCCTTCGAGGCTTCCTCGGCGTTTACCAGGAAGGGCCTTATCGCCGCGTGGGGACAGACGTAAGAACACTGATTGCACTGTATGCAGTTTTCAAGCTGCCACTCGGGGATGTCTATGGCTATTCCGCGCTTTTCGTAAGCCGATGTTCCGCTGGGAAATTCACCGTTCTCTCTTCCGACGAAGGCAGATACAGGAAGCTTGTCGCCTTCCTGCCTGTTCATAGTATCGACAACCCTCTTGATGAATTCCGGTCTGCCGGAATTTTCAACCTTTTCATCGACCGCGTTTTTCCAGGCGGCAGGGATTTCGATCTTTACCAGGGCGCTTATCCCCTGTTCGACTGCCTTGTAGTTCATCTCGACGATTTTTTCGCCCTTGCGGCCATAAGATTTCACGATTGCGTCTTTCAGATGCTCTACAGCGTCTTCTATCGGGATGACATTGGCAAGCTTGAAGAAGGCCGACTGCATTATCATGTTAATCCTGTTTCCGAGACCGATTTCAACGGCTATCTTCGTGGCGTCGATCGTATAGAACTTTATATCGTTTTCCGCCAGGTATCTCTTCATACTGGCCGGAAGATGCTTATCGAGTTCTTCGAGGTTCCAACCGGTGTTGAGAACGAAGGTGCCGCCCTTCTTGAGTCCTTCTAGAAGATCGTACTGATTAACGTAGGCCGGTTTGTGGCAGGCTATATAGTCGGCTTCGTCGATGAGGTAGGTGGATTTAATTGGCTTCTTCCCGAACCTGAGATGCGAGATAGTTACACCGCCGGATTTTTTGGAATCGTAGGCGAAATATCCCTGAGCATAGAGTTTCGTGTAGTCGCCGATGATCTTTATTGCATCTTTGTTCGCTCCAACCGTACCATCGGAACCAAACCCCCAGAACTTGCAGCGGATGGTGCCCTCCGGTGCGGTGTTTATCTTGTCTTTGATTTCCAGGGACGTATTGGTAACGTCGTCAACGATTCCGATAGTGAAATGATCTTTCGGAGTAGAGGTCTTGAGATTATCGAAAACGGCCTTGATCTGAGAGGGGGTCGTGTCTTTCGAACCGAGACCGTATCTTCCACCGACCACGAGAGGTGCATCTTCGCGGGTGTAGAAAACCGTTTTGATGTCTTCATATAACGGCTCACCCAGAGATCCGGGCTCCTTCGTTCTATCGAGAACGGCGATCTTCTTGACTGTTTTTGGGAGCACTTCGAAGAAGTGCTTCGCCGAGAATGGTCTGTAGAGATGAACCTTGATAACGCCGACCTTCTCTCCCTTCTTGAGAAGGTAGTCCACTGTCTCCTCGATAGTCTCCGTCACCGAACCCATGGCAATAATAATATTTTCGGCCTCGGGATCGCCGTAATACACGAATGGTTTGTATTCGCGTCCGGTGAGCCTGGATATCTCTTCCATGTACCCGGCAACAATGTCCGGAACGGCATCGTAGAATCTATTGGAAGCTTCTTTCGCCTGGAAGAAGATATCAGGGTTCTGAGCCGTACCCATAGTTTTGGGGTGCTCGGGGTTCAGGGCGTCGTTTTTGAAGCGCTTGATGGCTTCGTAATCGACCAGCTTTGCCAGTTCCTCGTAGTCCAGCACCTCGATTTTCTGGACCTCACTTGAAGTTCTGAATCCATCGAAGAAATGCAGGAAGGGAACCCTGGACTTGATCGCCGAAAGGTGTGCGATCGAACCGAGGTCCATTATTTCCTGAACGCTTCCCGAGGCCAGAAGGGCAAACCCCGTCTGTCTGACGGCCATAACGTCGGAATGATCGCCGAATATCGAGAGGGCGTGACCGGCGATTGCGCGGGCGCTGACGTGAAAAACTCCCGGTAGAAGTTCGCCGGCGATTTTGTACATGTTGGGAATCATGAGAAGAAGTCCCTGCGACGCCGTGAATGTCGTAGTTAAAGCTCCGGCTGCAAGCGAGCCATGAACCGCTCCCGCCGCGCCGGCTTCCGATTGCATTTCTATAACATCGACGACCTGACCAAAAATGTTCTTCAACCCGTTTGCCGCCCAGGCATCTGCGAGCTCCGCCATGGTGGAAGACGGGGTGATAGGATAAATGGCCGCCACCTCTGTGAAAGCGTAAGCGACGTGGGCGGCAGCCGTATTACCGTCCATTGTTTTCATTACTCGTGCCATTTTTTACCTCCTGGAATCCTTGAAGTTTTGGCTGATCTATATGGTTCATGATATACATGAATTTAGTTCAGTGCTCCGGTCACTGTTCATCTACATTATAGAACAAGTTGCAACAGCTTTCATGGACAGATTTTTTTTAGCCTGTGAACTGCATTAAACAACCTGTCGAAAAAACAGAACTTTCGCTAAGAAAAAAATAGAAAATGCAACGAATAAAAATTAAGTCATAAATATCAATAAATAAAATAATTATCTTATCTTGCAAAATAAATTGATATATGATATAAAAATATGACCAAAATTCAAAGAGGTGATTTCATGGCATTATCGAGGAAACAGATTGCGATTATAATCGGGGCTTCCATTCTCCTGACGGGGCTCTTTCTTCCGGCGATTTCTCTGAACGCCAATAATCTGCTGGCAAACATTGCCGGTTCGAGCAACTATATTCAGGCCGACCAGACTTACGGTGTGATACTTCTATTGCTTTCGTTGATTGTGGTGACGCTTGCGATTGCGAAGAAATTCCAATGGGCGTTCATAGGAGCCGTTGCGGCTCTGGGAATACTCGTCTTCAGACTCGTCACCTTTCTTTCGGATATCTCTAAATTCAACTCTCTTCAGAGTAGCATAAATCCAGACCCGTTTTCGCTCGAGTTCGACGGATTCATGCGCATGACACAAGAGATAACTGTCGGCATTTCTCTGAACTGGATAAGTTGGATAGCTATGTTTGCGGGCTCGATAATAACAATAATCGCATTGCTGAGAGAAGATGAAATCAATGAAATCAAGTGAAGCGATTACCTTATATAAATCGAACACAAGGACCTCGAGTCTTACAGTTCTACCTGGTCGAACCACTCTAAAAGATCGGCACGTTCATTATTTTCCGGGAGGCTGGCAAGGGCTCCTGCCAGGCTCTTCCTGGAAAACTCTATATCTTTCAGAGAAGCTCTTAGCGATTCTATGAAATCCACGTCCATAGAATCGGAATAAACCACCGCTTCCCTGATCATTCCCTTTCTGACGTTCAATCCTATCTCTATTCCGCCCCAGGCAAAGCGGTTTTCGATCTCGAAGTCAAAATCAGGACTCTTTCCTAGAAGCCATTCTCGTGATGAATACTTTGCGTAAAGAGTACGGACTTCTTCCCGAGAGGCAATTTCATTGTAATTAAGAATCCTGTCTATATGACCGTACTCCTCTATAAAGCCGTTGTACATGGCCCTTTTCATTATATCTATCGTCAGATCGGGTTTAAGATCTTTTAGGTTTACCACTCTAGAAGCGACCGATCTGACGCCTTTAGATTCCATTTTCGCTTTCGAGACGTTCAGGTACATCGAAAGCTTGCTCATATCGACGTCTATAAGCACCGTTCCATGGTGATACGATGCCTGCCGTCCATGATAGAAGGCGTTGCCGGAAAACTTCTTGCCCTCGGCCAGAATATCGTTTCGTCCACTGAAGCTTGCTTCAATCCCAAGACCTTTAACTGCATCGACTATTACGGCGAGCTGCCTGTGCAGATTGTATTCTGACCTGGGAAGCAGGAAAGTGAAGTTAAGATTTCCCAGGTCATGATAGACGGCTCCGCCGCCCGATAACCGCCGGGCGAGTTTACCGCCGTCCCTCTCAAGGCTCTCTATACGGCACTCTCGCCAGGCGTTCTGGTTACGCCCGATTACCACGGTATGGGAGTTCTGCCACAGATAAAGCACGTTGTTATCGCACGCGTAAGTGTCGAGCAAATATTCTTCTATCGAAAGATTCAACCATGGATCGAAAGAGTTCGACTCTATGTAAGCGGTCTTCAAGGTTTCTTATTTACCTCCGAGTCCGAGAGAGCCCGGCTCTTTTCTCACGTACATATACTGACTGCTGGACAGGTAACTCCTCGGATCTTTACACTGGTCTTTGGAATCGATTATCTCGAAATGCAAATGCGGACCGGTTGCCCTGCCGGTTTCTCCTACCCTGCCGATCAACTCTCCTCTGGCGACCCGCTGTCCCGAATAGACACTTATGTGACTCAGATGGGCATAACGTGTCTTTGAACCATCGGCGTGTAGAATAATTATGTTCAGGCCGTAACCACCGTTGTCGGCAGCTTCGATCACCGTCCCGTCTCTGGCCGCGAAAACCGGCGCACCCTGCTGAACAGCGATATCCAATCCAGAGTGAAAGGTTGAAGTACCGGTGAAAGGATCCTTTCTCCAGCCAAACTCAGAGGAGATCTTTCCGTAAACCGGCCAGGAATACTGAGTGCTTATGTTCACGTTGCTGCAAACACTCACGGCTTCCAAAGGAATGAACAATCTCTGACCCGTGAAGATCTTAGAAGAGTAACTCAGCCCATTGGCCTTCATTATGTCTTCAACCAGAGCGAAAAAAAGCTTGGCGATATACTCCAGAGAATCGCCCTCCTGAACGTCGTAGAAGAAACCGTCTCTTACGGGAATGTAGATCGCCTGACCCGATTCGAGACACCTGGGATCGTCTATGCAGTTGAAGTCGAGAATCGTACTGATTCTGATGTTGTAATCCCTGATGATGTTGAATAATTTGTCGCCGGGCTTTACAAGATAACGAACATAGCTGTTACCGAGAGCGGTGCAAAGAAAAACGAGAATCACAAGAAAGATAAGTCCTTTTACTCTCATCTGAAACCCCCAAACCTTCAGTCTTGTTATGACTCGCAAAATGTAAAAATAGAAAATGATGATAAAATAATACCATAAACTCCCTTTCTAAAAGCAGGCAAACCAGGATAATTCACGGACCGAAAAAACGGAAATACTACTCTTCATGAGAAAAAGCCGGGCACAAACGCCAGTAAAAGCTCATTAAAATATGATTCTTCTCAGAATCCTCACTCCAAGCTCCTAAAGAACCTCTTCAATGGTGGGCAGAAGACCCAGTTGATCTCCCGCTTTTACCTTTCCATCAACTCTCAGGAACTCACCCTGTTCCGTCTTTATCTTTCTGACCTGTTCCATCCTCTTCCACTCGCCTTTTTCATTTTTAGCAATCGTACAGAAAACGAAAACATCGCATTTTTCAAGAATCTGCTCGCGAGTCCACTCTTCGTTGAACTCATGCGACTCTCCAATGTTTGGATGAATGAGTGCGGCTTCCAGAAGCCATGTTCCCTTTCTGTCAGCGTAGCTTGCCGCCGTGACCCAGTAATCTATCTTTTCAAACATCTTCATCCCCTCCATCAAAAGCATACATAAGTTATAGTCTTTTCTGCTACTCTAGAAGGGAGAGCGTTTTTTGGGGAGGTGTGAAGGGTGACTTTTATAAACGATACGTCTCGATCATCTAGAGCTCAAGTCAGGCCACTGGCACTGGAGAGGGTGAAACTAAGCGGTTTCATGGGCAGGTACAACAACATCATGAGATCCAGAACACTGATCTCCCAGTACGAGTTGCTGGAATCCACCGGTAGGCTCGACAATTTCAGGAGGGCCGCGGGTAAGATCGAAAGAGATTTCCAGGGCTTTTTTTTCAACGATTCCGATGTTTACAAATGGCTCGAGGCCGCTTCTTATGCTCTCATCGATAACGACGATCCCGAACTAAGAGAGAAGATAGCCCTGACGATCGATGTTATTCGAGATGCGCAAAATGCGGGAGACGATGGCTATCTGGATACCTATTTCACTTTCGAAAAGGTGTCTGCACGCTGGACGGATTTCAAAAACATGCACGAACTGTACTGTGCCGGCATCTTATACAGGCCGCGATCGCCCACCGCCGGGTCACGGGGAGCGAGGATCTCTTCGCAGTCGCCCTGAAATTCGCCGACCATATCGTCAAGATGTTCGGCAAAAACGGGCGCGAGACAACCACGGGCCATCCAGAACTGGAGATGGCGCTCGTTGAACTTTACAGAGAAACCGGAACGAGGGAATACCTTGAACTCGCATCGAGACTTATAGATAACAGGGGAAAGGGGCTCGCCGGAGGCGATGAATACAGGATCGATCATGTACCGTTCAGACAATTGAAAGAGTTGACTGGCCACGCGGTGAGAATGCTTTACCTGGTGGCCGGCGCCGCCGATGTTTTCCTTGAAACAGGTGACGAGACGCTTCTGGCAGTTATAGATCGCCTGTGGGCCGATCTGGTTGGTAGAAAGATGTACATAACCGGTGGAGTCGGTTCCAGACACGAAGGGGAGGCTTTCGGGGAAGCTTTCGAGCTGCCCAACAGGAGAGCGTACACCGAGACTTGCGCGGCCATCGGGAGTTTCTTCTGGAACTGGCGGATGTACATGATATCCGGTGATGGCAAATACCTCGATGTAATGGAGAGGACTCTCTACAACGGCGTTCTTCCCGGGATATCCCTCGACGGGTTAAAGTACTTTTACGTGAACCCTCTGGAGGATATAGGCAACCATGAGAGAAAGGAATGGTATTCCTGTGCCTGCTGTCCGCCAAACATAGCCAGAGTGCTGACCTCATTCGGAGGTTATATGTACGGGCTCACTCTGGACGAGATAAGGGTGAACTTCTACGAAGCGAGCGAGGCCGTAATACCTTTCAGAGATGGAGAAATCAACATATCTCAGAAAACCGGCTATCCTCACGATGGAGAAATCGAACTCACGGTCTCAACGGATCTGGATATGCAGCTTTCTATACTGTTGAGGGTACCAGGCTGGACGGAGGGCGAATTCGATCTTCAAATAGACGGTATAAAACAGAAGGCGAAGGTTGAAAAGGGTTTCATAAAACTCACCGACAACTGGAAGGGGAAGACCACGATACTCCTCGATCTACCTATGGAGATCAATATGATTACCTCCAACCCGATGATCAGGGAGAACACATACAAAGTCGCCATTGAACGGGGCCCGCTGGTTTACTGCGCAGAAGGAACGGATAATGAGGGGTTCAGCGTTTGGACTCTGTCCGTGCCGGTGAAAAGAGGTTACGACGTACAGATGAACGAAGAATTGCCCGGTGGATACATGGCTATCTCTGGAAAAGGGATCGCTTATGATCTCGATGAATGGGAAGGGGCTCTCTACAAGCCGCTGGCTGCCGTCAAGAACAAAGGCAGAAACGTGCGTTTCACTCTCATACCGTACTACGCCTGGAACAACCGTGGAAGCTCGCCAATGTGTGTCTGGTTGCACATTCACTGAGAGGTACGAGTTATGAGAATTGGATTGATTCACTACAGGGCCGGACTCATGGATGGAGTCTCTCTCGAGATGGAGAAATGGCGCGCCGTTCTCACAGGCATGGGGCACTCTGTTGAGATCGTGGCCGGTAATTCCTGTCCGGGAGTCGATATAACCATTCCGGGTATAGAATACAACGACGTGAGAAACCTCGCTTTGAACGAAAGGTTGTACGAAAAAGGAGAAATAGAAACTCAGGCGCTCTTTGAAGAAATCCATGAGCGAAGCGAAGAACTTCTTCGCGATTTCGATAGAGAGCTCTCGCGTTTTGATCTACTCGTTCCCAACAATATCTGGTCGCTCGGCTGGTCTTTGCCCGCCGGGCTGGCCCTTTATATGTACGCCAGAGACTCCGGTAAGCCCTTTATCTCGCACAACCACGATTTCTGGTGGGACAGACCTTATTATTCGAGCCCTCACCCCGGAGTCGTCGAAATTCTTGAGAGATACTTTCCGCCCTCTCTGGAGAACGTATCTCACATAACTATAAACTCTATCTCCGCCGGTGATCTCCTGAGAAGAAGAAAACTTCGCGCAACAGTAGTGCCGAATGTTATGGATTTCGCTCAACAGTCCTGGACGTCCTGGGAAAAGAATCTTCAGCTGAGAAGGCTTGCCGGTATCGCCGAGAACGACGTAGTCTTTCTTCAGGCTACCAGGGTCACGGAACGCAAAGCCATAGAACTTGCCGTAGAACTGGTGGCCAGGTTCAACTCCCTCTCGCACGTGCTGAAGGGCAGGAGTCTCTACACGGGTCGGGAATTTTCGGGAAGGGCTCACCTAGTTCTAACAGGCCTTACGGAGAAGCGATCTCTCGGGTACAGGGAAAAAATCGATGCTCTTGCATCAAAACTGGGCGTGAACGTTGTAGATCTTTCCTATCACTGTTGTGAAACGCAGGAAGAGTTCTTCCAGTCCTACAGTATCGCTGACATAGTAACCTATCCCAGCATACTTGAAGGGTGGGGCAATCAGCTCCTGGAAGCCATGTTTGCACGCAAACCCGTCGCGCTTTTCAAATATGCTGTCTTTAAAAGCGACATCGAAGACAGTGGACTTTCCTTCGTGGACCTTGGAGACAGCTATATTTTGGAAGAGGGACTCGTAAAAATCTCCGAAGAAGCGTTTAACAGGGCCATCAAAAACCTGGTCGATTTACTTTTCAACCGCCAAAAATACCTGGCAACAACCGAAAACAACTTCTCCATAGGGAGTGAAAAATTCGGTTACGGAGCGCTAGAAGGAATTCTCAGAGAACTCCTCTAGTTGCAGTTCCTTGTGAATAGTCGTCGCTATGCAATTGACACTTTAGGAGGCAGAGGCCTCCAAACAGACTAAGAGAAGGTGACAAAACGAAACACGTCCGGCATATCGTCAGAGTTTCTATTTTTATAGCGCTTTTCGTCGTTCTTTCTCTGTGCGGTTGTAAAACCGATGGGTTAACGACCGTAACCGAAGTCATAGACGGCGATACGATAGTCGTAGAATCTCTGGAAGCCAGCGTACGGCTTATCGGAATAGACGCTCCGGAACTCAGGGACGGCAGCAAACCGGCCGGCCAGTACGCCCAGGAGGCCAGGCTTTTCATTCTTGAAAGTTTAAAGAAAGGGAACTCTAAAGTCAGACTCGAACTCCACGGGAAGGACAGTTACGGGCGGAACCTGGCCTACGTCTTCACTCCCGACGGAAAGATGCTGAACACGGAGCTCCTGCGCAACGGACTCGCCAGACCCCTTACTTATGAAGAGACCTCCCACTACAACGACAAGATCGTATCGGCGTATCATGAAGCTTTCAAGAACAGGAAGGGAATCTTCAGCTCTTACAACACCCTCAAAACCGTTGAAGCCTCAAAGATCAAAGACAATCTTAAGCCTTACAGCCAGGGTGGATTCCTGGGAAAAATTGTTTGGGTAGAATTTCTCGTCACCGATA
>Ga0116146_1004105_pt1 | contig 11470 bp, 9 predicted proteins | sample AD_JPNHG2_MetaG_FD_89748 | JGI IMG/M metagenome (GOLD analysis project Ga0116146, IMG submission 89748) | Active sludge microbial communities of municipal wastewater-treating anaerobic digesters from Japan - AD_JPNHG2_MetaG | ecosystem: Engineered > Bioreactor > Anaerobic > Digestate | place...
CGTAACCTTCGGGTAGTGAAATGCTACTGTCTTGCAACGCACTTAACATTGTTATCCAGCCTTATAGCTGGACAGCAATAGCGTTGTCTAACACAGATTTGGCTTGTTCTAACAAAGATGAACGACGTCCGTTAAAGGCATCGTATCTCTGTACATAATTGCGAGGATTACTTGCAATACTTACAACCCGGTCGTTCAGTCTGCGAAGAATAGGGAAGACCCGTAAATCTTCGCAGAAGACGCGAACGTCACCTGTTACTTCGTATAAGAGTCTGTGACTTTCGTGCCAGACAGCGATTAATTCGCCAGGTTTACGGCTGGCGAATGAAGCGTTCACTGTCCACTGAAGGATTTCTCTAATGGAGCACATACTTTCCATATAAATCTCCTTTTGTTTAAAATTTTTGGTTGGTTAGGAAGTATCAAAAGAACAAAAAAAAAGAATTACTTTCCATAAGAAAATTGCTATTGCAATTCCCCGAACGAAGTGAGGTGGGGTGTGATGGTTAGTCACGCTACAAAATAGCATAGTTTTTGAAAGTTTTCTGGATATATAATCTAGGTTTAATGTGAAAAAACTGCGATTAGATGAAGGAAAATGGCGAAAATGGGGGAAAAACCTCTATGAATGCAAAAAATTAGTGATTATTTATAGTTATTTTGCGTTAATTAGGGTATTGATTACCAATTGAGAGCCAAATTTTCTCGATAGTAAATGAAAAGTAATGGGTTTTAAAATCGTTTAGAGCGTTCAAAATTGGTATATGTGGATAATTTTACCAATTAACAAAGAAAATCGCTCCTAGTTAATTCCAGCCCGATTACTTTTTATTCTTTTGATTAGTTTGGTAGTCAATTTGGCACTTGACTAGTTGTAGATGGTGATAGGAGGGTATTAGACATACACTCGGCAAGGGTGTGGGATACAATGTATGACAGGTATCGTAGGATTGGCAAGATACCGATGGATGACGCATTTATTCACGAAGATTTCAATCCTTGCTGTCCCTGTCAGCCCAGTACTGAGCATACAGGTTCAATGCTTACCATAATTCACAGGCAAGTAATTCCTTTATCGGATATAAGTGAAGAGTTAATTATCACAATGTCAAAAAGCGTGTGATAAAATAACTGAATAACACAGAGAAAAGAACTAATTAGGGTAAGATAAGTCCAACTTATTCTTGCAGGTAAGACTAAGTTACAATAAGGTTATTGTAACAAGTGTCATTAGTAGATATATTATTTTCGTTATTTGTTATTAAGGGAAAGAATGCGATTAGAAAAGTACAAAGATAAATATTATCAATTATATACGGTGGAAGAAGCCCATAATTCTGGTATAGCGTACAAGAAAGATTGGCGTAACGCTGAAGAGGGTAATTATGTATTGACAGATGACAATATGGTAGTGCCTGTCTTAAAGATAAAGCGTATAGGTAAAGACAGGGCAATACAGACTCCCACTGGGTTATTTAACATAGATAGAGCAAACACGAAGTTGGACACTAAGCATAGGGCTAACAAAACATCTTTTACCAGCAAGCCTCCTTCTCAAGTAATTAGGGATAGGAAAAATGCTAACAATAGAGAGATAATGTTTGTAAAGTATTTTATTGAGACTGGAGATAGGGTAGAAGCATACTTACGTGCATTTAAGACACGAAACATAGAGATAGCAAAGATTCAAGGTGCTAACTTATTAAAACAAAAGAGGATAGTGAATATGATAATTGACGAAGTCAAATTGGCTTGTAAAAATTTGGGTGTTAATTATGAGTATGTTATTAAGGGCTTCAAAGAGATTTACGAGGATACAGGACAGAAGGGTGCTGATAGGTTAAGAGCCTTAGAGAACTTAGGCAATATCATTAACGCTACTGATAAGGCAAATGTTTTGAGTGGTAATGAGGGATATACAGGTGGAAGACTATCAGGTGGAGAAGAAAGGAAGGGAATACCAAATATGGCAGAGATTCCTGCTGAAGAGATTGAGAATATTCTGGATGATGTTCCAGAAGAAGAAATAATAGAAAGTGGATTATAAAAAAAGGAGAAACTTTATGTCACAAAAACCAGACAAATTGCCCAATATTGTCACAGGTATTAGTGAGGTTCAAGAACTAACTAACATTCTAAAGGGCATTGGAGTTGATTACACTAGTAGGCTTAATACCCTACTATCGTCCTTGAATACTATTGCCATTTTGGCTAATAGTGAAGAGGCTCGTAGAAAACTCAACGTCCCGATAGAAGCCGTAGATAGGTTAGTTGAGGACACGTTGAATCGGGCGACGGTATGCTATTACATAGTTTCGCTAGTAACAAGCATACTACAATCTCCAGATACTTTGGAGAAATCATTAACTACCCTTAAGAGTGCTGTGAGAGCGGGATATTTTATTGATGCTAAAGAAGAGTTGCGAAAAGAACCTGACGAACAGGTTGAGAATCTAGGTTGTCAACCCGAAGCCGATGAAGAGCAACCTGAAGTTGATGCAAATCAGCCTGGTGATATTGATGCAAATCAACCCGAAGTCGTAGGGCAAGCAACTGATAAAAAACAATAAGTAAAAGGAGAAAAAGATGTTTGGTAAAAAGAAAAGACGTTTAAGAGAAGAGACTGTGAATTTTATTCTAGACTCCATTCTTAAATTGTCTGAATCGGTTTTGGAATTAACCTTGCTTATAAGGCGTAACAGAGAAATTGCGCAGAATGATATTAGTAGGATGTGGGATGTGATTGAGGATATTAAAAAGACCATTGCAGAAAAGGAGGTTTCTGAAAATGAACAACTTTTTAATTCCAGTCCGAGAAAACCTCGTACGCCAGCAAATAAGAAATGTGCTGGTGCTGGTGCGTGTAGTGAACCAACTCCGAGAAAGTCCAACCTAAAGGTGGGTAGGAATACTAACCAACTTATGGGTGGCGGAATAAAGGCATAACAAGAATGGGCGGATATAGGTTTCCAAAAGATAAAGAAGAATTTTTATTGCGAGAGGCATATAATAATCTTATTGTCTTTGGTAAACTATTTCTGCCAGGTGACTTTCTAAAAAGTGAGACACCAGCATTTCACTATGTTGTAGCTAAAGGCTTATTGGAAAAATCTACAAAACCACTTGCTATTATTATTCCAAGAGGTCACGGCAAAACAACGCTGGTACGTGCCAAGATACTGCACGATATATGTTATTGTAAGAAAGCAAAGGAATGGGGGTTGTCTGACGATGACGACCCCCTCTTTTATGGGTGGGTTTCATCTACTCAAAGAAAGTCTATGAATAATATCAAATACATTAGGTTGCACGCTGAAAGCAATCTGATTATGAGATATTATTTTGGTGATTTATCGGGTAGGGATAAGAGAGGATTTGTATGGGGAAGAGAGGATTTAGAGTTTTCAAATCGGTGTAGTTTAGTATCCCGTTCTAACTTATCAAGCTTGCGTGGTGAGAATGCCGCAGACGTAAGTGCTGGGGCTATTCGTTATTCGGGAGTTTTCCTTGATGATACCGAGAACGAAGCCAACACTCGGACGGCTTCGGCTCGTGAGAACCTTGCCCTAACAATAATGGATGGAATCTTCCCATCAGTTGACGTTCACAAAGGACGTGTTTATTTTGTAGGAACTCCCGTACACTACGCATCCTTCTGCCAGAAGATACTGGATTCGTATTATAAGCACAAAGAAGAAGGCACGCTTGATAAATTTATGTGGGAGGTTATTACCTTTAAAGCCACGCAACCCAAAGCACCTGGCGGTGTTTTGTGGAATAGTTATATCCCACGTAGCGTATTGGATAGAATCAAACTTACTTATGCACAATCACCACGAGGTATAGCAGGTTACTATCAGGAATATGAATTAGAGATTCAGAATGCTGAATTTGCGCTTTGGAATCGTAATCACTTACGTTACTGGGATGGATACTTTACTATCGAGGATGGGGTAAAGTATATTGTAAAGGATGGAGAGCATATCCTTGTTAATACCTTTATAGGTTGTGACCCTGCTACTGACATAAAGTCAAAGGCATCCAATTATTCTGTTATTATGGCAATTGCTATTGACAAAGATAACAACGGGTATGTCTTAGAATATGTTAGGAAGCGGTATATTCCTTCATTGGCTATCAGAAATGCTAATGGTGAAATAGAATCTGGTGCTACTTGGGGAGTAGTGGATTACATCTTTGATATGGCAGTAAGATATGATGTTAATTCAGTAGTTGTTGAAGATGTAGCAATGAATAGAACTATTCTAAACGATTATTTATATGAATGTAAGCGTCGTAATACTTTTAAATACGGACTAATAGGAGTAAAGCCTGGCGGTACAAATAAAGTTAATCGTATCTATTCGGTGATGAATAATAGATTTGCTTCTGGGTCTGTGTATTTGAAAGATGGAATGTATGAACTTGAGAATGAAATACTTACTCTAGGAGATAAAATGGCGTATGATGACCTTGTAGATGCGTTGACGTATGCTTTTATGAAAAGCTATCCGCCTAGTAATTATGTCTATAATAAGAACAAAGTATTAGTAAAGAAAAAACCTGTTGCTAAGAATTGGATGGCGGCGTAGAGATGGACGGAAAAGAGATAAAAATATTATACGATTTGGCTAATAACAAGTTACGAACCAAGTGGTTAGCCGTTGGACAGCGTAATATGGATTATTTCTTGAATATCCAATTAACACCACAGGTTATTGCAAGGCTTAAAAAGGCTGGGATGCCTACCTTTGTAATTAACAAGATTACTCCTGCGGTTGAGCTGATGAAATACTTTGTTACTGCTGGAACACCACGTTGGCAAGTTGTGGGATTGGAAGAAAGTGATACAGATGTAGCTCATATTCCTACCGTCGTAGCAGAGTATTGTTTAAATCTTTCTAGTTGGCGAGTAGTATTTAGTAGAGTGGTATCCGATGCTATTATAAGGGGGGCAGGATATTTCTGGGTTATGGTTGACCCAGACTTAGATGATGGGATGGGAGAGGTATTAATTAAAGATTTACACCCTAGAGATGTCTTCTGGGATATACGTTCTCGGGATTTCTTTAGACGGGATGCAATGTATTGTGGCATAAGAAAAATCTTTTCTAAAGCCCAATTAATGCAAATGTATCCCGAGCATAAGGAACTAATAAAGCAAGCCAATACGATTGATAGCGAAGATAGTTTAATATCTAGTATTGGTGCTACCACTACTGCGCCCGATGGCACTGAAGAAGTAGAAGAGGTTAATCCTGGCGATATTGATAATGGCGATATTGATAATATTGATACTGGTTATTCCTATGATAATATTGATACTGGTTATTCCTATGATGTTCAGGATACTGATATATTACGATATAGTGTAGGAGATTCTGATTGGGATACTTTAATAGAGTATTTTCATATCTATCTAAAAGAGAAGAAACCCATTCATAGGATTACATATTACGTTGTTAAATCAGAAGAAGAAATTAAAGCCATTACTCAGCAATATACTCAAGAGTTCAATAAAATTGCTGAAGAGGGTAAGGTAAATATTGGTGACCAACTAGCCCAGCTAAAACAGGCTTTAGAGGCTGGTGAAATTACTCAAGAACGTTTTCAGTTTGAATCTAAGAGAATACAAGAAGAGTATGCTCAGAAGCTACAAGAGGTTCAAGATGAATTAAAACAGAAAATAGCCGAGTATTCAGTAGAGATTAAAACTGAGAAGTTTACAGAGAAAGAATATAATCAGTTAAAGAAATCGCCTGAATTTGTATCTACTATTATTGATGAAATAAAATACTACGCTACTGTTATTAAAGAAGTTACAGCAATAGGAGATAAGATATTAACTCAACGTTATCTTGATGACCGTATTACTGAATATCCGATAGTACAGTTACCGTATATAGATACAGGATGCCCATTCCCAATGGCGTATGTTACTATGTTAGTAGGTAAACAGGATGAGATTAATAAAGGTCATCAAATTACTATTCATAATGCTAACTTAGGGTCGGGATTGCGTTGGATGTATGATGAAGGTTCTATTGACCCAGATGTTTGGGAAATGTATTCGTCTTCGGTAGGTGCTTTGTTGCCTGTTCATACTGGAATGCAACATCCTATTCCTATAATGCCAGTTCCTATTTCTAATGGTTTTATCCAATTAGTCCAAGAGAGTAAGTATGATTTTGAAGACCAGTCTGGTATGTTTAGAACTATGGCTGGTGGTCAAGATAGTAATACTCAGACATATCGAGGATTATTAGCATTAGACGAATTTGGTACAAGACGGATAAAACAGTGGGTTATTAATGTTGTAGAACCTGTATTAACCTATTTAGGAAAAGTATTCCATTCAGTAGCGCAGTCCACTTACTCAGCATACAAGGTAATGCGTATTGTTCAACCAAATAATCAGTCTAAAACAGTAGAAATTAATATTCCTATCTACAATGATTATGGCGAGGCAGTAGAAAAGTCTATGAATTATAGTGAAATGAAGTTTGATATAGCCTTCGTAGCTGGTTCTACTCAACCTATTAACAGGTGGGCATTATTAGACGAATACTTTAAGTGGTTTCAGGCTGGTATTATTGATGATATTGCCTTCTTGGGTGAGACTGATATACGCAATAAGGAAAAGATTATTCAACGCAAATCCACATACAGTCAACTAATAGCTAATATTGATGAACTGAACAAGATGGTAAAAGATTTACAGAGTAGGAATAAAGCACTAGAAAATCAATTAGTTAATTATTCGATAAAAGATAAAGCTTCTACGGTAGGAGATAGATTGAACAAGCAATATATGGAAACTGCTTATCAACAGAAACTCTTACGTGGATTAATGAAAGGTAATGCCCGTGTAAAGAATCAAGAAATTCAGAATACAGTTAATTCTATTCTTCAGAACTTTAGTGGGCAGATGCAAGTAGAAGCTGAGAAACAAAAAATACAGATGCAGAATAGCGGTAATGCCGCAACTGCACAAAATAGAAGTCAGGAGACTAACCCTCCCCCGACTGAAGAAAATAACAACCCCCTAACAGAGGAGACAAACAATGAGTGATGAGTTTTTGGATGGTAACACATCCGATTTAGGTGGTAACACACCTTTTGGTGATAACACACCAGGTCTTGGTGATGATTTTGGAGATGATTCCGACGACGTGTTCGGCGATGATTTTTCAGATTTATCACAAACAGGACAAAATGATGATGACGATTTAGAAGATTCTGATTTCCAAGATGATGATGATGCGGCAAATATGGGGGGGAATCAGAAGAAGTCTAAACCAGTCAACTGGAAAAAGCGGTATCTGGATTCTTCTCGTGAAGCCAAACGTTTGTATGGCGAACTACAAGGAATCAAGCAAGCAATGCCGTTGATAAGTGCCGTACAGGCTAATCCCCAATTTGCTGAATATGTTCAACAATTTTTTAACAAAGGGAATCAGGGTCAGGATACGCTGGATTTGCCTGATGATTTTCAATTTGATGCCGATGAGGCATTTAAAAATCCGCAATCTCCATCTGGACAGGTTCTAAATAAGATAATTGAATCTCGTGCCAATCAAATCATTGAGAAACGCTTAGAAGCTGAAAAAGCAAAAACACAAGCGCAAAGAGTGGAACAAGACTTGGTAAACAAGTTTAAAATAACACCACAACAACTGGCAGAGATAAAACAATGGGCTTCTAAAAGAACTATTACTCCTGATGATATATACTTTTTGTATTTAAAGGAGAAAGGTTTATTGCAGAAGAACATTCATAATTCAATAATCCAAGACCAACGAAGACAATCTTCTAATGTACAAAGAGCTCCCCGTAGTGCCGCTACGCTGGAGAGTATGAACTCTGACGATATAGATAGAGATACGGCGGCATTTAATACAATTTTAAAATCAACAGGACAAAGTATGCGTAAACTTCTCGACGTCTGATTCTCTAATTAGACAGGAGAGAATGTTATGGCTACAAATTTAACGTTCGAGGGTGTACAAAACGCCCCACAATATATTGGCAATGTGCCTAATATCAATTTAGGCGACCAATATAAACCCTATGAGTTTGGTAAGAAATTATCGCAACTTAATATTGCTTCAGACCCGTTTTTTCGATTCGTCTCAAAACTCAGAAAAGAACCAGTAGCGGCTACTGAATATGTTTACACGGAAGAGCGTCCCAGTTTTTGCCGTAGGTATGCTTATGCTGTTGGTTGGAAACACGGTGGAGATACGAGTTTTGTTGTTACTAGCAAAACTTTTGGTAGTTATATCGTAGAGGGTAGTGCTATTAGTCTTAAATTGGCTGGTGACTATAAGACTGTTGGTAATATTACTAACGTATATGGTCAGGCTACCAATAAGATTAGTATTGGTGCTGATGGAACTACTCCACGTTGGGTTATTCCCAATATTCTACTGCGAGTTCCTCTAAAACCCGAAGCAAAAAATTTACCAACTGACCCTTATAGCGCAACAGTTGCCACTGACTATATGACTGTATTAGTGCAAAGTGTTGGTGGTACTGCGCCTTATGTAGAGGTTACTGGTATTGTTGTTAGAGTTCCTAAAAATGGGACTTATGTATTAACTACACTATTAACCCCAACCGTAGTTGGTGAAGTTACCACTCAAAATGTAATTTCTGAAACGTATGGGATACATCCCGCTATGCTAGAGGCACTGAGAACAACTGTTCAAGGTACTGCGTTTGGTGCTGGTACGGGAGTGCCAGAGACTTGGGCGGATACTCCATACATTAATGGATATGCGATGACTCAAATTCTAAAGACCTTTTGCGCTATGGATAATTCTAGTAGGGCGAATGAAATGAGGTTCTTTAAGAATGAGTATGCCCGTATTTGGGGTAATAAACTAATCGAGCATAAATGGGATTTGGAACAAATTGGACTTTTTAGTTCACTTGGTAGAGATGCCAATGGCAATAGGCATACTGAAGGTGCGCTTAATTACATTATGAAAAACTCCAATGTTTTTTCGTTGAATTATGCTACTACTTATGCCGATGATTTATTTGAGCATCTTTCAATTATGCTTGACCCACGTTATAATAGTGTTGTCCCGACTTTATTCTTTGTTTCAACCCTGACTTACAACTGGATGAATAGGTTGGCTGGGCTGTATAAGAATAATATTACCATTGCAGGGAATAATATTGTTACACCAGATTTTGCTCTAACAAATAGAACTCAAATTCTTGGTGTGCCAACTGATGTTTTTGCAACTCCTAAAGGGCGTATTAAAGTTATTATTAATCCGCACCTTGACGGAACACCTGTTAAGATGTTGGGTATTAACTTGAACGGTGTGAAATATCGTCCGTTGGTTGGCAATGGTATTAATCGTGATACCAAAGTCTATCCTGGAGTTAAGTCTTTGGAAAAAGACGGCACTGATATTCAAGGCGATTTGATTCTTACGGAAGCCAGCTTTGAATGGAGCTTGCGTGAGACGCACGCCGTTTGGATATAAATCTTTAGGCTACCGACACTTGGGAGTAAGGGGGGAAGTTCTCTTCCCCCCATTTCGCCAACCTGAAATGGAGAGGAAATAATATGACAATAGGTGAAATATATTCAATAGTTAAGCAAAGCATTCCTAATATTGCGTTAGCCTCAGTGGTTGAAAAGATAAATGCCGCCCTGATAGAAATGTCTCCTAACCTGAAAAGAAAAGTCTTTGTTACTTACAATATTACTGCTAATTGTACTACTTATGAATTACCCAAGAACTGTATTTCTGTTCTTTCTGTTGATATATATGTAAACAATGCGTATAAAAAAATATCGAGATTTTATGATGACGGGATTATTCCTGTTGGAGATAGTGTTACACCGCTTGAAAATGTTACTGAATGGGAAAGTGTAAAAAATACTAACTATGCGTATTGTATATTAAATGATTCTGTTCAGTTATTTCAGATTAGTGGTGGAAAGTTAATAGCTCCTACCGAATCTTACGCTGGTGCATTGAAAGTAAAATATACTGCTAGACCAAATATGTTGGATATTGTTAGTATTACCAATGATACTGAACCAGATGTACCCCAAATATTACATACGGCTATTATTGATTATGTATTGTTTGAATGCTATATGGAGCTAGTATCCACTGTTAATGGAGAAAAGGAAATTTATACTCGTAGTCAATATCTTAATACTGCTAATGTGTATTATTCTAAATACGTGAATAAAATGAGACTGTTCAATGGCGGACAAATATCCCCCGAGGCACGTATCGCAAAATCTCCATCACCAATTACATCGTTGAGGTAACTATGAAAGATATACTTGCTAGTATTGCAACTTACGTCGGAGGTGAACAGGATGAGGAACTGAATATTGTTTATAACAATTTTAAGTTCAGTAAAGGAATGGCAGAACAATGGTTGCAAGATGGAGTTCGGATAATAATAAATGAGGTGCATCCTTCGGTATTATTGTCTTTATCTAAGAGTAAAGATATAATTACTAATCCAACTGATTTATCCACGTTATTGGGTAACATTGACTACAAGATAGTCTCGGTATTAAGATATTGTGGTAATTATAAGTATGTTTGTAGAGAGATATTACCCTCTCAAATAGCAGACATAACAAATAAGTATTCGTTATCTTATGCTACCGCATTAGACCCAGCATTCTGTACCAGAGAAAATGTATTAACTATCTATCCCGAAGCTAATGGATTAGCAGGGCAAGTGATTGGTGAGTTGCATTATATCCAAGTTCCTACTGTTAATTTGGCAGAAAGTAATTCTATTTTTAGTGCTGACTTTGAAGCGTTAAATAGGCTATTGGTGATTTATGGAGCGGCTAGGTTGTATAGAGAATGTAGCGTTGGATTATTAAACGAGATAAAGAATAGTGCTAGTGAAATCATTATCGAAGAATTTGACCCATTATTGAAATTATACGAAAAGGTGGGAAACGATAATGTAAAGAGATATTCTGTTCGTAAAGAAAATTTAGATAGAATATTTGGTGGAAATTATACAGCACTTAGTCTTGTTGAAGATGTTGATGGGATTTTATTTCCTGGCGAAGGAACAGAAAAAGAATCAATAGATAGTATTTGGGAAACGATACAAACCGCTAGTTCGCTATTTAATAAAACTAATGAAACTGGTATATCAGGAAAGGTATCTGCATTTGATACTGAAAATGGTATCTTGAAAACTGATTTAGCAGTGCCATCTGTAACAGCACCTTACTCATCTAACGTAATCTTTTCCCCTTCTGTTAGTGCTCCTTCAGATATTACTGTAAGTCAAGATGAGGTTTTTGGAGAAGGTGTACAGGGGGGAAATCCAATAGATTTATACGCTACTGATTATAATGGCATTATTAATTTTGATATTTTAACACCCTTTAGTGGTACTGGTTTTAGCTTTGGTAGTACTTCATCTGGATATATTAAGAATTTTAATGATGCTTTAA
>Ga0116146_1004106_pt1 | contig 11469 bp, 9 predicted proteins | sample AD_JPNHG2_MetaG_FD_89748 | JGI IMG/M metagenome (GOLD analysis project Ga0116146, IMG submission 89748) | Active sludge microbial communities of municipal wastewater-treating anaerobic digesters from Japan - AD_JPNHG2_MetaG | ecosystem: Engineered > Bioreactor > Anaerobic > Digestate | place...
ATATCCAGAACGCAGTCGCCGCCCGGTTGCCGCGATATCTCCCAGCTGGTCTTTGTCAGGACTTGCAGGAACCTCCGGTCGTGGCTGATCAGCAGCAGGGCGGAACGGCAGTCGGCCAGGGCGCTCTCCAGGCACTCGATGGAGACCAAGTCGAGATGGTTGGTCGGCTCATCCATGATCACCAGCCAGGGCTCCTTGAGCAGGCCCAGTGCGAGCATGATTTTCCTCGTCTCTCCCGGGCTGGGAAGCCGGCTTTCCAGAAGCGGCTCCGGTCTGGAGCCCAGACGGCTCACGATATTCATCACCCATCCCAGCTTCTCGCCGGGCAGGCGGTGCAGTTCGTCCATCAGCCGCAGGGATTCGTCGATCCGCAGCTCCTGGGGCAGATAGGTCACGCGGTCGGTTGGCAGGGAAAGGGAAGGCAGAATCGAAGTGATCAGTGTAGTTTTTCCGCATCCGTTGGGGCCTGTCAGGGCGATCCGGTCCCGGGACGATATGTTCAGGCCCGGATAGATCAGCCGCCGGTGCTCGCCCAGCGGCAGCTCTCCTGCCGGGAGATTCAATACATGGGCCTTTGGACATACGCTGCCCGTGACCACGATTCCCGTGGGATACTCCTTTTTGACAGGGATGGCGCCGAGCTCCTTCCGGGCTTTGTCAAGACGGCCTTCAAGCTGTTTCTGCAATTTCCCCTGGACTGCATCCCTCCCGGACAACCTGGCGCCGTCAACCTTGGCACGGGCATCGTGATCTTTGGGCGAGAGACGGCGTTTGGGGTTCATCCCGGCGGATTTCGATGCATTGTGCTTGCGTCTGGCGTGTTCGCGCTCGAGCTTGTCCAGCCTGAAGCGGGCGGCGTCGAGCCGGCTCGCCGCTGATTCCTTTTCCAGCCGTGCCTGCTCCGCCCCGGCCGAATAATTGCCGGGCCGCAGGATCGCGGTGGGGGGCTCGATGAACACACACTCCCTGCAGAGATTGTCCAGAAGCTCGCGGTCGTGGCTCACGAGCAGCCCGATCCCCCTGTACCTCTTCAGGGCGCGGTACAGCAGGTTTTTCGTGGCTGCATCCAGGTGGTTGGTGGGCTCGTCCAGGGCAAGCAGATCGGGATTGTGAAACAGGGCGGAAGCGATCTGAAACCTTTTGCGCTCACCGAAGCTCAGGCTCTCCCAGCGGTGGAGATCGCCGTCTTTCAGATCGAGATCGGACTTCAAAATGAGCGAGTCACGGTCCTGGGCTGCCATGAGCTCTTCGACCCCTTCGGGCGGGTCGTCCGTGCGCTGCGGGCAGTAGCGGACCAGCTCCGGAATGCTGACGAAGCCGTGGTCGGGCTGAAGTTTTCCGCACGCAAGGAAGAGAAGGGTGGTCTTGCCGGCGCCGTTGGGACCGACAATTCCGGTCCAGCCACAGGAAAAATGGAGGGTCACGCCGCTCAGCAACTCGCCTGTCATGGAGTCGTAGGTAAAATCGACATTGTCGAAACGCAAGAAAGTCTGATGGGCCATTCGTAAGCACCTTTCATACATGCTCGGGCCGGTCCGGAAAAGAGATGAGAGTGCAGCGGCCCGTGAACAGGTGCGATGAATGCTCGAATGGTTCTTTACAGCCGCTGGGCTCGATCCCCCGGGCCGGAACGGACGGTTTCTTTTTTAAAAAAGCCTCGGCTTTTCCAAAAAAAGGATGTTCGTGGCTTGGGGACAGGTTCCGTTAGCGGCTGTTCTTCATTCCCGTGCTCTCCAGATATGAAGGATTCTAAACTGATTAATTCATACTTCATTCAGTCAGCGGCTGTCAACATCTGCTCCGTGATACCCAAGCCGCATCTCAAGAAAGCACAAGGCCATGGCTTGCATCAAACGCAGACCCGCCGCCTTCTTGAAGTGGTCGATCCTCTCTGACGATAAGGTTGACAATAAAAAGAATAATGAGTTGACAATAGGTTGACGATAGATACTATATGCATATGATATCAAGAGAAGAAGTGCTTGATTTTATCAAGATGAACAAGCCTGTAAACGGGCAGGATGTCGCCGGATATTTTGGAATCTCCCGGCAGGCGGCCAACAAACATATCAAGGCGCTGCTAATCGAAGGAAAGATCACAAAGGAAGGCGTTACCAGGGGCGCACGGTACAGGCCGGCCGGTACAGCGGGCAGAGGGGCGCGATCACAGATCATCCAAAGAAAATATACATTGAGCGGCCTTGAGGAGCATGAGACTTTCAGCAGGATATCAACTCTGCTCAATCTCGGAAACAATGTAAGCAGCGCCGCTTATGCAATCATCAGGCACGCATTCACCGAGATGCTCAACAATGCAATTGACCATTCGATGTCAGAGTCCTGCATTGTCCGTTTTGAGCTCGATCAGTACGAATGCAGCTTCACTGTCCGGGACTTCGGCATCGGCATCTTTCATTCCATCTGCACGAAATTCGGCCTGAAGGATGAAAATGATGCGCTCGGACAACTCCTGAAAGGAAAAACCACGACCATGGAGGAGCGGCATTCCGGCGAGGGAATTTTTTTCACGTCCAAGGCCGGCGACCGGATGTCCATCAGGTCACACCGCATAAAGATCGAATTTGACAATGTCCAGGGAGACGTCGTTGTCGATGAAAAGCGTTTCATAAAAGGGACAGAGATATTCTTCTCCATTTCAAGGCGCTCAAGACGTGATCTTTCCTCTATTTTCAGGGAGTACTCACCGGAAATGTTCGATTTCCGGTTCGAGAAAACCAGGGTGCGCGTCAACCTGACGATAGACGAGCTCGTATCGCGGTCAGAGGCCAAGAGGCTCGTGTTCGGACTGAACAAATTTCGGGAAATCATTCTGGATTTCAGAAAGGTAAAGACCATAGGGCAGGGGTTCGCCGATGAGATATTCCGCGTCTTTCCCAGGGAAAATCCTGGGACAGTCATAAGACCCGTGAATGAGAACGAGGTCATAGCGCAGATGATCAGGCATGTGGTTGACAAATAATGTTTGATCAGGTTGACAACCGGTTGACAAGAAGGTCCGAGGGAAAGACGACGTCAGGAACGAGGAGGGGATATTTGCCCACACCCCCTTCAGCGGCACCGGAAACCGGCGACCGCTTCCCGGGTGATCGGATCTGATGGCCCGACCATGAGCATGAGCGGACAGTCAATGGTATGGATTTTCAACGGCAAACCTTGAACCTTTCCCGGCAAGCCCACGGCGAACCGGGCCAGCCTTTCCAGGCCTTGCGTAGAGAAGACGAAGAAGTATTGATGACATAAGGGCGCTTTGTTAAGAGCCGGGCTCGTGCGCCTTCCTGCCATAGACGCGCTCGTATGCCCTGCAGAACGGGCAGAGGCCGTCTTCAATGGACTTGACGAGCCAGAAGGCAAGGCCTTTCTGCTCGGCCCTTGCCCGGCGGCATACCGGACACTCGACGCACCGCTGTGCCATCTTCCTGTCTCTTTCGCTGACTGCTGCCGGTTCCATTCAATGACCTCCCGGTTATCTCCACTATCCCTTCGACAGTGCGACGTGAAGCCGAATCGAAGGGCTCGGCCTTTCAGAAATCCATGCCATGGACAGATGCCGTATAAATAATAGGGCCGGCGGCTAGAAGGAATACTTCCCGGTCGAGATGCCCATGATCTTCATCTTTTCATAGAGCCAGGACCGGCTGATTCCCAGGAGCCTGGCCGCCTCGGTCTTGTTCCCGCGGGCCTGCTCGAGGGCCTTGAGCACGACCACTCTGTCGTGGTTCTCACGGCTCGGCCTGAGGAGCTGCTTTTCCGGAGGAGCCGCGCTTCTGCGGTCGGCCGGGCGCTCCTGGTCGCGCAGATAATGGGGCAGGTCGTGCTTTTCAATGACCGGGCTCCGGGCGAAATTGATGCCGCGTTCGATCACGTTCTCCAGCTCGCGGACATTGCCGGGCCAGTCGTGATGAAAGAAGATCTCCCGCACCTCTTCGGAAATGTTCCTGACCCGGGTGCCGAAGACGCGGTTGTATTTTTCCAGGAAATACTGCACCAGCAGGTCGATGTCCTGGCACCGCTCTCTCAGGGGCGGAATGTGCAGATGGATGACATTGAGGCGGTAATAGAGGTCGGGCCTGAACTTTCCCTGAGCGACCAGCTCTTCGAGATCCTGGTTGGTGGCTGCGATGAACCGCGCGTCGATCCTCTGCAGCGTATTGGAGCCGATGGGCTCGAAGCACTTGTCCTGGATCACCCGCAGGAGTTTGCTCTGCAGAGACAGAGGCATGTCTCCGATCTCGTCCAGAAAGAGCGTGCCGCCGTCGGACATGGCGAGCTTGCCTTTCTTGCCCGAGCGGTGCGCTCCGGTGAAGGCGCCCGGTGCGTAGCCGAAAAACTCTGATTCCATGAGGCTGTCGGGGATAGCGGCGCAGTTCACCTTGACGAGCGGGCCCGTTCGGTAGCCACTGCTGTGGTGAATGGCCTGTGCGATAAGCTCCTTGCCCGTTCCGCTCTCGCCGGTGATGAGAATGTTCGAGGTGCCCCGCGAGACGATCTCGGCTTCGTCGATGATCTGCCGGAAGGCCGGGTCCGCGGTGACGATCTGGTCGAATCCCCCGCCGGTTTCCGCCTCATCCTGTTCGGGGCGGACTGCGCCGGAGAGCTCGGGGTCCACGTGTGTGAGCTTGCGGGCAAGCTCTTTGATCTCGTCGAGATTTCTGAACAGGATCTTCCCCACCGCTCCTACAACCTGGCCTTTGCGGATGATGGGGAGAGAGGAGACCACATACGGGGTTCCTCTGATGAACTGCAGCCGATTCATCTCCGGCACGCCGGTTCTGATGACCTTCATGATCCGGGAGTTCTCGATGACATCGTCCACCGGTCTGCCAACGAGACGGCTTTCATCGCTCCTCAGGAATCGCTCGGCTGCCTGGTTTGCCATGGAGATGCAGCCCTGCTCGTCCACCACGATGATCCCGTCGTATGCGAGGTCCATGACCGACTGAAGGGTTCGATAGAGCTTGGTGACGCTCTCGAGCTCGGTGACGACGCGCATCAGGTCGGTCACGTCCTGAAACACGATGATTGCACCCGTGATGCTCTCCTCCCGGGTGATGGGGGTGATATTGCACAGGAGGCTCATGTCCTGGTCGGAGTAGAGATACCCCACCGACGAGCGGCCGCCCAGAAGAACGTCGTCGAGCTTCAGCCCGGGCAGGAGGGAGTCCGCCGGTCTGCCTTTCGCCATTGCCTGGGTGGTGGAGAGGATCTTTTCCGCGGCCCGGTTGATCTCGACGACCGTGCAGTTTCCGTCGAGAACCATGAGGCCGTTGTACATGGTCTGGAGGATCGCGTTGAGCTCGCTGTTGAGCTGGGTTTCCCGCTTGAGCATGGCCATGATCAGGCCCGCCTTGGTGAACACCCCCGTGACTTCCCGGCGGTCGTCCACCACAATCGCGTTGCCCGCCCTGCTCGTTCGCACGATCTCCTTCACCTCTTCATAAGGCAGGTTCTCATTGAGCATGAGGATATCCGTGGTGAAGAGGCCGTGTATCGGCATGTCAGGCATCCCGCCCCTGGCCAGGGCATCGAAGAAGTTGGCCTTGGTCATGATGCCGATGAGCCCGCCGTCTTCATCGACCACGGGCAGGGCCTCCAGGCGCGTCTCCCGGAACAGGCGGGCGACTGTCCGCAGGTCGTCTCCCTGCTTCAACTTCGCGAAAGAGCGGGTCATGATATCTTTCAGAAACATGATGTCCGGCAGAAGCCTCCACTGTATGCAAACGAGATGCAAGACCCATTCATATACCATTTAGAGCCCGAAATGAAGATCGTTTTTCATAAATACGCGAATATACGCATTCTCTTCCACGGAATGCATTTGCATAATCAGTTGAAATGTATTGATAAAATATCGCCCACGACTATTGATAAGTTCAGATAATATGTTAATATTACAAAATCTCACTGGTATGCGGTGCATGTCCGGCAATGCGGGTAACTACCCGGTAAAGGAGGATTGATATGGATAAGAGCGTAAGGGCGATCGACGAATGTCTCTCGGTCCGCGGCGGCCGTCTGTTCATCGAGGATTGCGATACGGTCGGCCTGGCCGAACGGTTCGGTACACCGGTCTTCGTGATCTCCGAGGACCAGCTGAGGCGCAACATGAGAAGATACCTCAAGGCCTTTTCAGATCGATGGAGGGAAGGGGAGGTGAACATCCTGCCCGCCATCAAGGCCAACTGGCTCCTGGCGCTGCGCCGGATCCTTACGCAGGAGGGTGCGGGGTGTGATGTGTATTCGGCCGGAGAGCTCCATTCCGCGCTTCAATCCGGGATCGACCCCCGGCTCGTCTCGGTCAACGGCGGGGGCAAGAGCAGGGAGCACCTGACGAACTGCATCAGAGCCGGGGTCAGGATCACTGTGGACGATATCGACGAGCTCGAGCTCATCGAGCACGCGGCCCGCGATGCGGGCGGGAAGGCGAGCATCCGCCTGAGGCTCAGGCCCGACTTCCCGAACCTCTGGCAGCCTACGGGCTTCGCGAACGAGCTCGTGCCCATCGACATCGGATTTCAGGTGTACAAAAACGGCATCCCCACCGAGCACGTCGTCTCCATGGGCAGAAAGGCCCTGGCATCGGAGCACATCGACCTGGTGGGCGTCCACATCCACCTGGGCCGCCATCACTACAGCCTCACGGTCTGGGAGGAGCTCATCCGGCGCTATGTGGAGCTGATCACAGAGCTGAAAACCCAGTGGGGAGGATGGGAGCCTTCGGAGATCGATATCGGCGGCGGCATACCCTCGCCCCGGGACCCCTTCGGGAAAATCATCGGCTCCACAGCCGACAACCTGCTTTTCGCGGGCCTGTTCGCCGGAATGTACGCCCTGAAGGCACTGGGCGAGAAGAGGAGATACGAGATCATATCCCGGCTCATGGGCCTCATCCTGGGCAGAAAGGGCAAAAAGGCCCGGATTCCCTCCATCGAGGAGTATGCGGAGAGGATCACGGCCACCCTCAAACGCGAGATGTCGCGCTGCGGGCTCAACGAAAGAGGCGTACGGCTTCAGATCGAGCCGGGGCGGAGCATGTACGGCAATACCGGCATCCACCTGAGCAGGGTGCTCAAGACCAAGTATCAGACGCGGCCTATCGCATGGAACTGGGTTCTGCTGGACACCACCTACTTCTTCATGGCGGGGGGCGTGTTCGAGAACAACCTCCACCCCTTCATCGTTGCAAACCGGGCCGACGAGAAGCCCTGCAAGCTCGCCGACATCGTGGGCAGGTCGTGCTATGCGGACCGGATGATCCCGGAGGTGCGCATCCCGGACGTGAAGGCGGGCGACATCTTCGCCGTCCTGGAGACAGGCGCCTACCAGGAGGTCTCCGCCTCGAACTTCAACGCCATGCCCAGACCGGCCACCGTCCTGGTGACCGGGGATCAGGCCGAGATCATCAAGCGGGCAGAGACCCAGGAAGAGGTGTTCGCGCGGGATATCGTGCCGGAGCGGCTGCTCAAGGACGGGGGGAAGCCGGCTGCACAGTCTGTTTGACACAGCGGCCGGAAAATTCTATAGTTTCGAGTCAATGACAGCGCATTATACCCCCATTCTCGCCGGTGTTGCCCAATACACCCAGCCCAAGGACGTCGAGCGGCCGCTCGATCCCATGGGGCTCATGGTCCGCGTGTGCAGGGCCGCCCTCGAAGATGCCAGCCCCGAGAGGATAGGCGACCACATCGATGCGCTCCATGTGGTGAACCTGTTCCAGTGGCCCTACCGCGATGCGCCGGGCATGCTCAGTGAGGCGCTGGGCATCCGGCCGAAAGGGAAATTCTACACCCCCATCGGCGGCAACACGCCCCAGCTGCTCGTGAACAGGGCCTGCCGTGAGCTGGCTTCAGGAGAGGTCCGTGCCGTGCTCATCACCGGCGCCGAGGCCATCTGTTCCGTCAAACGCGCCCTGGCCGGCAGGATCGCTCTCGACTGGCCCGAAAGCTCTTCCCCCGAGCGCATCGACGGCGATAACCGCCCCGGGGTGAGCCAGCTCGAGGCCGACTACGACCTCTTTTTCCCGGCCGTCATGTATCCACTCTTCGAGACCGCCCTGAGAGCATCGTCCGGCAGAGGCGTATCCGGGCACCGGGAATACCTGGGAAGGCTCTGGGAGCGCTTCTCCCGGGCTGCGTCGGAAAACCCCCATGCCTGGGTCAGGAAGGCGCTCAGCGCCCGGGAGATCACCGAGGTCACCCCCGAAAACCGCTATATCAATTACCCCTATACCAAGTACATGAACGCGAATATCAATGTGGACCAGGCGGCCGCGGTGCTCATGACCACGGAGGAAACCGCCCGTCGGCTCGGGATCGACCCGGGCGCGTGGGTCTACCCCCTCGGAGGAGCGGATCTCTGCGATGTCTGGAACGTGTCCAGGCGGCCCCGTCTCGACGCGTCACCCGCGATCAGAAACGCTTCCCGGCTCGCCCTCGAACAGGCGGGGCTGGATCTGGGCGATATCGACTTCTTCGACATCTACAGCTGCTTTCCGTCAGCGGTGCAGATCGCCATGAAAGAGATCGGCATCCCGCCGGACGACCCGCGGGACCTGACCGTCACCGGCGGGCTCGCGTTTTTCGGCGGCCCTGGGAACAACTACTCTCTGCACGGCATTGCCTCCGCGGCCGAGCGTATCCGGGAAAGCCGGTCGGAAAAGGCCATGGTCACGGCGAATGGGTGGTACATCACCAAACACTCCGTGGGTATCTACGGCGGCGAGCCTCCGGAAAGGCCGTGGACAGGCCGGGACGACTCGTCCGTCCAGGCGGCCATCGACAAAGAGGCGCTGCCTGAGCCGGTGGAGGAGGCGGAAGGCGATATGAAGGTCGAGGCATACGTGATACGGCACGGCAGAGACGGCAGCCCGACGCTCGGCACGGTGATCGGGAGGCTCTCGGACGGCCGCCGTGCGCTCGCACATATCGATGCAGACGCCGGGGCGCTTGAGGAAATGGAGCGCACCGAACTGGTGGGCGGCACGGGACAGGTGCGCCATGCTCCCGGAAGAGCCGGGAATCTGATACGCTTCCACGGCCTTTCGTGACAGCGGGTTGCGGGCAGTCTGCAAGGCTCACAGGAGGGCGTACGGGGATGGAAACCAGGGCCGCGCTCGAGAAGTTCGCCCGCGGATACCACCGCTCGCGGCCGGTGTTCTTCGCCTTCTGTGACGATCATGACGGACCAGGGACAGCGGTATCATCTGGAGCACGACCTCTTTCACACCGTCTGTTCCCTGTGTTCGGAGTGCGGCGGACACTCTGAGGGCTCGTGATGCCGTGAGCTTCGAGCCGGGAGGCGGATGTGGAAAACGACCGGTACTGTGTCATGGGACAGATGGTGGAGGCCGTTGCGCTCCTGGCTGCGTCCGGGAAGATGCACACTCTTCTGCCGGAGATCCGGAGCAACCTGGTCATGGCGCTGCGCGACGCGAAGACGCCCGACGATGTGGCGGGCATCCCGGGCAGGCTCACCGCGGTGGCCGGCAGGATCACGGCCCCGGCTTACCCCGCGTGGGGCGCATCGTTCTATACGGCCCTGATCCTCCTGGAGGTGAGAAAGATCAGGCCCGAGATCCGATCGGCCATGGAGATCAGGTATACGCCCGAAATCGTCGAGAGGATTACGAGGCTCGGGATGAGGATCGCCCGTCTGGATATTCGAGAGGGGGATCCCCTCGACATCATTCTGAAAAAGACCATGTGCGAAGGGAGCCTGGCCGACCTGCTCTACACCGAAGGCGGTTTCGCCCGCGAGGGGGCCGTCATCATCACGGGCACCGGTGCGGTTGCAGTCGCTCGGACCGCGGTCAGGATCGCGGAGGCGGGGTAATATGCTTCAGCCGGCGAGGAGGCGGTCCGGAAAAACAGCGGGGCTGTTCATTGCAGGTTCGGCCGCGTTTTTCTTCTCGGTTCTCTATAACGGCCTGGTGCACATGGTCATTCTGGGCTCTGCAAATCGGCAGATGGAGCCGCTCAGGCGCGCCGATTTCTCGTCAAAGATCTGGATATCGCTTGCAGGAACCCTCGCGGTCTCTTTTCTGTTCACCGGCATCTATACGCTGTTCGCCAGAGAGAAGAACGTCAGGACGGGAGCCCTCTTCGGCCTTCTGTTCGGGCTCGCCGCAGCGGTCCTGGTCGACCTGAACCAGTACGTAATCTACCCGCTGCCCTTCGCCCTTGCCGCTGCGTGGTCTTTCTTCGGCGTCATCGAATTCACCCTGCTGGGCGCCATTGTCGGGTCGATCATGAGAGACAAGGCATAATCATACGACAGGAGGAGGTGCTCATGAAGCTGTCCCCCAGCCTGATGAGGCTGCTGAAGTTCGTCCATATCATCCTGGCATCGGCATGGCTCGCATCAGCGATGATTCTCGTGTTCTTTTTCGTCGCGGTGATCCCCGGGACCTCCCGGGCAGACCTGCACGGCATCCTGATCGCGCTCAAGGCGATCGACGATTATGTCATCATCCCTGCCGCAAACGGCATGCTCATAAGCGGGGCGGTCTACGGTCTCGCCACTCACTGGGGCTGGTTCAGGCACGGCTGGGTAGCTGCCAAATGGGTGATCACCCTCTACGGCATTCTCTTCGGCACCTTTTTCCTGGGGCCGAGGGTCAACCGGCTGCCCGTGCTGTCTGCGGCAGCGCCCTTCGACACACCGCTTCCGGCTGAATTCGCAGTGGATCTCGCATTCCTGCAGATCTGGGGCGTCGTCCAGCTTGCAACCCTCCTTGCGGCATACCTGCTCTCAGTGTATAGATGGAAGATGAGGGGGCTCGACCGCCGGAACAGCGGTGGGAAAGCGGCCCATCTCCGGGGCGGGTCTCTGTGATGCCGGTGGAGGAGTGAGGATCCGCACATGATGAATACAGGGGGTGTGCAATGACATGGGATGAGGCGATCGGTTTCTGCGATACATGGCTGGCCGCCTGGACGGGAAACGCTCCGGACAGGCTCATGGAGTTTTATGCGTCGGACGCATATTACTCCGACCCGTCGGTGCCGGACGGATTGAGGGGCCATGAGAGCATCCGGCCCTATATCGTGAAGCTGCTGGCACGCAATCCCGACTGGGAATGGACCCGTGAGGAGCTGTTCCTGACGGAGAAGGGCTTCACCCTGAAATGGAAAGCGCGTATACCGGCGGGGGGACGCGAAGTGGTGGAGCACGGGCTGGACATTGTCGAGATCTCACAGGGAAGGATCACCCGCAACGAGGTGTATTTCGACAGGACACAGCTTCTCGCAGCCCTTCGGGAGCGGACGTGACCGGTGTCGGCCGCCCGGCCCTTCGAAATCTTCTTTTCCGATGGATGTCCGGCGGTTCGCCATCGGCCTCAGGAGGAGTTCATGCGTAAGGTTCTTGCCAGGAGAAACATTCTCTTCGGATTTCTGCTCGTCGCGTTCATTATCGTCTTCGAGATCATTCTGGCCCGTCTCAAGCTGCCCG
>Ga0116146_1004110_pt1 | contig 11459 bp, 7 predicted proteins | sample AD_JPNHG2_MetaG_FD_89748 | JGI IMG/M metagenome (GOLD analysis project Ga0116146, IMG submission 89748) | Active sludge microbial communities of municipal wastewater-treating anaerobic digesters from Japan - AD_JPNHG2_MetaG | ecosystem: Engineered > Bioreactor > Anaerobic > Digestate | place...
ATACTTCCCGCTGCTAAGTTCGGATAAAATTTTCAGCTTGAAGCCCTCGCTGTAGCGTTTTGTCACAAAATTATTTTTGTCCATACACATAAGTTTGTGTAGACATTTTTCAGGACGGGTCACGAGAAACGTTACACATGAGGTTTTTTTAGTGTCAACCATCTTATAATTCCTGCACAACTATCATTCTGCGATGTTTGCAAAATGCCATCTAAACTGTGCCATTTAACCCACGCCTATCCCCCATCAAGCAATAAACATTTGCACAACCTGTAACAACTATATCAAGTTTTAATTAATTTTATGGTTTCTGTGTTAACAGGAAACCATAAAATCTTTACCATTTTGCCAATGAAAATAACTCTTGTAGCAATAGGAAAGACAAGTGAAAAATACATTGCCGAGGGGTTCGATAATTACACAAAACGGCTTAGCCGTTACTGCAGGTTTGACTTTAAAGTCCTTCCTGAACTCAAAAATACCAAATCGATGCCGGTTGAGCTGCAGCTGCAAAAGGAAGGTGATATGATACTTGCCGAGATGGAAAACTACCAGGAGTGCATACTGCTCGATGAGCACGGAAAGCTTTATACATCGGTTGAATTTGCGGGTCTAATTGAAAAACGTATGAACTCCGGCCAACGCGATATGGCTTTCTTTATTGGTGGGCCCTACGGTTTCGATGAGCGGGCAAAAGCTGCATGTCACGGAAAACTCTCCGTTTCGCCTATGACCTTTTCGCATCAGCTTATTAGATTGATATTTGCCGAACAGCTTTACAGGGCCTTCACAATCATTAAGGGGGAACCTTACCATAATCCTTGATTTAGGCTCGATTTTTGCTATAATTTAAGTAATGAAACAAAAAATACGCTATATACCAATAATCCTTCTTGCTATCACGTTCGCACTCCTATTTATCGCGGAGTATGGACTAAGTAGAATCCCTTATGTGCAACCTATAACAGTTCAAAAAAAATCCATAGAAAAAATCTTTGAGAGGAAGACCCAAAAAGCATTTGACCTATCGAAGAAACTGTTGGAAGAAATTGATAGTTCCTGCTCATCAAAATCGTTTCAAACATGCCTTAGCTTTATTAACTCACTGTCAGATGATGACCGTTTTGAGATTTTTATTCTAAAAAATGGGAAAACCTGCTTTTGGTCAACAAATATCGATCCCCAGGAGAGTCCACAGAGAACAGGTATTGCTCAGCTGGTGAAGCTGAACAGCGCTTACTACATCTCATTCTGGAACTACAATGCCGACTCTTCGCTATCCGCAAGGGTTCTTATCCATGTATCGAACGAATACCCTTACCAAAATAAGTATCTTGTAAACAGCTACACCAATGATTTTGATATACTCTCAGGGTTTAGCATATCAAAGCAATTGGAATCGTACTGCATTCCAATAAGGCCTAAAAACTTTGAGCCCTTTTACTTGGTTCCAACCGATAAAACAGGGACTGTCCTAAAAGAAAACTTTAAAACGGGTTTACGATACATTTCGCTGGTTTTGATACTAGTTTCGCTGACCTTTTTGCTAAACCAATATTTCAAAAAAATTCACCCGGCAATAAAAGTTATGATATTTATAGCTGCAATTGTGGCTATTAGACTAGTTAGTCTTAAAACATCGTTCCCGGGGATACTTCCACTAACTATTTTTAATCCTGAACTTTACGCTCATACCTGGTACAACCCCTCGCTTGGCGATTTCTTAATAAATTCAGTGTTAGTTTTGGTAGCGGCAGCATTTGCTTTCCGTAACTTAAGTAATTACAGGGTAAATATTGGCTTATTAGGCGATAGAATAATTTCGGCTATCAGTCTGCTGCTCACAATCCTTTGCTATATTGCTGCCCATGCCACAATGGTATCGCTGGTTAATCACTCTACAATTCCTCTCGACACATCAAATATCTTCAACCTCAACATTTACTCGGTAATAGGATACCTTTCAGTGTTTTTCTGGGTTCTTGCTGCAATTACCCTCAACCTGCTTTGGCTTCGGATTAACGAAAAGGCCAAAGGTAAACGTTTTATTAAATACGCATCGCTCGCTGCACTTATTGTTGCTCTCCCATTTTTTATGCTAACCGATTTTAGCCACATATCCCTTTTTGGCTATGGGTGGTTCTTGTTAGTTTCGGTAACCCTTTACTGGTTCTGTTGGGTAAAAAACAAAGCAATTGGAGCCAAGGCTCTGCTTTTTCTTGCAGCTGTTTCGTCAATCTATATCACTGTAATAGTTTCAATCTACAGCCGACAAAAGGAGGTTGCCGTTCGAAAAGTTCTTGCAGTAAGCTTGAGTAGTGAGCGGGATCCACTGGCTGAAACCATACTGCCACAGCTTTACCAGGCGCTTACAACCGATGCCTACGCCCGTAGCTGCGTTAAGGATATTGAGAACAAAAACGTTGAGCTTTACGATTACTTACGCCGAGAATACTTTAAGGACTACCTTAATCGGTACGACTTAACCGCCACGGTTTGCTTGGAAAACTCAATACTTATCGACGAGTTGGGAGGCAAAACAAACTGCAATCTATTTTTTGATAACCTGATTTCAAGTTACGGAATTATCCTACCCAGCTCAAGATTCTACTACCTATCAACCCAATCGGGCTACATCTACTACATTGGCGTGTTGAGCTACCGATTCGACGATGAGGTTCGCAACCTTTACATAGAGCTGAATAGCCGCCCGAGCTGGGAACTCCTGGGGTATCCTGAACTACTTATTGAAGGGAAAAACAAACGTAATCAGCTAAAGGGTTACTCGTGGGCTAAGTATCACAAGGGAAAGCTGGTTACAAAATCGGGGGCGTACGAGTACAGGTTAACAGTAACAGATTCCGATTCCCTTACGGGTTCCTACAAATTTTATAATGAGAATAGGTACAACCACTTGTCCTATAAACCAAACCAGGCCGATACAATTGTAATTAGCCGACCTCGTCAGGAACCCCTTAGCTCAACGGCTTCGTTTGCATACATCCTAGTTTTTCTCCTGATAATTCTATCGCTTTACCTATACCTGCTTGGAATAAAGCTAAGCACCCAATTTACCAGCCTGAAGCACAAAATTGGATGGGCAATGGTGTCAATAATTATTCTATCGATGGTGCTTGTGGCTGGAGCCACAATTTACTATAATGTTAAGAACTTTGATGACAGAAATAGAAGTAGCCTAAGCGAAAAGTTGCTCTCGCTCCAGTTTGAACTGGAACACATGCTTCCCTACATGAACAAGAACAGGCAGGATGTTGAGCAGCTTAAAGAGAAGCTGATTGACCTTTCTAACACATTTTACACGGACATTAACATTTACGATACAAGCGGAGTTCTGTTGGCCACATCGCGTTCTGAGGTTTTTGATAAAAACCTATTAGGCCGAATGATGAACCCCATTGCATGGTATCAGCTTCATCACCTACACAATCCCAAGTATTTAGAGCGGGAGAGCATAGGGAAAGCCGAATTCCTTTCCGCTTACGTACCCCTTTTGAACCCCTACGGTAAAACAGTTGCCTACCTCAACTTACCCTACTTTACCCGGCAGGAGGAACTTCGCAATGAACTCTATGGAATTATTGTGGCAATTATCAACATATTCGCACTGCTTGCCATGCTTTCAATTTCGTTGGTGGTAGCAATAGCCTCGGAACTAACCAAACCGCTAGAGCTGATCCGTGAGAGCATGAGCCGGGTAAACATTACCGGCAATAATGCCACCATAGAGTATGCGGGAAACGATGAGGTAGGACAGCTCATTGCCGAGTATAACCGAATGGTAATAGAATTAGCTCGGAGCGCCGAAGAACTTGCCCGTAGCCAGCGCGAAACAGCCTGGCGCGAAATGGCTAAACAGATTGCCCACGAGGTTAAAAACCCCTTAACGCCAATAAAGCTTAGCCTGCAACACCTGGTTAAAGCCAAGCGCGAAGGTTTGCCAAACTGGGACGAACGTTTTGAGCAGTTTGCACAATCGCTAACCGAACAAATAAAAGCCCTAACGGTTATTGCCAATGAGTTCTCGTCGTTTGCAAAACTTCCCACCGCAAAACGTGAGCCCGTTAACCTTATTGCTGTTATAAACGATGTTATCACCCTTTACTCCAGCTATAAACATATCAGGATAGTGCTTAACAATGCAGCGGGCGAACCGTTTGTTTTTGCCGACAGGGATCAACTTTTAAGGGTGTTCAACAACCTTGTTAAAAATGGCATACAGGCCATTGAGCGTGGTAAAACCGGTGAGGTTAGCATAAGTATATCAAAAACATCCAGCAGTATGGTAAGAGTTGATGTTTCCGATACGGGCATTGGCATACCAAAACATGCTCGGGAAAAAATCTTTACGCCTAATTTCACAACCAAATCGGGAGGAACCGGTTTAGGGCTAGCCATCACACGCGAAATAATTTTGAATTTCGGAGGTAACATCCATTTTACCTCTACCGAAAACATTGGCACAACCTTTACGGTCGATCTCCCACTCTATGAAGCTTAACTGGTTAGCTCGGCTTTGAACCCTTTAGAACGAACCTGTTAAACAGGATTAAACCGATAATGGTCAATACTCCAATTCCGCAAAACATCAACCAGAACAACTCGGGGCGGTTCATGTTAGTTACAAACTTAACGTAAGCAAAAGCACCAAGAACCCCACCAATACCGCTACCTATTACTCCGTAAAGGAATGAGTAGCCCAGGTAAAGCGCTTTTTTATCCTGTGGCGCAATTAAACCTATATAGGAAATAAACTTTGGGTGGGCGGTCATCTCGCCAATGGTAAAAATCACTAATCCTAAAATAAATACCCATGCATAGGTTGAAATGGCCAAAAGGCCAAGTCCCAGTGTCCCAAACGATATTCCAACTATCATGGTTTGTAATGGTTTGGCATTCTTTAGAATTGCCGATACTATAAGCTGCAAAAGTATTATGGTTCCCGCATTAACTACCGTAACATGTTCAGCATCAAACCTCCACGATGGATTATCGACAAAAATGGTCAAAAAAGAATTTACAGCATTGTTAACCGGGGTCATGTCGATACGCTCCTTTAAGAACCAGAGTACAGAGTCGTACATCTGAAAGTAAAGAATCCAGAAACCTGAGTATATTACAATGGTTAGTATGAACTTATAATCTTTTAGAACCAAAAGCATATCGGCAAAAACCTGAACAAGGTTTTTCTGGCTTTGTGGCCTTGAGGGTTCACGGAACACAAAGAAATTTAATAATAGCAGCCAACCTGTCCCAAATGCGGCCATCAGCAGAATGTAGTTCCAACCCAACGATTTAAGGTAAGGGACTAAGAGTAATGGGAAAAGAAAGGCCCCAAGGTTTATAGACCAGTAATATATTCCAAATCCTAACGATGAGTTCGACTCGTTGGTGGTTCGGGCTATTGTTCCGGAAATTATTGGTTTAAAGGTTCCCGCACCTATTGCCATGAGCGTAAGACTTAGGAATACAGCAGAGTATGAGGTGCTAATGCTTGTTAGGAAGTACCCTGAACTCATTACGGCAAAGGCAAAGAATAGTGTTTTTCGGTAGCCAAATCTATCGGCTATGGCCCCTGCCACTATGGGGAGTATATATAGTAACGGCGTAATAACGCTTTTTATGATTCCTACCTTTTCCTTGGTAAAACCCAATCCGCCTTGATCAGTACTAAGAACCAGGTAAACCGAAAGAATCGACATCACACCGTAGTATGAGCCCCTTTCAAAGAATTCCATGGTAATGGCAGTCCAAAAACTTTTACCAAACGAGCCAAAGCCTTTTTTCATAGTTACTCACAATTAATTTTCGCAATATTCAACTTTTTTCCCATTTGTAAGCATGATAAAAATCAAATTGTAAAAAAAGGGGGATATTATCCCCCCAGCCTCTATATTGCAAGTAAGTTTTACTTTGTTTTGCTTGCCTTTTCGTAAGCCTTTTGGGCCTCCTTGAGGGCATCCTCCGCAAGTTTCTTTTCGCCCTTAGCCTTTTTCATATTCTCCTCACCTTTTGCCACCATCTTTTGACCGTTCTCATAAACCTTGAGAGCTTCCTTATACTTGGCATTCCATTGCTTAACTTCTTCCTTAAACTTATTCTCCGATTCCTTTATTTCAGCCTTAGCGCTATTTACCTCATCCTTATCCTTGGAGCGGAGTTTTTTCTCCAATGGCTTAATCTCGTTAAAATGGGCCTTTTCCATTTGTTTCTGTTCAGCTTCAAGCGCTCTAATATCAACGGATGCATCCTGCATAATTCTTTTCCCTTCGGTTATCAAGCTGTCGGCTGAGTAAATCTTGGCATCGGCTTTTTCAACCTTAGCCTTGGCGGCTTCAACCTTTGCCTCAAGTTTCTGTAACTTTTCATCCTGGGCGTTTACGGCGATAGCCCAAAAGCAAACTGCAACAATGCTTAAAAGAGTAAATTTTTTCATGCTAAATAGGGTTATTATGTTTAACATTCATTTACTTACCAGAGGAATTCATTTGCAAATTCTTAAAATTCTTACGAAAAAGCAAGTTACAGGTTACAAAAAGTCGGGGCAGTGTAAAGCCCCGACTTTTGATAAACTATTTGAGAACAAAAATAAAGTCACCACCCTGATCGCCGGCATCTTTAATATCGCCGTACATTGGGGTTACAGGACTGCTACTTAATACCACATTGCGGATTGAGGCAAAAAGTTCCTCGGCAGTAACATAGCTCTTGGTGTTGTTGTTTAGCTTGTCAACAAGCTGCTCAAGGAATACGCTACGGTCGGGCACCTCGGTAAGGTTACCGCTAGTCATAGCCTTACGGCTTGGGGCATCAAATGCTTTTTTAACTGATTGTGACCCCTCCTCAAAAGCCTTACGTGAACGGAAAATACTTCCGCCAAAGCATGCGTCGGCAATCACCAGGGTATGTTTCGATTTGATGGCAGCAACATAATCCTTTATTTGGCTATTAGCCAGCCAGTTGGCAGTACTATTCGATTTTGAATCGGTGGGTATCCAGTAACCAAAGTCGGTTTCCTTATCCCAAAAACCATGGCCAGCATAAAATACCAATAGGTTATCGTACTTGGTTACCTTACGGGTAAGCCAATCCATGGCATTTATCATTTGCTCACGGGTTGGATTTTTTAGGAAGATTACATTGCTTGGGTCGAATGTATAGCGGTTAACCAGAACGTTATAAAGCTTGGTGGCATCCTGTATGGGATTATCCAAATCGGTAATGGCATCGTCGGCATAGTCGTTGGCACCCATGATTAGAGCAAAGTAACGAGGGGCGGTTTTTGGAGAATCAAAAACCAGGTCAAGTTCTTCGGTGTCGCCCTTTGCTACCTTTCCAGAGGGTGATTTCCGAAGCACGAAGAATTTCTTTTCAATGCTATTCTGGCGTAGGTCAACTGCGCGGATTACAATCTCGTTCCTGCCTATCTCCAAAGGAACCTTAACCTGGAATACTCCATCCTTTGAGGGCTCGGTAGAAATACCGTTAACGGTTACATCGTATATCCCGCTCTCATCGGTAACCTTGGCCTTAACCATGGTAAACTCATCAGTGGTGGCAAGTTCCTCACCGGTAGCAAGGGAGCGGAGCCGCTTATCGTCCATCCCAATGGACGACTGTGCGTAGGGGCGACCGCGAGTTGCCTCTTTGCCTACAAGCGGGATGTTGGCTGGCGAAATAAGCTCAATTACCGGCGGGTTATTATCAACTACCTCCACCTTGCGAATGGTAAAATGCTCAGGCGATGACGCTAGCTGAAGTTTTTTGGTTTGTTCAACACGCATCCCTGTAGTTTGAACGGTACTAACGGGAAGGTCGCGGAATTGTAGTTTTCCAATTTTCAGGTCAATACCGTAAGTTTCATCGGTTATGAGTTCAATACCTATATCGAGCCTCATGGCGCGGTCAACCTCGGCGGGTACACGCTCAAACAGGAAGCGGGCCTTAACGTTCTCGCCCTTCTTAATGGTTCGTTGTGGGGTGGAGTAACGCTCGTTCCCTTCAACCTCTGCTATTTTACCCTTCTGGGCATCGTATTTACGTTTATTGAAATCGGTGATGGTGATTAACCCGTTAATCATTTTTAAATCGCGGGTGGGGCCGTTGTTGGTAATGGAGAGTATCAGCTCAACGTTCCCATCGGGTGTGCGATTTAAGCTCTCCAGCTTAAAGAGAACGTCACGGAAATCGTCCTGAAGGGGCACAACGCTTTTTGAGACCCCCTCGAGCTTGAAAACCACATCGGAGTCGAGTTCCTTGAGGTCTTTTAGTACATCCCAAACAATTATTTGATTTCTACCACCGGGTATATTGTTCCCCACATTACCCTTAACGCTCTTGAGCGGTAAGAACGATTTCCCCCCATCGATGGAGTAGAAGGGCGAAACTGTAAATTGCTGTCCCACAGCCTCGCCGGAAATGGCGTATTCAAGAGTAATTTTATCGCCTATCTGTTTAGGCGTTAGCTTGCTAAATTCTTGCGCTTGCGTTGTAGCAAGTAAACCTATGATACTCCATGCTGAGAGTAGCGTTGCTTTGATAAATGTTTTCATTGCGCCATCTATTTTAGTTTTACATATAAAGCTTTTACCACATGCTATTGGTTTGACCCTTAAGGTTCAGGTCAAACTTCAAGGTATCATTTACAAATTTGATGCCGTTAATTTCAAGGGTGGATGAAAATGATGCTATTTCACGTGCTAACCGGGTAACGCCGCTGGTGTACTGTTGGTCAACATTTTTCAGCTTAACGCTGTAGGGCTGAGTGTTTAGCATCAGGGTAAAAAGCATTTGCCTCGATAGAATGCTCCATAAACCATTGTAAGTTACCAGAACCTGATTCCGCGATGTGGCATCGGGCGATGTGTAGGAGTAAGGGAATGCCGGATATTCAAGCTGCTCACCGTTAAAGCTCGATACGCTTAGGAACTTATTACCTTTCTCCCTGAATAGGAATTCGGCACCAGTAACCTTCTGGTCGGGAGTAAGCAGGTAGTTTTTCATTTCGTACTCAGCCTGGTTATCCTCAGCTCCATCGTAGCTTGCCGAAACAAAAAACGCCGATGCGCTGGCCATTAGTGGGTAAAGAGTATCGGACTCATTAACCCGTTGTGGGTTATAGCTAACCAGCACCACAAACTCGTTATAGCGTGTTACATGTGTGTCGAGCACAGCAAACATAGCATCGGAAACCTTGCGTTTGGCTGTCAGCTTAAAGTAGATATCAAACCGCTCGTTAAGGTTGGTGTAGCGTTGAACTTCCTTTGCATCGGTGTAAATATCCTTGAAGTACTGAATTTTACACTCCTCGTTTAAGAGCGCTATTGACTTTGCCCGGATTATAGCCTGCTTTTTGGCTTCATCGAGCACCATGTCGGGGTCGGAAACTCCAATGGCATAGTAACCCATACCGTTAGCGTGTGGATTAAAAAACCATGAGGGTAAAGTATCGGGGTAGTAGCTTAGGCGCGATACATTTTTAAACCGCTTCTGGTTATCTGTTTCACCGGAGGTTTCCTTTTCAAAAATCTTTTGAAACCGTTCTTTATCCTGTGCATAAGCATTTATGCCGATAAAGAATAGTAAAATTAAAGTAAACCCTGCTTTCCAATTCATCGCACTCATAGTATCAAGTATCTAAAATTACAAAAATTCTTGCTCGTTAGGGGTAGAAATGTCGCTCTTTTTACACCAACAATTTAAAAAAGTTTGATAAACAGCCCAAACTTGTTGACAACTTTACTAAATACATAGGAGTGGAAAAGCAGTTTTTAGTAACTTTATAGACTGTAACGTTTTTTCTAATAGTTTGATAAACATAAATTTATGGAAGTTATTATCGGGTTAGCCGGAGTTGGAGTAGGCGCATTGCTTATTTACCTGATTTTAAAAGGCAAAACAACTAATGCGGCAAAACAGCAAGCCTATATTGATGAGTTGACCGCAAAGCTGAACCAGTTGAGTACCGAGGCTGATGTATTAGCCGAAAGGAACCGACATGCCAGCGAAACCATAAGTACACTACAAGCCACACTTGCACAACGCGATGAGGAAAGAATAGCGCTAACCGCAAAGGTTTCATCGCTTGAAGCATCGCTACAGAGTGCCACTAAAACAGCCGCTGAACTGAGGCAGGAAATTGAGAAGCTACTGGTAGACATCGATACCAAACAGCATCAGCTTGAACAGGCACGTTACAGGGGAGTAGAGCTTGAAAAGGAGAATATCTACCTGAAAGAATCACTTGAAAAGCAAAAGAAGGACTTAGAGGCAATTGGTGAGCAGTTCACCAAGGAGTTTAAGCTCCTGGCCGACCAAATCCTTGAGGATAAATCGCAACGGTTTACCAAAATGAACGCGGAAACCATCGATAGGCTGCTGAAGCCGCTCGACGAGAATATAAAGCAGTTCCAAAAGCAGGTTCAAGAGGTTTACGAGAAGGAAAGCCGTGAGCGTTTCTCGCTGGGCGAGAAGGTTAAGGAACTTAGCGAGCTTAACCGAACCATCAGCCAGGAGGCCAAGAACCTAACCGAGGCGCTGAAGGGGCAGGTGAAAACACAGGGAAACTGGGGCGAAATGATTCTTGAGTCCATTCTATCCAAATCGGGGCTGGTAAAGGGGCGTGAGTACACCGTGCAGGAGTCGATAACGGACGAGGAGGGGAAGCGTTTTCAGCCCGATGTTATCATTTCATACCCCGACAACCGTAAGGTGGTGATTGACTCAAAGGTGACACTGGTGGCCTATGAGCGTTATTGCTCGGCATCGAACCCAACGGAGCAGCAAGCTGCTGTAAACGATTTGCTACAATCGGTTAAGCGACATATAGATGGACTATCGGCAAAAAGCTATGACGAGCTGGTTGATTCGCTCGATTTTGTGATGATGTTCATCCCAATTGAACCCGCATTCATGCTTGTGATGGAACGCGACCCATCAATCTGGAACTATGCCTACGAAAAACGTGTATTGCTTATCAGCCCTACAAACCTTATTGCTGCTTTAAAGCTGATATACGACCTGTGGCAGCGCGAGTACCGCAACCGTTACGCCGAGGAAATTGCCAAAAAGGGCGGCCAGCTCTACGATAAGTTTGTGGGTTTCCTGGAAGATTTCCGTAAAATAGGCGATAGCCTCACATCTGCTCAAAAAAAATACGAGGAAGCGTTTGGGAAGCTAAAGGATGGCAGGGGCAACCTTGTGGTTCAGGCACAGCAGCTAAAGGAACTAGGAGCAAAGGCAAAGAAGAGTATCCCCGACGATTTCCTGCCTATTGATAACGAATTGGATGAGTAAGGCAAACAAAAATTTCGATTTCATCGTATTACAATGAGGCAATTTGTGTTACTTTAGCAGTTTAATTGGCTTAGAATGATTTCGGTTTGCATTCCGGTTTACAATTTCGATGTTACCGAGCTGGTTGGTGAGCTTATTGCTCAGGC
>Ga0116146_1004115_pt1 | contig 11440 bp, 9 predicted proteins | sample AD_JPNHG2_MetaG_FD_89748 | JGI IMG/M metagenome (GOLD analysis project Ga0116146, IMG submission 89748) | Active sludge microbial communities of municipal wastewater-treating anaerobic digesters from Japan - AD_JPNHG2_MetaG | ecosystem: Engineered > Bioreactor > Anaerobic > Digestate | place...
GCAGCGCCGGCGCGGCGCCGGCGGGCGCCGCCAGGTAAAACGTATCCTGCGTGTCCCGCGCCGGATGGTCCGCCGGGGTGTTCAGCGCGTCAAAACAGTGGTAATCGTCCTCCACTTCCGGCCCGTCGGCGACCACGAAGCCGATCTTCCGAAAACTCCGAACGATCGCCTCCGTGACCTGCGTCAGGGGATGCAGCCGGCCCAACACACGCCGCCGCCCCGGCAGCGTGAAATCCGTCGGTTCCTTCGGCAGCGCCGCCTTCAACTCCAGTTCCTCCCGGCGCCGGGCCAGTGCGGCCTCCAATTCCGCCTTGGCGGAGTTGATCACCTTGCCCGCCGCGGGTTTCTCCTCCTTGGGCAACGAGCCCAACTGCTTCATCAGCGCGGTGAACTTCCCGTTCGACCCAAGATAACTCACGCGCGCCTGTTCCAAGGCGGTCAAATCCAAGGCGGCGCCGAACTCCGCGAGCGCCGCCTGTTTGAGCGGTTCAATTTGGTCAAGGATTGCTGCCATATAACAAAAGATTCATCGCACTGCCGAACCACACTGGCGACCCGGTTTCTCCCCCGCGCCTCCAGACCCCCTGCCAATAAAAAACGGGCGGACCGCGAGGTCGCCCGTGAATCTTTGGGCCCGTAGGCTGGCGGAAACGCTACCCGAAATCAGGCTTTGGCCGCTTTCGCCTTCAGGGCGCCCTGGGCGACTTTCACCAATTCCCCGAACGCGGTCGCGTCCGTGGCGGCCAGGTCGGCGATGATTTTGCGGTCCAGGGCGACCTTGGCGGCTTTGAGCCCTTCCATCAGCCGGCTGTAGGTCATGCCGGCGGCGCGGGCCGCCGCGTTGATCCGAACCTGCCACAAAGCCCGGAAATTCCGTTTCTTGGTCCGGCGATCCCGGTAGGCGTACTGCCGGCCGTGATCCACGGCATCGGAAGCATAACGATAGAGCTTGGACCGCCGCATGCGAAAGCCTTTGGCGGCTCGAAGCATGCGGGTGCGGCGTTTGCGAGAAGCAGGAGCGTTGGTTACGCGCATAGCAGAAAATCAATTGCGGGATTGAAACGGTGTCTCGACGCGGCGCTCAATGGCTGAAGGGCAGACTCTGCTTGATCCGATACTCATCGGTGGCATCCACCGCGGTGGTGCCGCGCAGGGCCCGGCGGCGTTTCGGCCGCTTGGTCTGACACAGGTGCCGCCGCCCCGCGCTGGAGCGCAGCACTTTGCCGTTGGCCGTGATTTTGAATCGTTTCGCCACGGACTTCTTGGTCTTGATGCCTTTTGGACGTCGCATAATAAATTCAAACGTTCTTCAAAAAAGAGCGCGCAATATAGGCACCCCGCCTGACTGAATCAAGTGGTATTTTTTGGCCGAAACCCAAGTTCCGTGGCACACCCAATAGAAAAGCCGCTGCAGGATGCGCAGCGGCTTTTCCCAAACCGGTCTGGGTCGGGTTCTTACTTGCGCCGATTGACGCCCGCCAACGCCAGCAAGCCCAGGCTCAGCAGCGCCATGGCCGATGGCTCGGGAATCACCTGCACCAGCACGTCGTCATAATAGCCAACGCCGTTTGCGGAGCTTAGCCCCGAGCCAACTGTTACACGGTCAAAGGTGATGGCTCCAGCCGATGCCGCGTAAGGGATGCCGCCCATGCCCAGGACACCGTCCACGTAAAAATCAACCTTCGTGTCCCCGAATACCGCCTTGAGTTCATGCCATCCCGTGCTGCGCGTCGGCACCCCCTCGGCATTCAGCAGGAACCAATTCGGACCCGGTGAGAACGCCACGCGGCAGGCATAATAGGTGTTCAGGTCAGCGGCCGTCGCCGACGCTCCGGTAAACAAATTCTTCGTCAAAGTGGTGTCATTATACGCGCCGATGGCGACTAACTGCGCCAGTGCCGGCGAATTGTCGCGAATCGTCGCAAACTGGCGAAGATTGGCTGCCTGGGTCGAATCATAGAAGCGGAATGACCACACCAGGGGCTGCGCATCCGAGCCCGAAACCGGCGTAATGTCGCGACCGCTTGCCCTCCCCGTCAGATCCTGCTTGATGGATTGCAGCGGGCTAAATGCCTGTTCGGTGGACAAGATCCCGCCACCGCCCGAGATGCCAACCGCCCATGCCGCGTTGAAAGCCGCCTGATCGGCGTAGCTGTCGAAGTTGTCGTAGAAAATGGTGGTTTGACCGAACACAACAGGTGCGCTCGAGCTCAGTAATAGGACTGTCGCCAGGAGGGAAGCTCTCATAGTGTTAACTTAAATGGTTTGTACCGCTGATTGGCCTCATTCTGACTAAAAGGGCGGCAAATGTCAACTGTTTTCTTCTCTGCCTTTTCTTATGCACCGCGGCTTGGTTTACGGCGGGCGATGGCTGGCCGCGCCGTCAAGTCCCGTGCTCCAGCTCATCCGCAAAGGGCTGAGCCAAAGCGTCTTGAAGCCGGGCCGTGACCTCCGACCGGGATAGAATCGCATGGTCCAGTGCCACGATCTCCACAACGCCGCGGGAGGTTGAGGTCGCAAAAACGCCGTCGGCCTGCAGGAGGTCCAACGGCTGCAGGGGCTCTTCCACGACCTCCAGCTCCATTCGGGGGCACAACTCGAGAACCGCACCGCGGGTAATACCCGGCAGGACACCAGCGGAAAGCGGAGGGGTGAGGACCCGGACACCCTTGATGCAGAACAGATTGCCACTGGACAGGCTTGCGGCATGGCCCCGGTCATTGAGAAGGAGCGCTTCATCCGCACCCGCCGCGTCGGCCTCGGCGCGGGCCAGCACGTGTCGCAGCTTGTTGCCGGACTTGATCTGGGCCAAAGGATCGCCGACAGGCAGGCGCAACGAGGCAGTCACCACTCTCCAAAGCGGGCGCGGTTCAACGGCAGGAGCGGGGTGCAGGCTCATCACCACCGTTGCCGGCCCCGCTCCGGCCGGGGAATACCCGCGCGGCCCGACCCCGCGCGAAAGGGTGATCCGGAGGATGGCGTCGTCCCGCCCGTTCGCCGCGAGCAGTTCAGCGGCATACGCAGCGAGCTGCGCGGGTGAATACGGCACCGGCAACCCCAGCACAGCCGCTCCGTGCTGGAACCGGTCGAGATGCCGGCGCCAGCGCAAGCACCGGCCTTGCCGCACCCGCACCGTTTCAAAAACCGAATCGCCATAGAGGAAGCCCCGGTCGAATACCGAAACCCGCGCTTCCGCCTCGGCGACAAACTTTCCGTTCAGAAAGACAATCACAGGTCCAGGCGAGTATGGTCCCGCTGACCTCGGGATTCGAGCAAAGAAATCGCACCCCCGCGTGTTCCATCCCGCCCCCCTTGGCCCTCTGCAAGCCCCCGTCTCCACCGTTAGGGCTTTGATTTGAATTCCTCCTTTGTTAGCGTTGCCCCGAGTCATGTGGAAACTCTTTGCCAGGCTCCGAAAACTCTGGGACGAGTTTGAGGTCTTGCTGGATGACCGGCTGTGGAGCCGTCAAGTCCGGCTTTCGCGGGTCCAGCGCTTTGTGCATTTCTGGGTTTTGGTGGGGCGCAGTTTTTCGCGGGCGCGCTGCCCCCTGCGCGCGGCAGGCTTGTCCTACACCACCTTGCTGGCGCTCATTCCGATGCTGGCGGTGGCGGTTGGCGTGACCAGTTCGTTCCTGAAACAGGAAGGGGAGGATAAAATTGACCTGCTGATTTTGAAACTCGTTGCCAGCGTCACACCGCCGGATGTGGTGAGCAACACCACCGCGGCGGCCGGCCTGAGGGGCGGCGTGGGGCCGGCCGGGGAAAACATACCGGAGCAACCGCCGCTGATTTCGGCCCCCGAGGCCGTCTCCACCAATGAAGCAGTGTCGGGGCCGCCGGCGAGGGCCGCCAGCCCGCTGGTGGTGCCCGCGTTCGCCCAGGCGGAGGACGCGATCAAGACCCGGAGGCAGATTGCCCGCAGCATCAACGACTTCATTCAAAACACGCGCAGCGGAACCTTGGGCGTTACGGGCAGCATCATCCTGATTTTCGTGGCCATCGCAATGCTGGTCCGCATCGAGGAGACGTTCAATGACATCTGGGGGATTCCCCACGGGCGGACGTGGTTCATGCGAATCGTGCTGTATTGGGGGGTCATCAGCCTGGCGCCCCTGCTCTTGATTGTTGCGCTTGGGCTGGCGACGGGCCCGCATCTGAGCGCCACCAAGGAGTTTCTTTCGACGATGCCGTGGATCGGCAGCCTCGTTTTCCAAGTGCTGCCCTTGGTGATGCTCTGTCTGAGCTTCGGTTTGTTCTACATGCTCATGCCCAACACCAAGGTCCGGTGGGATGCCGCCCTGGTCGGCGGGGTCGTGGGGGGCGGGCTGTTCCATCTGAACAACATGGTGAGCGTGCTTTATGTGTCGCGAGTGGTCACCTACAGCAAGATTTACGGCAGCCTGGGCTTGGTGCCGGTGTTCATGGTGGGGTTGTATTTGGCCTGGACCATTCTGCTGCTGGGAGCGCAAGTCGCCTATGCCTGGCAGAATCGCGCCACCTATTTCGAGGAAAAACAGGTCGAAAACATCAACCAGCGCGGCCGGGAATTCATTGCGCTGCGGCTCATGACGCTGGTCGGGCAGCGCTTTCTCCGGGGCCAGCCTCCGCCCGGCGCCACCGGCATCGCCGAACAACTCGGGGTGCCCACGCGGCTGGTGCGCCAGATCATGCAGACGCTTTGCAGCGCCCGCCTGGCCGCCGAAACCACCGGACCCGAGCCGGCTTATCTCCCGGCCCGGCCGCTGGAGACCATCACCTGCCATGACATCCTCATGGCCATCAGGGCCTCCCACGGAAACGAGCTCGCCACGCGGGAGGAGCCGGCCCGCAGCGAGGTTTACGGCGAATTCGAACGCATCCAGGAGGCCGAGCGCCAGGCCGCCAGCTCGGTGTCCATCCTGGACCTCGTGCATCGCGCGCTGGCCCGCGAGCTGCCCGGCGCGGGCTCACCCAATGCGCTGCCCCAGCCCCAATCCTCTTCAATCTAACCCTCCATCAACAGCCTCTTAACTCGCACCCTGCCATGATCATCGGAGTCCCCAAAGAAATAAAACACCAGGAACATCGGGTCGCCCTGCTCCCTTCGGCCGCCTACCAGCTTATCAAACGCGGCCACCAGGTCGTCGTTGAAACCAACGCCGGCGCGGGCAGCGGTTACCCCGACTCGGATTACGCCCAGGCCGGCGCCCGCCTCGTCACGGACCATGCCGCCGCCTTTAATGAGGCCGACCTGGTGGTGAAGGTCAAGGAACCCCAACCTTCCGAATACCGGCTGTTGCGGCCCGGCCAGATGCTCTTCACCTACCTGCACCTGGCGGCGGACCGCCAACTGACCGAGGCCCTGATGAAGTCCGGCGTAACCGCGCTGGCGTACGAAACCATCGAAGTCAACCGGCGGCTGCCGCTCCTGGAGCCGATGAGCGAGATTGCGGGCCGAATGTCCATTCTCGTCGGCGGCTATTTCCTGGCGAAGCACTGCGGCGGCAGCGGCGTGTTGCTCGGCGGCGTGCCCGGCGTGCTGCCGGGCAAAGTGGTGGTGCTGGGGGGCGGCACTTCCGGCATCAACGCCGCCCGCATGGCTCAGGGGCTCGGCGCCGATGTCACCATCCTCGAGGTGGACCTCGAAAGAATGCGTTTCCTGGATATCACCTTGCACACCGCCCACACCCTCTACTCGACCGAGGCGCACCTGCTCGAATTGCTCCCGTCGGTGGACCTCTTGATCGGCGCCGTGCTGGTCCCCGGCGCCCGCGCCCCACGCCTGATTCGCCGCGACATGCTGCAAAGAATGCGCCCCGGCAGCGTCCTGGTGGACATCGCCATTGACCAGGGCGGTTGCGCCGAAACCTCCCGCCCCACGACCCACGACAATCCCGTCTTTGTCGAGGAAGGGGTGACCCACTACTGCGTGGCCAACATGCCGGGCGCCTACGCCCGCACCGCCACCCAAGCCCTGACCAACATCACGTACCGATATATCGAACTGCTGGCCGATGCCGGTCTGGCCGAAGCCTGCCAGCGCCAGCCCGCCCTGGTCAGCGGCATCAACGTGATGAATGGCCAGCTCACCCATCCCGCCGTCGCCAATGCCCATGGCCTGCCCTTTTCTCCGCCGGCTCTCTGAGCCAAACCGGCCGGGGACGGACTGGACAAAACACCGTTCCTGCCCGAAAAGTGTGGGAGCCGGCAAGCCGGGCTTGAACGCCAGCCGCCTGAAATTGTCTCAGCCCGCGTGAACCGGTGGAATAGAACGTAACATAATGAAAACAAGAATTGGAGTCTCGCTGCCGACTCTGTTCCTCATGGCCGCCCTCCTGCCGGCCGCCGCCCAAAAGGTCCCGGTGGTCGAAAAACAGCTCGCCAACGGCATGCGTCTGCTGATGGTGGAACGGCACGATGATCCGTCGGTCGCCGGCGGCTGGGTGGCTCATGTCGGCAGCTCGAACGAAAAACCGGGCCTTACCGGCATTGCCCATCTCTTCGAGCACATGATGTTCAAGGGAACCCCCACCCTCGGCACCAAGGATTACCGCCAGGACCTCGAAATCATCGCCGAGCAGGAACGCGTCCGCGACGAAATGCGCCGCGAGGAAAAACTCATGCGCGAACGCTATCGCCGGGGCGAAATTGACGACTTGCTCAAGCCCGAAAACAAAACCGAGCGCTATCGCCAGCTCGAACAGCAATTCAACCAGCTCATCGCCCGCCAACGGGAAATCCTCATCAAGAACGAGTTCGATCGCGTCTATACCGCCGCCGGCGCCTCCGGCATGAACGCCTTCACTTCCGAGGACCTCACCGCCTACTTCATCAACGTGCCCGCCAACAAACTCGAACTCTGGATGTGGATGGAGTCCGAGCGGCTCCTCCACCCCGTCTTCCGCGAATTCTATGCCGAGCGGGACGTCGTTTACGAGGAACGCCGGCTCCGCACCGAATCCACCCCCTTGGGCAGGTTCGCCGAACAATTCAACGCCCTGTTTTGGAAGTCCTCCCCTTACAGTTGGCCGGTCATCGGCTGGCCCTCGGACCTCCCCACCATCACCAAGGCCCAGGCCGACGAATTCTACGCCACCTATTACTCACCCCAGAATATCACCCTCATTCTCGTGGGAGACTTCAACCCTGACCAGGCCCTCGCCCTGGCCCGCAAATACTTCGAGCGCATCCCCCGCGGACCCCATGACCCCCCCGAGGTGGTGACAACCGAAATCGAACAGGTGGCCGAACAACGCATGTACGCGGAAGCGGAAACCAATCCCCAAGTGGATATCCTCTGGCACACCGTTCCCTTCAAACACAAGGACTCCTACGCCCTGGAAATCCTGGCCCAGATTCTGTCCACCCGCACCGGCCGGCTCTACAAAGCCCTGGTGTTGGGCTCGGAAGTGGCCACCGAAGTGTATGCGGCCCAGAACTCGCAAAAGTGGGCCGGGGCTTTCAACGCCGGGGGCGAGGCCAAGGACGGACACACGCCCCAGGAAGTCGAGCAAGGGATTTATCAGGTGCTCGAGGACCTCAAACGCGACCTCGTCCCGCCCGACGAGCTGCAAAAGGTGAAGAACAACTTCGCCGCCGCGGAATATCGCCGCCTGTCGTCCAACTTCCCGATTCTCATTCAACTGCTGCTGAACGATGGGACGGGCGATTGGCGTGAAATCAACGAGGCCGGACCGAGGATTCAGGCCGTGACGGCCGAGGAAGTGCGGCGCGTGGCCAACCGCTACTTCACCAAGGAAAACCGCACGGTGGCTATTTACACCCGAAAAGCGAAAGCGCCGCAAACGGCGCAGTCCCCGGTTCCAGCCAATCCCAGCGAGGCCAGTCAATGAAAACGCTCTCCCGTCTTCTTAACGCTCGAATCGCGGCCCGCGTCCTGCTGGGATGCCTGCTGCTTGGCCACCCTGCCCTGCGTCCCGCCTTGGCCGGTGAAACGGCGGCCAGCGCCGCGGCGGCCATTCCCGACCGCCCCGAAAAGCTGTCCTTCCCGCCCCTGTCCTATGAACCGCCCGACCCCGTCCAGTTCCGGGTGGCCCTGGCCAGCGGGCCGATTGCTTATGTCGTGCCGGACAACGAGCTGCCGCTGGTCAATATCGTGGTCTATGTCCGGGTTGGAAAATACCTCGAGCCGGCGGGCAAAGAGGGCCTCGCCAGCCTCTGCGGCTACCTCCTCGCCCGGGGCGGCACCCAATCCAAAACCGCCGAAGAGCTCGAAGAACGCCTGGCCTTCCTGGCCGCTCAGCTCAACTCGGGCGTCGGCGATACGCAGGGCAGTGTCAGTCTGAATCTGCTTTCCAAAGACCTCGAGGAGGGGCTCGCCATCCTCCGCGAGGTTCTGACCCAGCCCCGGTTCCAGGAAAACAAGCTCGCCCTGCGCAAACAGCAAATGCTCCAGTCCATGCAACAGCGCAACGATGACTCGGGTGACATCGAAGCGCGCGAGGCGGATTTCCTCCGCTTCGGCGAAGAGTTCTGGGCCAACCGCCACTCCACCGCCGCTTCCGTAAATTCGATCAGCCAGGAGGACCTGCGCCAGTTCCATCAGCAATGGTTTCACCCGGCGAGCTTCGTGCTGGCAGTCAGCGGCGATTTCGAGCGCGGCGAGATGATTCGAAAGCTCGAGCAGCTCTTCGCCAACTGGCCCTTCGCCGGAACCCCGCCGCCTCCCATCCCCGCCAACCCGCGCCTGGCTGAGCCCGCGGTCTATCTTGTCAACAAAGAGGTCAACCAGGGCCGCGTGTCCCTGCTCCTGCCGGGCATCAAACGCGACGACCCCGATTATTTCCCCGTCATGGTCATGAATGACATCCTCGGCGGCGGCGGGTTCACCTCGCGCATCATGAACCGCGTGCGATCCGACGAGGGTCTGGCCTATTCCGCCTTCTCCAGCTTCCCGGGCGGGGTCTATTATCCCCTCACCTTCACCGCCGGTTTCCAAACCAAGTCCCGCACCGTGGCTTACGCGCTCTCCATTGTTCGCGACGAAATCAAGCGGATCACGACCGAACCCGTCACCGAAAGCGAACTCGAGACCTCAATTCGCGGGTTTGTTGACCGCTTTCCCCGCACCTTCGCCACCAAGACCCAGATTGCCAACACCTTTGCGCAGGACGAATTCACCGGCCGGTTCGCGCGCGAACCCGACTTCTGGAAGCACTACCGCGCGCGGGTGGAAAAGGTGTCGCGCGAGGAGGTCCTGCGGGCGGCGCGGAAATACCTTGACCTTGACCGCCTGGTCATCCTGGTGGTCGGCGACAAAAAGGAAATTCTGCTCGGCCATCCGGACCACCAGGTCAGGCTCGCCGACTTCGGCGGGGGACGATTGGTTGACGTGCCGCTGCGCGACCCGCTGACGATGAAACCCTTGCCGCTCGCCACGACCTCCTCGACCGGACGCTAGACCAAACCCCTGTCCAAGCCCGGCGCTCTCGGGGAACCCCTCGCTTGCTGCAGCTCCGAGCGGAACCCGGAGCGCCAACCAGGTCGTCACGCCGTCCGCGTCTGCCGAATCGCCGGCAGGGACGTGTCCCACCGCCTCCCCATCAGGTCGGGCGCGCGCTCCGTTGCGCGCCGCGCCGAAGTCCAGCGGGGGTGGCTCATGCCTGTTTCCTACTGAATGCAATCCCCCTCCCCTTCCCCCCCTCCAACTCCGCTTTCCATCCACGCTTTCTCGAGAAGCGCACCTCGCAGGGCGGTTTAATCATTGGCAAATGAATGGAACGCCGCTCTAATGCCGCCATGACCACAACCTCGATCGGCCGCATGGTGATGTTCGCAGTTCTGGCAGCGGGCGGGGCGAAACTTGCGGCGGCCACGCCGGCATCCCTGCCCGTGGTGGAGGCGGAGGAGACCGTCTATTCGTTTGCCGACGCCAATAATGGCGCGGGGCCGATGTGGTGCCGGGGCTCGACCTGCCTGGTGCGGATGGACGACGGCCTGTTCGCGAGCGGGCTGGAAACGCTGGCCGACGTCAAGCCGCTGAACAACTGCCGCTGGCTGCTGTTCAAGCGCAGCCAGGCGGGCTGGCAACAAATCGCTGCCGACACCCAAGGCCGCACCCGCGAGCCCTGTCCTTTGGCCGCCTTCGCCGATGGCCGCCTGTTGCTCTCGGTCAATCCCACCTTGCGGCCGGAGGCTTACAGCGGTCCGGCCCGGCCGGAGATTCTGCAATTTCGCGCCGCCAATCCGACCGCCGCGCCCGAGGTGCTGCGCCCCGTCTGGCAGGGGGCGCCCGAGTTCACGGAACATTCCTACCGCAGCTTCGTGGCCGACGGCCCGAACCGCGAATTGATCCTGTTCCAAAACATCGGCTATACCCACGCCGAATGGGCCTTCCTGGACCGCGCGGGCAAATGGTCCGCGCAAGGCCAGCTCAAGTGGCCGTGGGGCGCCGAGTATGACAAACCCCAACCCATCCGCGTGTGCTACCCGGCCGTGGGCCTCAAAGACCGCGCCGTGCATTTCTGCGGCGTCAGCGACATCGTCGAACCCTACGAGAAATGGCGCGCCTTCAAGAAACAGCTCACCGGCCGGGAATGGGATTACGATTTCCGGCGGCTCTTTTATACCTGGTCGCGCGACATCACCACCGGCCAATTCAGCGAGTGGGTCGAGATTGCCTCCCGCGACCAAACCTGCGGCTGGATCATGCCCTGCGACCTGTGGGTTGCGCCCGATGGCGCGGCCCACCTGCTTTGGACCGAGCGGGCGATTGACGAACGGCTGCGCGAACGGTTCTTCCCCAATGCCGAGCAATCCCATTCGCTCAATTATGCCATCGTGCGCGAGGGCAAGGTCGTCGCGCGGAAGGTCCTGGCTCAGTCCGCCAAAGGCGGCAGCGGAGAGATTCCCGGCGCCGCGCGCTTTCAGGTCACTCCGGCCAACCGGTTGTGGGTCGTCTATTACGTTGGCGGCAGGAGCCCGGACGGCCATTCACTCAGTGAAAACCGCGTAATGGAAATTCGCGCCGAACGCATCAGCCCGCCGGCCGTGGTTCCGCTCAAATACCCCATGACCGATTTTTTCACCGCCACCGTGCGCGCCGGTTCGCCGCCATCCCGCCACCTGGAGATGCTGGGCCACCGCGCCGGCACACCCCGAACGATAGCCTACGCACGGGTTTTACTGCCGGAAGACTGAGCCAAATCCTGGCGGTTCCTGCGGGGGTTGGTCGCCGGACGGAAGGCGGCAGCCTGCAGACTCATCGTCCTTGCCGCCTGCGCCGTGAACGCAACAAGCCAGCGAAGAATTGCCACACAATTTTTGTGGCGGCGATGGCAAATTTCGACCACCTCCTTGACCCCTTCCTCTCCCGCTCGATGGCCGAAAACAGGCGCCCCCCGGCCGCATCGCAAAAGCCTGTTGCGCTGCCGGGATTTCCGCGTATGTTCCCATCATGGACTGGCAGCAGTTCGTGTCGTTGATAGTCGTTGCCGTCGCC